>ERZ856578.4836-NODE-4836-length-17390-cov-2.774100_pt1 | contig 17390 bp, 11 predicted proteins | sample MGYA00514384_ERZ856578 | MGnify/ENA primary metagenome ERZ856578 (study PRJEB29103, sample SAMN06111958) | human gut metagenome | biome: human gut; feature: ankylosing spondylitis patient; material: healthy_person | host: Homo sapiens | place: China:Hangzhou... | reverse complement strand
ACCTTGCAGGCAGAACAACAGGAACAAAAAGAACAGGAACAGGAGCCCCCACTGCAAATCGGGATCAGGGGAGTGGGCAACAGCCAGCCGGAGGAAGACATAACCGGAAATGCCCAAACGAACCGAAACGGGAGCGGCACCATCAAAATCGACGATCCCTATGCAGCGAAAACCCTTGAACAACTCAAAAAACAAGGCAACCCGACAAACAGCGTTCCCTTTCAGAACCGGGCAAGTAGCGTTCAGGAAGGAACACCCGCCAAAACACTCGAGCTGAAAAATCCGTTGAGCTATACCCGAAAGGGAGAAACAAACCTCCTTGCCATCAACAATCAAAACCCGAATGCGCAAACCGGACCAAACGAAACAGGAAGCGTACCCTTGAATTATTTACTGGAGATAGGCCAGAACGAAAACGCCGACAATATCGCCGCCCAGCCCGATCCCGAAGGAAAACATCCCAACGCCCTCGAAACCATCCGGCAGGGGGTCAACCGGGCTACCGGAGAACTCGCCGGAAAAACCGCTGACATCCGCCGCCAGCAACAGGAAACCGAAGACGAAAACCCCCTGCTGAACTGGACAGCCGACGTTGCACAAAATGCCATGCAAAACCCCGTCACCCACTCACGACAGGATTATCAGCCTGCCTATCAGGCCATCCTCGGACACGACGCCAATCGCAAACTGGCCGAAGCCGCCGCCGAACCCATCGAAACCGACGTCAACGGAAAGGAAAAGTACGAAATCGTCAGGGATGCATTTATTCAGGAATATGATACGGAAACAAGCAAACAGGTGATGGCACTCGGATCGCTCATCAATCACGCTATTGCCACCATTAACGATGGCCAGCCGATCAATCCCGAAGTGGTCAGCGAAGTTGACGACAAAATGATCGACCTCATCGGACAAAGCGACCGATACATTGCCCAAAGCGTCCCTATCGAGAAACTCGCAAAACAGGTCGTAAAAGGAGACGATCCGCAAACGGCAGAAAATGCCACCCGGATCTTTTATGAAACATTGGGTGGTAAAGGGCCCTACATGCTGGCAGGAACAGCAGGAGGCTCCCTGTTAGCCGGGGCAGGCATGGCAGGAGGAGTGGCAACCATTCAGAAAATGACCAAAGATTTCACTGTCAATCTGGCTGAAGCCAATGCCAACATCGTGAAAGAAACCGGAAGCCACAATTGGGAACTGGCTTTCAAAATAGCCCTTCAGACCACCATAGGAGGGCGTACCATCGACACTCAGATGGAACTGGCTGCAAAAGGAAGAGGGGCGGGAAACAAAACCTTCATGAAAATCATTGGGGACGCCTTGAAGAAACGGTTCAGTTCGATGTTGAATGAGTTTCATCTTCAGAAAGGTCAGTATGAGAAGAATAAAACTCAGGAATAAAATTGTCCGAATAGATTGCAACCGTAAGGAAAGCGTTCTACATTTTCAGAATAGGTCGAAAAACAAAATACTGACATGAAAATAAAAAATCTTGTTTTGATAATCCTGATGGCCGTATCCTCTATACATTCGACATCGGCATTTGCTGGATCGTATGAAACAGGCAAGCAACTTTATGAACAGAAAAAATATTCCCAATCCTATTCATATTTGAAAAAATCGTTATCCACTAAACATCCGGATTCATACGGGATGCTGGGATATTTGTATCGTGAGGGGTATGGAGTCAAGCAGGATTATCAAAAGGCGTTTTTTCTCTATCTTGAAGGAGCAAAACTGGGCGACGCAAAAAGCCAGTTCGGTTTGGGTTTTATGTATGAGGGGGGATTATTCGTCAAACAGGATTATGCCAAGGCAAAAACATGGTATGAGTATTCATCCAATCAGGGATATCTGTCTGCGATGAATAATCTTGGATCGCTTTATGACGATGAAAACACTGGCTTTAAAAACGAGAAAATCGCATTTGAATGGATATTGAAAGCTGCCCAAAAAGATAACCCAACTGCTCAATTTAATATCGGTTTTTTTTTACGAAAAAGGCACAGGAACCAAAAAAGACTATGCCGAAGCCCGAAAGTGGTATGAAAAAGCAGTCATGCAGGGATATCTTCCGGCCAAAGCGAATCTGGCAAATCTCTATCTTGATGGAAAAGGTGGCCCCAAAGACCAGCAAAAGGGCGTTGCCCTGATAAAAGAAGCGGCGAACGAGGAATCGAAAGCCGCACAATACACACTGGCAAACCTCTACGCCGATGGCGAAGGCGTTCCGCAAAGCGATGAACAGGCCGTTTACTGGTTCCACAAGGCCGCTGAAAACGACAGCGCGCTGGCCATGGACATGCTCGCCAAAGCCTACCTGAACGGAAAATACGGACTGCCGAAAAGCCCGACGAAATGGGACTACTGGCAAAAGAGGGCAGCCGAAACGCGCGCCCGTACACACGAAGTCGATCCTTCAAGCTGGACAATATTCGACTGGATCAAATACAAGTTAGGCAATTGATTTCCTTGTAAATGGAAGAATAAAAAATCAGGATGAATAAAGTGTCCCCCAAAAGTTGAACATTAGATCAACTTTTGGGGGCACCTCAGGAAATATGCCGGCTTTTTTATTTGTGACATCTGGAATGAATCCAGTGTCTTATGGGTAAAAAACCTGTTGCCTTTATGTTCGCTTGTTAACAAGCTCACCGGATATGTTTTTTGTCGGTCTTTTTTTGCTTTCTCCGGCGTTTTATTTGCTGGAAAGCGCGAAGGGATTGGCATCAATGTGAGAAAGAATGACGCATTTGAAAGAAAGCGCCTTGTGTGATTGAAAAACTGCGTCAATCACCACGATGTCGCGGTTTTTTTATGGATTGAAGGATGACGTCGTATTGTCCGGAGATTCGCACATCATGTGAATGAACTGGTCCATGAAAGAACCCGGAATGTCGGGTATCGGGAGATCGATATCATTCTCAAAATAGGGGGAATCCGCTCCGGGATCGTACAGGGCAACACGGGTATTTCTGGCGTTCAGTTTTTGACAATCGATTTCCATGCTGTAACGTAAGACTGTTCCGTTTACGGAGTCTGTTATTTTCGTCTGCAAATGAACGACGCTTCCTGATCTGGTAACGGAGTCGGCATCATACTCCATCATGTAGGGCTCGCCGTCCGTCATGACCGGTATCAGGTTTTCTGCATGGCACAGGGCAGAAAAGAGAATCAGGGCGATAACTGAAAGGCAGGTTTTTCTCAAGGGAACCTCACGCATATGTCAGAAAATCATCTGTTTTAATTCACACAACAATGACAGTACAGTTATGCCGTCAAGGATGACGTCAGCAAGATATTCCGAATGCTTTATTCAGAAAAATTTTCACGAATTTTCATCAAGAGTGACAATCTCCTTGATTCGTTGAAAAAAAGGAGTGGTTTTGCCTTTGCCACGTGTATCCTCATGGTAAATGCCAGTGAATAGCTCATAACAACCGCTTCTGGATAACCTGATCATGAATGTATCCAATTCTGTAATTTGAAAGTTCTTTGAAGCATCATTCTCAAAATTGGTCCAAAAATGATATGCACGTTGAAGATCGTTTTCTCCCGGTGCATGAGGATATTTCGCTTCATATGCATCAAGAAGCAATAAAATGCTTATTTCACGGTACGACAATTCATCAAGAATATTCAGCATTTCTTCATAATCATCGATATTCGAAAATGTTTCGTTTTCTAAACTCCTTTTCAGAAGACGAGCCAGAAAGCGTATTTTTTCCGTTTTTCTTGTTCTGAGTGCTGCCTGATGCGTGATAAAAAAACAGTGGAGGAAGTCTTCATTTTTAATGATGTCTTCGGTTAATTCAATATTACCGTTTGCAAGTTCATCAAAAAATTCCTTTCTTCGCTTTTCTTTTATGAGGGATAAGGTTCCGCTAAGGGCCGTATCCACGGATGAACCACCTGGAATCAGTTGAAGCAATGTACGCAATGCAATATTGTTTTGATAAATATTTTCGTATATCGCCACTATATCCATGTATTTTCTCTTTTGTCAGATTTGAATATTTGTCGATAAGTTACCGAATCAGTCCCGAATGAGGAATCATTGATCCGGTAACAAAACGTCCCTAACTTTTCATTTCCGTTTTCTGCTCCATTTTTTCCGGTGATGCCGTGCCGGTCAATTTTGCTGTTTGCTTTGGCGTCTCCCATTGCCCGCCAATGGCGGCGATTAAGGCGACGCTGCTGGTGAACTGGCGTTTTTTGACGTTGTACAGGGTGTTTTCTGCTGCGATGCGGGTGTTCTGGGCGATCAGCACGTTGATGTAACTGACGACGCCGGCCTTGTACTGGTTCATGGTGATGGTCTCGGCCCGTTTCGCCGCATTCAGGGCAGCTGTTTGCATGTCGGATGCGTCGCCGAGCATGGCTTGTGCCGCGAGGTTGTCCTCGACTTCCTGGAAGGCGATCAGCACTTTCTGGCGGTAGGCGGCGACGGTTTCATCATAGACGGCGATTGCCTGATCGGTCTGGGCGCTGCGCAAGCCTGCGTCGAAGATGGACAGGGCGATTTGCGGACCGATTGACCAGATGCGGTTCGGTACGGTGAACAGGAGGAATTGCGGAAGCCGCCGGAGGCCGAGATGGACAGGGCCGGGAAGAAGGCGGATGTCGCGACGCCGATCAGGGCGTTGGCCTGCGCGACCTTGCGTTCGGCGGAAGCGACGTCAGGACGGCGCTGGAGCAGGGCCGAAGGCAGCCCGGCCGGGATTTGCGGCAGGTAGGGGTCGGCTTTCGCCATGTCGATGGTCAGGGTGGACGGGGCTTGTCCGATGGAGACGGCGATTGAGTGTTCGAGCTGGCTGCGCGCCAGTTTCATGTCGACGGTGGCGGCCTGTGCCGTTTTCAGCTGGCTTTCCGCCTGCGCCACATCGGCGTCGGAGACGATACCGACGGCAAACTGGTTTTTCGTCAGCCGGAGCGATTCGGCCAGCAGGGTTTCGCTTTCTTCCAGTTGTTTGACCTGACGGTCAGTGATGACCAGTTGCAGGTAGGCCGTGGCCATTTGCGCCTGTGACGACAGTTTGATGGCTTCCAGCTGGGCAGCACTGGCTTGCCGTCCGGCTTCGCCCGCTTCGACGTTGCGGCGGACGCCACCCCAGATGTCCACTTCCCATGACAGGTTGCCGACGAAGGCGTTTTGCGTACTGGCCGAGGTGCTGGTATTGGACTGGAAACCGCGTGTTCTGGAGGCGTCCAGCGACAGGCTCGGGAAGAGGCTGGACTGTGCCTGTCGCAACAGGGCCTGCGCCTGCCGGTACTGGGCTTCTGCCTGCGCGATGGTCAGGTTCTGCTTGTTTAAGAGAACCATCAGTCGGTCGAGTTCAGGGTCTTTGAAAACGCTCCACCATGCGCCGCGCGGGTATTCGTCCGAGGGTTTGGCGGTTTTCCAGAGGCTGTCTTCCTTGTAGGTGGCAGGTACGTCGATTGGCGGCTGGACGTAATCGGGGCCGACGGCGCAACCGGCCAGGGTGGCGGCACACAGGGCCATGGTCAGGGCTGGCCGGATGCGGGGAATCCGGGTGTAGGCAAACAGCCGGTTGATGGTCATTCTGTTCTTCGGTATGGCGTTTTGGCCTGGCAAATCGGTTTTCATGGGCGGAGTCCGGTCATACGGTTTTTGAAGCATTCATTTTTTTCAGCGCGCGGCGTCTGGCGGCCCGCTGGCGAACCTTGTCAAGATACAGGTAAACGATCGGTGTCGTATACAGGGTCAGCAGTTGCGACAGGATCAGGCCGCCGACGATGGAAATCCCCAGCGGGATGCTCATTTCAGCCCCGTCACCCCGACCCAGCGCCAGTGGCAGCGCGCCGAAAAGGGCGGCTGTCGTAGTCATCATAATCGGACGGAAACGCAAAAGGCAAGCCTGAAAGATCGCGTTTTCAGGTGAGAGGCCTTCTTCACGCTCGGCGACGAGGGCGAAGTCGATCATCATGATCGCGTTTTTCTTGACGATACCGATCAGTAGCAGCACGCCGATCGGGGCGATGACGGAAAACTCGCTTCCCGCAAGGATCAGGGCGAGCAGGGCACCGACACCGGCAGACGGCAGGGTGGACAAAATCGTGATCGGGTGGATGAAGCTTTCATAGAGGATGCCCAGCACGATATACACGGCAATCAGGGCGAAAAGGATCAGCCAGGGCTGGCTGCTCATGGAGTCCTGAAAGGTTTTCGCGGTTCCCTGGAAGCTGCCGACGATGGAGGTGGGCAGGCCGATGTCGGAAAGGGTCTGTTCGATCGCCAGCGTTGCGTCGGAGAGGGAATTTCCCGGAGGCAGGTTGAACGAGAGGGTCGTGGAGGCGAACTGCCCCTGATGGTTGACGGAAAGCGATTCGTTGACCGGTTCCCAGCGGGCGATGGCCGACAGCGGGGTCGGGCCACTCCCCGGCGTCTGGATGTAGATGTTTTTCAGCGCTTCGGCGCTTTGCCAGTATTGCGGCGCGACTTCCATGACGACCTTGTACTGGTTCAGCTCGTTATAGATGGTCGAAACCTGCCGCTGCCCGAATGCGTCGTAAAGGATTTCATCGACGACTTTCTGGGTCAGGCCAAGGCGTGCCATCGCGTCCCGGTCGAAGACGAGCATGGTTTGCAGCCCCCTGATTTCCTGATCGGTATTCAGGTCGGCGAGCATCGGCAGTTTGGAAAGTGCCCTGAACACTTTCGGCGTCCATTCGCGCAGTTCATTCAGGTTGTCACCTTGCAGGGTGTACTGGTACTGGGCGTTCGCCATTCGGCCGCCCATGCGGATGTCCTGAATCGATTGCAAAAAGAGGGTGGCGCCCGGCTCTGAAGCTAGGTTCTTGCGCAGGCGGGCAATGACCTGATCGGCGGTGTCGTCCCGTTCTGACAGGGGTTTCAGGCCGATGAACATGCGGGCGTTGTTGCGCTGGCCGCCGCCAGTGTAGCCGGTGACCTGATCGATGGCCGGATCTTCACTGATTTTCTGGATGAAGGTCTGCATTTTTTTCTGCATGGCCTGAAAAGAGATACTCTGGTCAGCCCGGATCATGCCCATGAGCCGTCCGGTATCCTGTTGCGGGAAAAAGCCTTTCGGCACGACGATGTACAGGAAAACGTTGAAGGCGACGGTCGCGATCAGGATCAGCATCATGGTGCGCCGGTGGTCGATGGCCCATTTCAGGGTGCGGCCGTAAGCCATTTGCAGGCTGGTGAACAGGTGTTCGCTGGCATTGTAGAGTCTGCCCGGTTTGCGCTTGTCTTTCGATTTCAGCCAGAGTGCGCACAACATCGGCGTTGTCGTCAACGAAATGACGAGCGAGACGAGAATCGTCGCCGACAGGGTGATGGCGAATTCACGAAAGAGGCGACCGATAATGCCGCCCATCAACAGGATGGGGATGAAGACGGCGATCAGCGAGATACTGATCGACATGACGGTAAAGCCCACTTCCCTTGCGCCTTTGAGGGCGGCGTCAATGGGTTTCATGCCCCCCTCTATATGGCGCATGATGTTTTCCAGCACGACGATCGTGTCGTCCACCACAAAGCCGGTGGCGATCGTCAAAGCCATGAGCGAGAGATTGTTCAGCGAAAAGTCGGCCAGATACATGACCGTGAATGTCCCGACAAGCGAGACGGGGACGGAAATGGCCGAAATCGCTGTCGCCCGCCCGTTCCGCAGGAACAGGAAAACGACCAGAATGACGAGCGCGATGGAAATGACCAGCGTGGTTTCAACTTCCCGCAGAGAACTGCGGATCGTCGGCGTCCTGTCCATGACGAGGTTCAGGTTGATCGCTTCAGGAATGGAGGCACGCAACTGCGGCATGATCTCATTGATGCGTCCGACGGTTTCGATGATGTTGGCACCCGGTTCGCGGAAGATGATCAGCATGACGCAGGGCTGGTCGCCGACCATCCCGGCATTGCGCAGGTCGCGCACGGAATCGTTGACGTCGGCGATGTCCGAAAGACGCACGGCCTTGCCGTTTTTGTAGCTGACGATCAGGGGCTGGTAGTCGGCGGCTTTTCTGGCCTGATCGTTGGCTTCGACTTTCCATGCATGTTCGTCGTTTTGCAGGAAACCTTTCGGACGGTTGACGTTGGTGTTCGTGATGACGTTTCGGACATTTTCAAGGCTGATGCCGTAGTTCGACAGTTGTTGCGGGTGCAGTTCGACGCGCACGGCCGGTTGCGAGCCACCTCCCACGATGACGTTGCCGACGCCTTCAAGCTGCATGAGTTTCTGGCCGACGATGGTATCGGCTGCATCGTACATCTGTCCGCGCGTCAGCGAGTCGGAAGTCATCGACAGGATCATGATCGGCGCGTCGGCCGGGTTGACCTTGCGGTAGGTCGGGTTTGACGGCATGCCGGTCGGCAACAGCGCCCGGGCGGCATTGATCGCGGACTGCACGTCGCGTGCCGCGCCGTCGATATCGCGGTCAAGATCGAACTGGAGGGCGATGCTGGTCGAGCCCAGCGTACTGGTCGAGGTGATTTCCGTAATGCCTGCAATCCGGCCGAGCGAGCGTTCGAGCGGGGTGGCGACGGTGGCGGCCATCGTTTCAGGGCTGGCGCCCGGCAAGCTGGCATTGACCTGAATGGTCGGGAAATCGACTTGCGGCAGCGGGGAAACCGGCAGGTATTTGAACGCTACCGCTCCTGCCAGCAGGATCGCAATGGTCAACAGCACGGTTGCGACGGGGCGCCGGATGAAGATTTCGGAGAATGTCATCGGTTTCTCCCGTCAATCTTCGGCAGAACCGGTTATGGCATCACGATGATGCTCGACACGCCGTGCCAGCCGGTCGAAATACAGGTAGATGACTGGCGTGGTGAACAGGGTCAGTACCTGCGAGACCAGCAGGCCCCCGACCATCGTGATGCCGAGCGGATTGCGGATTTCGGAACCGATACCCATCGCAAACATCAGCGGCAGGGCGCCCAGCAGGGCGGCCATCGTCGTCATCATGATCGGGCGGAAACGCAAGAGACAGGCCTGATAAATGGCTTCACGCGGTGACATACCTTCCTCGCGTTCGGCAACCAGCGCGAAGTCGATCATCATGATGGCGTTTTTCTTGACGATGCCGATCAAAAGGATGATGCCGATGATGGCGATGACGGACAAATCCTTGCCGAACAGCATCAGTGCCAGCAGCGCACCGATACCGGCGGACGGCAGGGTGGACAGGATCGTGATCGGGTGGATATAGCTTTCATACAGGATACCGAGCACGATGTACATCGTGACAAGGGCGTCGAGGATCAGCCAGAGCGTTCAGTAAAGTGAAGACTGGAAAGCCATCGCCGCACCCTGGAACTGGGTCTGGATACTGGCGGGCATGCCCATTTCCATTTCCGTTTCCGCGATGGCGTCCACTGCTTCGGAAAGCGATGCGCCTTTGGCAAGGTTGAAGGAAACGGTTGCCGTCGGGAACTGGCCCAGATGGTTGATGGCGAGGATGGCCGGACGCTGCTCGATCGTGACCATCGTATCCAGCGGAACCGGGGTACCGCTGGACGTCCTGACGTAGATTCCCTTGATGGCGGACGGGTCGAGCCGGTCGTCCGGCTGGACTTCGAGTACGACGCGGTACTGGTTCGTCTGGGTGTAAATGGTCGAAACGAGCCGCTGGCCGAAGGCGTTATAAAGAGCGTTCGTGATGTCTGCCGTCGTCACGCCCAGCCGGGAGGCAGTGTCGCGGTTGATGTTGACGTAGGCCTGCAAGCCGTTTTCCTGCAAGTCGCTGGCGACGTCGGTCAGCTCGGGGATTTGCCTTAACTGTTCGACGAGCTTCGGCGTCCATTCGGACAGGTCTTTCTGGCTGTTGGCCTGAAGGGTGAACTGGTATTGCGTACGGGATGAACGGCTGTCGATACTGATGTCCTGAACCGGTTGCAGGTAAAGCGTCATGCCCGGAATGTCGGCGACGGTATCCTGAAGGCGGTTCATGACGGTATTGATGTCTTCCCGCTCGCTCTTCGGTTTAAGGTTGATCAGCATTTTGCCGTTGTTCGGGGCAGCATTGGTGCCGTCGACGCCGATGAAGGACGACAGGGAAAGCACAGCCGGGTCTTGCAGGATGCGGTCGGCGACCTGTTCCTGACGGCGGGTCATGGCGTCGAAGGAAATCGACTGCGTAGCTTCCGAGACGCCCTGAATCACGCTGGTATCCTGAAGCGGGAAAAAGCCTTTCGGGATGACAATGTACAGGAGCGCCGTGACGACGATGGTGCCGACGGCGACGATTAAGGTCAGTTTCTGGCGGTCGAGCACCCAGTTCAGCCATTTGGCGTATTCGGCGATGACCCGGTCGAAGAAGTGGCCGCTGGCCCTGAAGAATGTGTTCTGGTTTTCTTCGGGGACGTGTTTCAACAGCCGCGCGCTCATCATCGGCGTCAGGGTCAGCGAAATGACGGCGGAAATCAGGATGGAGACGGCGAGCGTGACGGCGAATTCCCGGAAAAGCCGCCCGATCACGTCGCCCATGAAAAGCAGCGGGATCAGTACGGCGATCAGGGATACCGTCAGGGAAATGATCGTGAAGCCGATTTGCCTGGAGCCTTTCAGGGCGGCTTCCATCGGTCTATCGCCCTCTTCGATGTAACGGGCGATGTTTTCGATCATGACGATGGCATCATCGACGACGAAACCGGTCGCGATCGTCAATGCCATCAAAGTCAGGTTGTTGATCGAGAACCCGAGCATGTACATGACGCCGAAGGTGCCGACGAGCGAAAGCGGCACGGCAACCGCCGGAATGATAGTCGCCGTCATGTTCCGCAGGAAGACGAACACGACCATGACGACCAGTGCGATGGCGAGCACGAGTTCGAATTCCACATCTTCCACCGAGGCACGGATCGTCGTCGTCCTGTCGGACAGGACTTTCACATCGACCGAGGCAGGCAGGCTGTTTTGCAGGGCGGGCAGGATTTCCTTGATCCGGTCGGCGACGGAGATGACATTGGCGCCCGGCTGACGCTGGACAGTCAGGATGACGGAGGGGGTATTGCCTGCCCATGCGGCAAGGCGCGCGTTTTCCGCACCGTCGAAAACGGTCGCCACGTCGGACAGGCGCACGGGCGCACCGTCGCGGTAGGCGATGATGATATTGGCGAATTCGGTTGCGGTTTTCAACTGGTCGTTGCCGTCGATGGTCGAGGCTTGCAACGGGCCGTCGAAGCTGCCTTTTGCCTGATTGACGTTGGCACCGACGACGGCAGTGCGGACGTTTTCCAGCGTCAGGCCTTTGGCGGCGAGTGCTTTCGAGTTGGCCTGTATGCGTACGGCAGGACGCTGTCCGCCGCTGATGGAGACAAGGCCGACGCCCGGCACCTGCGACAGTTTTTGCGCCAGACGCGTATCGGCAAGGTCTTCGAGTTTCGTCATCGGCAGCGTCGGCGAGGTGACGGCAATCGTCAGGATCGGCGTATCCGCCGGATTGACCTTGTTATAGATCGGCGGGTTCGGCAAATCGGACGGAAGCAGGTTCGTCGCCCCGTTGATGGCTGCCTGCACTTCCTGTTCCGCCACGTCGAGTGTCAGGGAAAGGGAAAATTGCAGGGTAACGACGGAAACGCCGTTGGAACTGGAAGACGACATCTGTTCCAGTCCCGGCATCTGGCCGAACTGCCGTTCCAGAGGCGCGGTAATGGTCGAGGTGACGACTTCGGGGCTCGCGCCGGGATAATAGGTAACGACCTGAATGGTCGGGTAATCGACTTCAGGGAGTGCCGCAACCGGCAGCATGCGCCATGCGACAAGACCCGAGAGCAGGATCGCGACCATGAAAAGGATGGTCGCGACCGGACGGAGAATAAACGGGCGGGAAGGATTCATGCCGGGCTCAGGCTTTCAGTGTTATTGCCGGGGTGCGGCAGTTCCGTTTCCGGCCTCGCCTCTTGTGGCGGCTGGGGCAGCTGTTTTTACGGCTTCGCCGTTTTCACCGGTTTTTGCTGGCGTTTCGGGTTTCTGTTCAGCCGGTTTTTTGCCTGCTTCGACTGCGGCGGCTTCGGCGCTACGGTCGACGACCCGGATTTTCGAGCGGTCGCGCAGTTTGTCCAGCCCGTCTATCACGATGATCTGTCCCGGTTCGAGGCCTTCCTCGATAATGGTGTTTTCACCGGAAGTCGCGCCTATTTTCACTTTCGTCAGCGAGACGGTCTGGTCTTCGTTGACCCGATAGACGTAATGGCCGAGCTTGCCCAGCTGGACGGCAACAGTCGGGATCGTGATGGCATTGGCTTGCGAGCCGAGATGCAGACGGACGTTGACGAACTGGTTCGGAAAAAGTTCATGCTGTTTGTTGTCGAATTTCGATTTCAGGCTGATCGTGCCGGTATCGGTGCTCAGCTGGTTGTCGATGGCCAGGATCGTGCCTTCGGACAGTTTGTTTTTATTATCCCTGTCCCATGCCTCGACCGTGAGGTTCGGGTTGGTCGCACGGGCTTTCAATACTTGCGAAAGATCGATTTCAGGAACGGCGAGAACGACGTTGATCGGCTGTTCCTGTGTGATCGTGACGATGCCGTTGGTGTCGGTGGCATGCACGATATTGCCCAGATCGACCTGTCTTAAGCCGACGCGGCCGGAAATCGGTGCGGTGATGCGGCTGTAGGTGAGTTGAAGTTTCGCATTGTCGACGGCACCCTGATCGAGCCGGACGGTGCCTTCATACTGTTTGACGAGGGCGGCTTGCGTATCGACCTGTTGTTTGGCAATCGAATTCTGTTCCAGAAGCTGACGGTAGCGCTGCAAGTCGATTTTGGCGTTTTGAAGGAGGGCGGAATCGCGCATCAGCTGGCCTTCCGCCTGCAACAGGGCGGCCTTGTAGGGACGGGCATCGAGCTCGGCCAGAAGCTGGCCTTCTTTCACAATCTGGCCTTCCTTGAAGTGTATTTTCATCAGCTGGCCGTCCACGCGGCTCCTGACGACGGCGGTATAGGTCGAATTGACGGTGCCGAGTGCATTGAGCTGCAAGGGTGCGTCTCCTTGCCGGACAGTCGAAACCCCGACGGCAACCACTCCGCCACGTTGCGGCGCTCCCCGGTTTTTGGCGACAATCCAGACAATGCCCCAGATGACGAGCAGGGTGGCAAGAACGGCTATGGCGATGATGAGAAGGCGGCGGGATTTTTGTGTAAGACGAAGCATGTTTGCACCAGACGTGACTTTTAAAGGAAATTTGTAACGGTAAAACGAAGGGCTTTAGCGCGGTCGATGTATCTCCACTAAAAGGGTGGTCTGTCTGCAAACAGCTGACAGGTGTTTTTCAATCCGTCCATTAAACTGTATGTTTATGAAACGTTTGTTACGGAGCATTGTATGTCCACTTATTTCAGGCATTCAAGCGGGATATTTCAAACTGTTACATAGTTTTACAAATTAGTCTTTCGACAACGAAAATACGTTAAAAAAAGCAGACACTTATACTGTTTTCGATCGTAAATATGTTCGGGATTGCAAAATGAAAAAGGCCCCGGAACATTTCGTGCCGGGCTACCGTTTTCCGCCTGAACCGGTGATCACCATCGCCGGTCTTTATCGGAAAACAGGTCAGATATAATGTTCAGGATAATTTGCGTCAGGTGATTCTGTCTTGTCAGGAGGATGAGGTTTTAATGTTGAATTTTATGTTCCGAAAACGGATAGACGGGGTTAAGGCGCAGATTCGGAAAGGAAACAGGTTCCTGCCGTTTCTTTGGCGAGTTCCCGCCAGGTATACAACAATCCCGAAGGGAAACATCCAAAGCGGGATTTTCAGGTGAGGAGGTTTCGTTCAGACGACCGGTTGGCTCATCAGGTCGTTTATGTTTTCTTGTCATCGTTATACTGCTGGCAGTGGGACGACCGTTGTTGCCTCCGGTTTTTGCGAGTTTTAAAAGAATGGAGCGGTTATCACTGGAACGGCCAGCTGACCCGTCCGAAGCCCCCGACTGACGTGCCGTGTCCGGGAGCGAATTCGGACGTGAGCTGGAAATCGAGTGTGGTGCCTTTGGATGACGTCAGCGACACGCCTGCCGAGGTGGAGACCGAAGACCGGGTGGCAAAGCGCACGTCGGTCGTGAAATCGCCATTCATTTCGATGAAACGGGCTTCGGTGTTCCCGGCATGGCTGAGCAATTCACGGTTATAGGCCAGCGTGGCATTGCCGCGCCATGTATAGCCTGCCGATGCCGTCTCCTGTTCTGCTGTTTCGGCTTTGAGGCCGAAAACCGCCCGGAGAGACTGGTAAGTCTGTGAATCCGTTTTCAGGCGGGCGGCTTCTCCCTTGTCTTCCGAAATGGAAGGCTGGTGCAGGAAGGCGTAATCTGCTCCGGCAAAAGGCAAAAGCGTGAACTGCTTGTCGCCGAGAGGCAATTGGTATCCCACGTGCGCCACCGCTGTGCCGGAAAATTGTGTCCAGTCCGATTCGGCAGAACGATTGTACGATCCCGCGTGAATGCTGCGGTTCATGTCTGCCTTGAAGACGCCGAGCCGGGCCAGTCCGGAAAGCTGCCAGCCGTTCCATGTTGCAGGAGCGGCCGTACCGTGAACACCGGCCCAGAGGCCTTCACCCTCAATTTTTGCGTCGCCCGAACGGGTGGACTGGTGGAGTGCCGCCACGTGCACCCCGGCTGTCGTCCCCTTGTTCGTCATTTCCGCCCCGGCGATCATGCCGGTATAGTTGCTGCGGTATCCCTGATTGCCGTCATGGGCGTCGAGATGGCCGCCGAGAGGCATGGCAAAAACACGGTTGCCGTTATTGTCGGTGCCTTTGGATACGGAACGGGAGAGGACGGCTTGCGAAAGCTGGCGTTCCAGCGAGAGGGAAGCCAGCGCCGACTGGCCATAGGCTTGTGGAGACAGGGAAAGAAGGCTGTCGCGGACGGTGCTGCCATCGGGAGATGAAAAATCCAGGGCAGCGAAAAGGTTTTGGGTGTCCCCTCTGGCGTCAGCGGCATTGGCAGCGAGCACGCGTCCCAGAGAGGCACCACTGTTGTCAACAGCATGGCGGCTGTAGGCGTCAGCGGTGCGGTAGGGCGTGATGGAATAGGAGCCGCCGCTGTTGGTGATGTGCATGGAAAGGGTCGGCGAGTGGAGGCCGAGCTCCGGTGCAACGGATGATGTGGGCAGTGAACCGGACAGCGCTCCCGCAGAAACGAGATCCGCAAACGCAAAGGAAACGGGCGCGCTGTAGTAACCGGCTTGTGGAACCAGAGCCAGTGAACCGTCGATTTGTGCCTGATTGGTCACCACCAGCCGGTCGGTATGTCCGGCGGCATCGAATTCCATCATCAGCGTACCGGTTGAATGCTGGGTGTAGTTTCCGGTCGTCAGCGTACCGATGCTGTTGCCGGGATTGACGGTACCCCAGTTGGAGACGCTCTGGCTGATGGTGCCGTTTCCCTGAAGAGTCCCTTCAGGCAATACATAAACGTCACTGGCGGTGAGTTGTCCACCGGAAAGATCGGGTCGACGGGAAATCGACAGCGTACCTCCCTCGATGACTGTGGAGCCCGTATAGCTGTTGGTGCCGGTCAGATACAGGGTGCCTTCGCCGTTTTTCAACAGCCCGACGGAAGTCTGGTTTTTCATGGTATCGACATAATCGGGATATTTTTCAAGGAACTCGGGCATGATGAAATCGTGCCGGTTTTCATGCCAGAGTTCCTGCGAGATGTCGTTATTCCATGCCGAGACGTAACCCTTCGTATCCACGCCATAGAGCAGTTCCGTTTTGCCGGTATAGCCTTTGATTTTTTCGGAAGACAGGTCGGCAGGGCTCATGCGGTTGGCATTGAGCTGCGAGAGGCCGTCCACGGCTTTGCCTGCATCGACTATCCCCTGTCCGAAATCTGGTCGAAGGGGACCTTCTGGATGGAGCCGTAAAGCGTGCCATAGAGGGTGCCGTCGGAGAGGGTGATCTCATACGGATTATCTTCGGTCGCGAAAAATGCGGCGATGAACTCGTCGGGAGTCTTGATCCCGTAATACCCGTAAACCAGTGTCTCGTTTTCCTGATAATACTGCCGGAGGTAGGTTTCAAGGCGGGTTCTTTCCGGAGTGCCTGCCGAAGGGATGGCTACCGTCGTCTGATTGCGGTCCCAGTAGTTGTTCCCCTTATCCACGAGCTGGAGACGTATCTCCAATTTCGTGATCGGTTTGCCCGTACCGGAATCGGTCACTCTGTCTTCACCAATCGAGATGATGCTTTTCGGGGCGTTGAAACTCCTGTCGGCGGTGGAAAGCACCGTGTCGGCCATCTGCCGGGCGCTCATCCATGGAAAGGCCTGCTGGACCAGCCCCAGGGTTCCCGAAACGTATGGGGCCGCCATGGAGGTTCCGATGAGTTCCGTGTATCCGCCGGTAGCGTCCACGGAATTGATCCAGGTTCCCGGAGCAGCCAGCGTGTATTCTTCGGCGCCCATCGCCAGTTCCGAATAGGTCGGTATGGCAGAATCGGTCAGTACTTTGGTTTTTCCATCGCTTGCCATGGAGATCCGGCCGCCGGTGGAATCCAGCGCAACGACGCTGATCCAGTTGTCCAGATCCGGCAAAAAACTGCGGAACGAGGCCGGAGCCGAAGGCCCGCGGTGACCGGCGTTTCCGGCAGCGAAGACCATCAGCTTGTCCTGCTGTGCCAGGTTCTCCAGAAAGGAGTCGGCCCTGTAACCCGAAATGACGTCCCGCAATTCGGTCAGGGTCTTGGTTTTTTCCTCGTTGCTTTTGGCCTTGAAGAGATTATCCAGAAAAAACAGGGAATCGCCCCAGCTGTTGTTGACGATTTTGACGTCCGGCCGCGCGAGCACCGCCTTGATCAGTTCTCCCATCGGGGATTCGTGCACGCCATCCAGAAAGGTTCCCATGGCGATCAGGTTGGCGTCGAAGGCCACACCGTGCATGTTCCCGGGGATGTCGACACCGTCCCGGTTGGCGGTCATGATGCCTGCCACATGGCTGCCGTGGCCGTTTGTCACCCAGTCGTAGATATAGCCCTTACAGGGAACCCAGACGATATCCTTGCCCTGAAATTCGAAATGTCCGCTGTTCACGCCTGTATCGAGAACGCCCAGCGTGATTCCCTTGCCTGTGTACCCCTTGGCATAGGCTTGTGATGCGTTGATGACCCAAAGTCCCGTGCTGTTACGGTATTCCTGCGTTTCGAAGTCGTCGGGCGTGAGGGCGTGAACCGGTCCGGCAATGAGAAGGGAGGCCAGCATGGCCAAGAAACCGGTTTGAAGTCCTTTTCCGGCATTCATTGGCACCTATCCCCGCAATCGGGCTGTCTGTGTTTTTCCATAAGGGAAATGTTCGCATATTTCTTGCGGGAAAGACCGGTTTTGGGGAATCTTTTTCCACAAACCAGTTCGTTTTGGAAAGCGGATATTTCTTCAGATACAAGCTGTTGTTTGCGAC
>ERZ856578.4833-NODE-4833-length-17398-cov-3.706483_pt1 | contig 17398 bp, 12 predicted proteins | sample MGYA00514384_ERZ856578 | MGnify/ENA primary metagenome ERZ856578 (study PRJEB29103, sample SAMN06111958) | human gut metagenome | biome: human gut; feature: ankylosing spondylitis patient; material: healthy_person | host: Homo sapiens | place: China:Hangzhou... | reverse complement strand
GCCCCCAATCGCACTAAAATGATTTTGAACACTATTCTCTGACGAAGGCGAAGGTGCTTTGTCAAATGTTCTGAGTAGCCGCTCAGAAATTCGGCATCAGCAAATCCACGGTTCATAAAGATCTGAGCGAACGTCTGCCGAAATTCAACCGCGCGCTGTACGATCAGGTAAAAGCGGTACTGGACGTGAACAAGGCCCAGCGCCACATCCGCGGCGGCATGGCCACCCGGAAAAAATACAAAGGCATCTGAAAGCCAAAAGCGGAGGCGCCCCAGTCCGGGGCGCCTCCGCCTTTGGCCGGTGTACTTTTTCGCACATCGGGGCTTGCATTTTGGCGGGAAAACGGTACAATAAAGAATACGCCTTGTGCGCAGAATCTTTTTCCGGGAAGTGTGAGAACCTTGAACCGCCATGTTTGGGCCGCGGCCTTCCGCGTCACGGTGCCGGTGCTGATCGGGTATCTGGCCATCGGCATTGCCTTCGGCCTGATGCTGGAAGCCATCGGCTATAATTTCATCTGGTCCTTTTTTATGAGCCTGACCATCTATGCCGGTTCGGGTCAGTATCTGGGCGTTTCGCTGCTGCAGCTGGGGGCGGCGCTGTCCGAGGTGGCGCTGATGACGCTGCTGCTGAATTTCCGTCATATCGTATATGGCCTGTCCATGCTGGAAAAATTTCAGACGATTCATGGCCTGCGCAAATTTTATCTCATTTTTGCACTGACCGACGAAACCTATGCGCTGCTTTCTTCTGTGCGGGTGCCTTCGGGCATGAAGCCGGCGGATTTCTACTTTGCCATCGCGCTGCTGGATCACAGCTATTGGATCATCGGCAGCGTCATCGGTTCTGTGGCCGGCGCTCTGCTGAAGTTTGATACCACCGGCGTGGACTTTGCCATGACGGCGCTGTTTGTGGTCATTGCCGTGGGCCAGTGGAAAGAAAACAAGCGGCATCTTCCCGCTCTCTTGGGCGGCGTGTGCACGTTTGTATCGCTTTCGCTCATCGGGCCGGACAATTTCCTGCTGCCGGCGCTGGGCGCCATTGTGGTGCTGCTGCTGAGCCTGCGCGGCACGCTGGATGAAGAAAAAAGGAATGCTGCCTGCGCAGCGGAAGCATTGCCTCAGGAGGTGGAGAAAGAATGGCGCTAACGCCTGCTCAGGCGGCCCTCAGCATTGCGGTGATGGTCGGCGTGACGTTTCTGACCCGCTTCCTCCCTTTCCTACTCTTTGATCGCGGCGGAAAACCGCCCAGGATTGTGCTGTATCTGGGCCGTGTGCTGCCGCCGGCAATCATCATGATGCTGATTATCTATTGCCTGCGCAATGTCTCCTTTACCAGCGCGAGCCATGGTATTCCGGAGCTTGTGTGCGTAACGGTGGCCGCGGCGCTGCACTGGTGGAAAGGGAACAACCTGTTGTCGATCTTTACGGCCACGGCGTTGTATATGTTTTTGCTGCAAGTGGTATTTTAAGCAAAAGAAGGGGCTTGGCCCCTTCTTTTTTGTCCCACTCCAGATCTCTGTTCTTTCTGAATGGAAAAAAGAAATAGCGGGCGCAAGCCGCTCTGCACGCGCATACACTGGATTGATCGAGAGAAAAGGAGGTCGTCCGTTATGGAACAAAGCAGAAATGGCAGGCCGGTTCCTGCCTCCGCGCGCGGCGGACCCTGTACGCCGGAGCCGCGGCGCTATACCCACCCTACCGAGCGCCGACGGGAGCGGCAGTGTGAGCCGGTACAATCCATCCTGTGTGCCCTGGCGGGGCAGAATCAGGTCCTGTGCGCCATGAAGGCAGAGCTGGATGAGATTCTGGCGCTGCTGGAGCAGCAGGCTGAAACGGCCGGCGGCGATTGCTGCCAATGAACGCCGGGCGGCCCTTTCGGGATCTTTTCCTGAAGGGGCTGCTTTTTTCAGTCCGCCGTCGCCGGCTTGGAGTGTGCCCCAGTGCCTGCTGTCAGCTTGCGGTGTCGGAAGAGGCCCGCTGCCAAAAAACTTTTTAAAATGCAAAACATAAAAAACACGCCGATCCGCCTTATGAGGCAGATCGGCGTGTTTGGTCTGGGATGGATCAGGCTTCTTTCATAGTCATCAGAAGTTCGCCGTGCTTAACGGTATCGCCGGCGCTGACGCGGATCTCGTCGATTACGCCGTCGGTCAGGGCCAGGACGGAAGTTTCCATCTTCATGGCCTCGATTACAGCCAGCACTTCGCCGGCGGTGACTTTGTCGCCCTTTTTGACAAAGATTTTGCTGACGGCGCCGGGGATCTGGGCGCCGATCTGCATCTTGTCTTCGGGGTCGGCCATGGGGGCTTTTTTCACCTGGTCAGCGGCGGACTGATCCACCACGGTGACCTCGCGGCGCACGCCGTTGAGTTCGAAGAGCACGGCGCGCTCCCCATCGCTGTTCAGTTCGCCCAGGCCGATGTATTTGATCACCAGGGTCTTGCCGTCCTCGATTTCCACAAGGCTGGTTTCACCGGGGGCCATGCCGTGGAAGAAGATATGGCTGCCCAAGCGGCTGATGTAGCCGTATTCGCGGCGCTTCTGCAGGAATTCCTCGTACACTTTGGGATACAGGCACCAGGAGATGACTGCGCGGTCGGTGGGGTTGGCGATATTGTTTTCCCGGATGGCTTCGCCCAGCTTTTCCTGATCCTTGCGGCTGAGTTTGATTATGTCGCCTGTCATGTCTTTCAAATGGGCGCGGGCGGCGTCGAAGTCCGCCGGCGGCAGCAGCTCGCCGGGGCGGCAGGTGATGGGCGTTTCGCCCTTGAGCACGATCTTCTGCAGCGCTTCGGGGAAGCCCCAGGCGGGCTGGCCCATCATGCCTTTGAAATAACTGACGACGGAGTCAGGGTAACTCAGATCGGCGCCTTTTTCGAGAATATTTTCCGGTGTCAGGTCATGCTGCACCATGAAAATAGCCATATCGCCCACCATTTTGGACGAAGGCGTCACTTTTACCAGGTCGCCCAGCATGTCGTTGACCTTTTTGTACATCTCCTTGACGTCCACAAAGCGGTCGCCCAAGCCCAGACTTTCCACCTGAGGCTTCAAATTGGTGTACTGGCCGCCAGGGATTTCATAGCGGTAGATGTCGGTGACGGGCGTTTTGAGGTCGGATTCAAATTCGGCATAACGCTGGCGGACATCAGACCAGTAATCCGTCAGCTTTTGCAGGCTCATCAGGTCGATGCCGGTGTCACGCTCCTGTCCTTCCAGAGCGGCCACAACGGCGTTGAGGGAGGGCTGGCTCGTCAGCGACGACATGGAGGCAATGGCCAGATCCACGATGTCCACGCCCTCTTCGGCGGCCATGAGGATGGTGCTGTTCTGGTTGCCGGAGGTATCGTGAGTATGCAGCTGAATCGGGATCTCCAAGGCGTCCTTGAGCGCCTTGACCAGCTCACGGGCGGCATAGGGCTTCAGCAGACCTGCCATGTCCTTAATGGCGATGGCGTGACAGCCGCGCTTCTGCAGCTCTTTGGCCATATCCACGTAGTATTTCAGGGTGTACTTTTCCCGCGTGGTGTCGGATACGTCGCCGGTGTAGCAGATGGTGCCCTCGGCGAACTTGCCCTGCCGGATGACCTCGTCCAAGGCTACCTCCATGCCGGGCAGCCAGTTCAGCGAGTCGAACACGCGGAACACATCGATGCCGCCCTCGGCCGCCAGGCGGACGAATTCCCGGATCACATTGTCGGGGTAATTGGTGTAGCCCACGGCGTTGGCGCCGCGCAGCAGCATCTGGAAAGGAATGTTGGGGATGGCCTTGCGCAGTGCATCCAGCCGTTCCCAGGGAGATTCGTGCAGGAAGCGGTAGGCCACGTCGAAGGTGGCGCCGCCCCACATTTCCAGGGAGAAGCAGTCTTTCAGGATTTTGGCGGTGCCGTCGGCGGCACGGACCATATCGCGGCTGCGCACCCGGGTGGCCAGCAGGGACTGGTGGGCGTCGCGCATGGTGGTGTCGCACACCAGAAGTTTCTTTTCGCCCAGCACCAGCTTGGACAGGGCTTCAGGGCCGTGCTGATCCAGATACTGCTTGTAGCCTGCGGGAATCTCGCCCGCCACCTCAGGCACGCGGGAGGGTTCATACATTTTGGCGCCGGCCTGGGGATCGTTGACCACGATATTGCCGATGTATTCCAGCAGCTTGTTGCCGCGGTTGCGGGACTCGGAGATATCGAAGAGCTCCGGCGTTTCGTCAATGAATTTGGTATAGCACTGTCCTTTACGGAAGGTCTCGTTGGTCAGAATATTGGTGATAAAGGAGATATTGGTTTTTACACCGCGCACGCGGGTTTCGCTCAGGGCGCGCAGGGCTTTGTGGCAGGCGCCGGCGAAGGTATTGTCGCAGCAGGTAACTTTCACCAGCAGGGAGTCGTAATAAGGAGAGATTTCCGCGCCGGAATAGCCGTTTCCGCCGTCCAGACGGATGCCGAAGCCGCCGGAGGAACGGTAGGCGGTGATTTTTCCGGTGTCAGGGGCGAAATTGTTGGCCGGGTCCTCGGTGGTCACGCGGCACTGGATGGCGTAGCCCCGGGGCTGGATGTCCTCCTGGCAGGTGATGCCGATTTCGGGGTCACTCAAAGGCTTGCCCGCGGCGATCAGCAGCTGGGCGCGCACCAGATCCACGCCCGTAACCATTTCGGTGACGGTGTGTTCCACCTGGATGCGGGGGTTCATTTCGATGAAGTAGTGGTGCCCCTGGCGGTCCACCAGGAATTCCACTGTGCCGGCGTTGACAAAGCCCACCGCCTTGGCGATCTTCACTGCGTCGGCGCACAGGGCGTCGCGCACCTTCTGATCCACAGAAAAGGCGGGGGTGAACTCCACTACCTTCTGGAAACGGCGCTGCAGGGAGCAGTCGCGCTCGTGAAGATGGACGACGTTGCCGTATCGGTCGGCCAGAATTTGCACCTCGATGTGTTTGGGCTGCTCAAGAAATTTTTCGATGAAGATACTGTCGTCCCCGAAGGCTTTGGCGGCCTCGCCTTTCACCAGGTTGAAGGCGGGGATCACTTCCTCCTCGCTGTCGCAGCGGCGCATGCCGCGGCCGCCGCCGCCGGCTGCCGCCTTGAGCATAATGGGGAAGCCGTATTCCCTGGCCTTTTCCAGGGCTTCCTCGCCGCTTTTGAGCGGCTCGGTGCCGCCGGGGATGATGGGTACCCCGCAGCGGATGGCCGTTTCTTTGGCGGCAAGCTTGTCGCCCATCTGGGAAAGCACATGGGACGGCGGGCCGACAAACACGATGCCGTTTTCTTCGCAGGCCTTGGCAAAAGCGGCGTTTTCAGACAGAAATCCGTAACCGGGATGGATAGCGTCCACATTACGGCGTTTGGCCAGGTCGATAATGGCGGGAATGTTCAGATAGGAACCAAGCGGCCCGAGGGTGTCGGGCATCTGATAGGATTCGTCCGCCTTAGTGCGGAAGAGGCTGTAGGTATCCTCTTTGGAATACATGGCCACCGTGCGGATATCGAGGTCCGCGCAGGCGCGGAACACGCGGATGGCAATTTCGCCGCGGTTGGCCACCAGAACCTTCTTGATCGGGTGTTCGGTCATATCATCTTCTCCTTTATCATAAAATCACCGCCGCGTCCGTTGCCGGGGCGCGGCCGGAGGAGCGGCCCGCGCGCGGAAACGGGCGCGGCGGCTCCGTGCAAAGTATCGTGGTACCCAGTATAGCACAAACTAGCTTGTTTTGCAATACAAAGTGTGAGAAGTTGCAAATCTATCCGGACGCAGTGGAGTAAGAGCGCTTTATTTGACAGATTTAACGGATTTTTAATAGAATGACTGCAGGAGAAGTATAGAGACAATGCAAAATGTTTTTCTGCTGCGAACGTTTGTGGATTGTGTGCGGCCTGCTATTTGGTGCCCGGCTCCCATTCAAGGGCCTGCTGCGGGCAGGCCTCCACGCAGACCGGCAGCAGCCCTTGCCGTACGCGGTCGATGCAGCCGTCGCATTTTTGAATGATGTGGTCAGTGTTGAAAAAGATGGCGCCGAAAGGGCAGGCTGTGGCGCATTTGCCGCAGCCGATGCAGGGGGCGTTGTCATGAATGACGATGCCCGTTTCCGTGTCGCGCAGAATGCTGCCAGTGGGGCAGACTGTGGCGCAGCGGGTGGTGACGCAGTGAAAGCAGCTCTGGGAATTAAAAGTGAGCTGCAGCTCGCCGCCTTCCATGCGCTCTTTGCGCACGATCTTGCGCAGCAGCGGCGGCTGAATATCTTTTTCGTCCATGCATGCCACTGCGCACACACCGCAGCCGGTGCATTTGCGCACTTCGCAGTGAATACCCAAATCAAGCCCTCCTCTTTTCCGCCGCGGCGGAATGATTGCGTACGATGTCAACAGCACCTGCAGGTGCAGAGAAATAATAAACGGTTCAGAGCGGATCCTTTCCCGGCGGCAGAAAACCGGAGATCGGCTGTCCGCTTTGTAGTATGAAACGCAGGTTACGCCTGGGCCGGATGCAGGCTGCAGCTCATCATCCGGAATGCTGGAACGCCTGAGCAGGGATCCACGCAGTCGTCGGGCAGAATGGAGCAGATGTCGGCTTCTTCGTAGTCGGGCAGAACGCTTACCATTCCGCGCTGGATACTGCGCGTCAATTGTGCCAGCATGGTTACGCTGCCCAGCGCTGTGCGGATCTCCACCCGGTCGCCGTCGGTGATCCCCAGCAGCAGCGCATCTTCCGGGTGTATCTCCACAGCGGGAGCGGGCTGCATGGCTCGGATCCAGCCGATGCGGTGAGTGCGGGAATGAAACCCGAACGTTTGCCGGTTTCCTACTGAGAGGACAAAAGGAAATTCCCGAATTTCCGCGTCACTGCGGGGCGGTTCATATTCCGGCAGCGCGGAATAGCCCATTTGAAGCATGAGGCCCGAACGCAGTTCATAGCGCCCGCTGGGGGTGCGGTAGCCGGCAGAGGTATAGCTGCCGGGACGGTATGGCTCCTGGGCCAGCTGGATTGGCTCGTCCGCATGGCGCAGGATATCCAGAGACAGGTCCATCTGGGAAAGCCAATAATCGTACAGCGCTGCGGCGCCGCTGCACAGCAGCGTATCCTCCGGCGCCAGGCGGCGGGCCAGAGCGCAGATGATGTCCAGATCGGCGCGGGACTGGCCCAGGGGGGCGATAACGGGAGGCGTGTAGTAAATGCGTTGTTCCGGCGTAGTATGCAGCATTTCCCGCTCAAAGGAAGAACAGGCCGGCAGTACGATGTCGGCGTATTTTGCTGTGGGAGTCAGAAACAGGTCTGTATCCACAAAAAAGTCCAGGGACTCCAGCGCAGTCGTCCAGCTTTTGTTGTTGGGATAGCCGTTGATGTTCAGCCCGAAAGAGCACAGTGCGCGGATAGGATACGGCGAACCCTGCCGGATCTGGCGGTTCAGGTCCGAGAGCTGGCATTGGCGGGAGAAATGGGCAAACAACGGATAGCGTCGGCTCCCCGTGCTTTCATGAGGGACATTGCACTGGACGGCGGCGACGAACTCATGCAGTACGCGCTCCTCCACGCTCGGCTGCGCGTGGGGCAGCATGCCGCCGCGGACATCGTAGTTGCCCGTAATGGCGCACAGTGCCTCAATGGCCCGCAGTGTCTGGACGCCGCTGCGCATCTGAGAAAACGCCTCTTCGCTGATGAGCATGGACATGGGACCGCTGCGCATGATCATATGGGCGGCGGCCTCCAACTCCCGGGCGCTGATACCAGTCAGCATTTCCACCCGCTCGGGCGTGAAATCGCTGACGTAGGCGCGGTAGTCGAAAAAGCCCTGCACGTGCTGCTCGACGTAGCGCCGGTCAATCCAGCCTTTTTCGATGAAAATGCGGCCCAGACCGTGGGCCAGGGCTGCATCGGTCCCCGGGCGGGGGCGCAGATGCAGATCTGCCAGGCGGTAGGTGCTCACCGTGGTGCGGGGGTCCACGGCGATGACCTTGGCGCCGCGCTTCTGCGTCAGCGCGTCATCCACCACGGTGTTGCCCTTGTTGTATTGGTTGCAGCCCCATATGACCACCACGCCGGCGTGGTGGATGTCCGGACGGCTCATGCAGCCTGCGGCCGCGCCGCCGGCAATGGCGGCGCCGCTGCGCTCCAGACTCCAGGAGCTGCCATAGTTCACGCTGCCGAAGGAATAGGCCAGGCGCTGCAGCGCGGCGCGGTTCCAGGGGCTGAATCCGCCGGTGAAGGCTACGGCGCTGGCATTATATTTGCGGCGGCAGTCCCCCAGCCGTTTTCCGATTTCGTCCAGCGCTTCGTCCCAGGATACCGGTTCAAAGGCGCCCTCACCCCGGTTTCCGATGCGGCGCAGGGGCGTTTGGATACGGTCCTTATGATATATGTACGGACGGTTGGCATGGCCGCGGGCGCAGAGATACCCGTTGCCGTAGGCGCTGTTGCGGCAGCCTGTGACCTTGATGACAGTCCCGTTTTCCACATAGGCGTCGATGTTACAGCCTGCGGCGCAAATGTCGCACACTGTGCGGCGCACGCGGATTTCGCTGTCTGCTGCCGGAACCTTTGCCCGGCGGTAGGGCTTTCGCTCGTCCATAAAATGCCTCCTTTTGCGTTCCTTCGCTCTGTTTGCCGTCCGTCAGGTCAGGAGGCGGACGCCTTTCCAGGTACACTCCGGCAGAAAGGCAATGTCCACCAAAGCGCGGGAACGGATCTGCTCCACGGGAATGTAGGGATTGAGCCAGGCCCGGCTGTCGTAGGAACCTGTGCGATTGTCCCCCATGACGAAAATGCAGCCCTCCGGCACCTCGAACACTTCGGTTGCGCCGGTGGGATAGGTGATATGCTGCTCGGGAAGATACGTTTCCTCCAGTGCTTCGCCGTTGACGTATACGTCGCCGTCGGCAAAAGTGATGGTGTCGCCGCCCAGGCCGATCACGCGCTTGACCAGCAGCTCACCCAGCTCCTCGCTGCGGAACATGACGATGTCGCCCCGTGCCGGGGTGGGGTCGCCGAAGAAATAGGGCAGCCGCCAGCCCAGAAAATAGGATTTGGTGGGCAGCGTCGGTTCCATGGAGCCGGTGGGCACCCAGGCCAGAGAGAAAATTACGCCCAGCAGGAGAAATACTGATACCAGCGGCACCAGAAGGTAGCCGGTGGAGTCCCACAATCTGCGCAGGACCGATTTCTGGGGGGATTCCTCCGCAGCTTCGGGCTGTGCCGTTTTCGACGCGGCATCCGAGCCGGGGGCTGTGGTGTGTGCAGGATCGTTCAGCTGATGTTCATCCATTGTTTTCAGAGTCCTTTCCGGAAAAACTACCCATTGGGGAAAACGGCCGGGCCGTTTCAGGTTTCTGCCCGGGGCAGGGTACTCCCGCCATAGGGCATGGCGATAACAGTGGCGGAGCTGCCGCACCGCTGCACTGCCGCATCAAAGGCGGCCTGGGCATTGGGGAAGGGGGTCATGAACAGGCCCCGTACGGCCTCGTCCGGCCAGTCGGACACCAGATAAATGTCCGCGCGTTCTTCCACCAGAGCGATGGCGGCCGCTTTGTGTCCGCCCAGGACAAAATCTTCCCGCAGCCGCTCGATGATGGCGCGGGGGCTTTGCGCCTGGCGGAACCACTGCTCGAAGGTGGATTCTCCAAAGCCCTCCTTGGCGCAGCCCACCAGCACGATCACACCGCCGTCTTTCACGGCGTGCTTGGCATTGTCCAGGGCTTTTTGCAGCTGGTACAGGTTGGCGTCCTTGGGCGCGCCGCCCTGGCTCACCAGGACGATGTCGGCCCGGGCCGGGATGGGCCTGCGGTAGAATTGTTCCAGATAAGCGCAGCCGGCCCGGTGGGCAGCGGTGACGTCTCCGGCCACGGCGTGGACAATATGTTTGTGCGCATCCAGCACCACGTTGACGATGTAGTCCACACCGACCAGGGCGGCGGCTTCTTCGATGTCCTCCCGGACAGGATTGCCAGCCAGGGCCGCGGCATGGGATCCCGGCTCCACCATGTGGCTGTGGTTGGCGCGGATGGCGGCCCGGGTGGAAACGCCGGGCATGATGGCCTTGGCTCCGCCGCTGTAGCCGGCAAAGTAGTGAAATTCAATGTTGCCCAGGCAGATGCGCCGGTCTGCTTCGGCCACAGTGCGCATGATCTCCACCGGGGTGCCGCGCCGCGTCGTACCCAGGCAGAGACAGTCCTCCGGGTCGCTGTCGATGCAGGTGATCTCGGAAAAGGCTTGCTCTCCGGCCAGATGGCGGCGCTCCGCGTCGGTGTGGGCGCGGTGGACGCCCCGGGCGAAAACCAGGGTGATATCTTCCGGCTGCACACCGGCGGCATAGAGTTCCTCCAGCACGGCGGGCATTACTTTCCAGGTGGGCATGGGGCGGGAGATGTCCGAGGTGACGAGAACGATTTTCTCTCCCGCATGGACCACTTCCCGCAGCGGCGGCGCGCCGATGGGGGCTGCCAGCGCTGCACGGACAAGATCCTCCTCGCTTCCGGCGGCCGGCGGAAAGGCGCCCGGCTCCAAAACGGCCAGAAGACGCTCTTCCGGTACAGTGACAGTCTGTGTGCTTGTATCGTATCCAAACTCGATGTTCATAGCTTCTCCCCACAGCTTCGCCGGCGCGCGGCTGTGCGCTGCGCCGGCGTACTACAAAGGCATTAAATATATAATATTCAGTATAGCACAAATAAATTTCCTCTGTCTATAAATTTTGCCGATTCTGAACTGGATTTCCCGGCGGAAGCGGGGCTTTACTCTTTTTCGGCGCCGTGCTATAATCGGGGGTACTTTCGGAGAAACAACGAGGTGTTTTCAATGACCATCACCTATTCTTATGGAAAAAATCTCTATGTCAATACCACCAACCGCTGCGATATGCACTGCGATTTCTGCCTGCGCCAGAGCGGAGACGGTGTGGGAGAAGCGGACAGCCTGTGGCTTGAGCGGGAGCCGACGCGCGAGGAGATCTGGGAGGATCTCCAAAAACGCGACCTGAACGCTTTTTCCGAGCTGGTGTTCTGCGGTTATGGCGAGCCGACCTACCGCCTGCACGACATTTTGTGGGTGTGCGACCGGGTGCGGGAGATTTCCTCCATCCCCATCCGCATGGATACCAACGGCCACGGCAATCTTATCTGGGGCGAGGATGTGGCGCCGCTGTTCCGGGGGCGTTTCGATACGGTGTCCATCTCCCTCAACGCCCAGGATCGGGAGACCTATAACCGCCGCTGTGAGCCGGACTATGAAAATGGCTACGAGGCCATGCTTTCTTTTGCAAAGGAAATTCAAACCTATGTGCCCCATGTGGTTCTCTCTGTGGTGGACTGTATTCCGGCGGAGGAGATCGAGGCCTGCCGAAAGGTCTGTGAAGACATTGGGGCAGAGTACCGTGTGCGTGTGTTCGGCAGTTGAATGAAACAGGACAGCCGCGCAGCCGTTTTCAAAACGGCTGCGCGGCTGTTTTAGGATTTGGGACCGGAGGGGTCGCTCTTTTTGCAGGAGTTCTGTCCGCTGCATCCGCATCCGCTGCATCCGCCGGATGTTTTTGCGCTGCAGGAACAGCCGCCTTTTCCGCGGAAGGAGCGGACAATGCGGGCAATGATATAGCAGAACGACCACAGGATCAGCCCGGCCAGAACGAGGTACAGCAATGTCAGCAGCATGACGGAAATCCCCTTTCAAAACAGCAGTGAACCGATCTGGTAGACCAGCATGGACGCCAGGTACGCCATGCCCAGCTGCCAGCCGAGGCAGGCCAGCGTCCACTTGATGTCGCCCATCTCTCGCCGGATGGTGGCGATGGCAGCCACGCATGGGGTGTAAAGTGCGCAGAACACCAGAAAAGCGTAGGCGGCCACGGGAGTAAACGTGCCGCCCAGGGCCAAAGCTACGGTAGCGCCGGAGGCGGTGAGGGAAAAGCCGTAAAACAGGCTCATGGAAGATACCACGGCTTCTTTGGCAATCAGGCCGGTCAGCAGGGCCACGGCGGCCTGCCACACGCCGAAGCCGCAGGGCAGAAACAGAGGCGCGATGGCGCTGCCCAGGGCAGCCAGCAGGGACTGGGACACGTCGGTGGTGTACTGTCCGTGGAGCGTGAAGCTCTGCAGCAGCCAGAGCACAACGCTCATGGCCAGGATCAGTGTGGCCGCCCGGCTTAAAAAGTCCTTCACTTTTTCCCACACGTGAGTAATCAATACGTTGGCATCCGTAGCCGCCACACGCATCATCTGCGCTTTCGGTGGGCATGCGGTAGGGCGGAAGTTCCAGCAGAAACGGGGCGGCCTCGCCCCGGAAAATGGAGCGTTTGAGAATCAGCCCCGACAAAATGGCAAGGCAGATGCCGATCAGATAGAGGGAGATGACGATCAGTGCCCGGTTTCCGGGGAAAAAGGCGCTCACCAGCAATCCGTAGATTGGCAGGCGGGCTGAACAGGACATAAAGGGCACCAGCATGATGGTCATACGGCGGTCTTTTTCATTTTCCATGGTGCGCGCGCCCATGACGGCGGGCACCGTACATCCGAATCCCATCAGGAGGGGGATGAACGCTTTGCCGGATAGGCCGAAGTGACGCAGGGTGCGGTCCATCACAAAAGCGGCCCGGGCCATGTAGCCCGAATCCTCCAGAATGCTCAAAAAGAGGAAGAGGATGGCAATCATGGGCAGGAACGTGAGAACGCCGCCTACGCCGGCGATGACGCCGTCGCACACCAGGGACACGGCCCAGGGTGCTGCGCCGATGCCTCCCAGGGCGCTGCGCACGGCAGGCTCCACGCCATTTTCGATGACGGCGGCCAGCAGATCGCTCAGCCCGCTGCCGATGGGGCCGAAGGTGAACCAGAACATAACGGCCAGCATGGCCAAAAACACTGGGAAAGCCCAGAATTTATGGGTGACCACGGCGTCGATGCGGTCGGTCCAGGTTTTTTCCCCTTTCTGGCGAACTTTTTTCACTGAGGTCTGCACCACCGCTTCAATGAAACGGTAGCGGCTGTCAGCAATCAGGGTTTCCCGGTCGCCCAGGGGGGAGGAGGCCTCATATTCCTCGGCGATCTGCTCAATTTTAGCCGCTTCCCGGCCGGAAAGATGCAGGTGTTCTGCCACGTCTGCATCCCCTTCGATCAGTTTGATGGCGGCCCAGTGCGCGGGAATGCCGGCTTCATAAGCTTTGTCGTGGATCACTTCGCCCACACGATGGTGGATTTCATGGGTGTAGTCGTCGTACAAATCGTCCGGCTCCACGGTGAGCCCCGTATGCATCTGGCGGTGGGCCACTTCCAGCAGGGTGTCCAGTCCCGTGCCGTCCCGGGCAGAAATGGGAATCACCGGCACGCCCAGATGCTGGGACAAACGCTCCACATCAATATGATCGCCTGCTTTTTCCACTTCGTCCATAAAATTTAACGCCAGCACCATAGGCCGCTCCAGTTCCAGCAGCTGCATGGTGAGGTAGAGGTTGCGCTCCAGATTGGTAGCGTCCACGATATTCAAAATGGCATCCGGATGCTCGCCAATAATAAATTGCCGGGCCACGATCTCTTCCATAGAATACGGCGAAAGGGAGTAAATGCCCGGCAGATCCACTATGGTCATTTCCTGTGTGCCCAGATGTGCCGTGCCCTCTTTCTTTTCTACGGTCACGCCGGGCCAGTTGCCCACATACTGGTTGGAGCCGGTCAGCGCGTTGAACAGGGTGGTTTTGCCGCAGTTGGGATTGCCCGCCAGGGCAATTTTCCACTGACGGGTGTCGTGGGCGGCGGCATCATAGGTTCTGGGGTGGGCAGCGGCTTCGTGGCTGTGGGCGCGGCGCATACGCTCACGCTGGGCGCGGTCCACATGGGGCAGGGGGCGTTCCCGGAGGGTTTCCCCTTCGCGCAGCAGGCGCACGGTGATCTGAGCAGCGTCAGCCTTGCGCAGGGACATTTCATAGCCCCGCAGCGAAAGCTCCATAGGGTCGCCGAAAGGGGCGATTTTCACCAGGGTGACGCAGGTGCCGGGGGTCAGTCCCATGTCGATCAGGCGGCGTTTCACTGTGCCGGACTGGTTGGACAGGGACAGAATCTCACAGCTTTTTCCGCTGGGCAGGTGGTCCAGGGTGTCCACTTTGCGCTTGGCTGGGGTGGGTTCATGTAGCATAACAATCGTTTCTCCATCCTGTGGGGCAGCCTGGGCCGCCCAAAACTTCCATACAACGTTTATTATACCGTGCCGCGCCGCTGCGGACAATGGCGGAATGCTACAAAAAGAGAACGCCTGCGGCGAAATTTTGTGAACGGTTCCCCGCTCGACAGCGTTTGCGCGGTTTCACCGCCGGAAAAGCGTATGATTGGAGCCGTAGTTTCGAGAGAGGGGCGAGGCGCATGAAGGCGATCGTTTTGGGGAAAGCGGAGCGGCAGATCCTGGCGGGTGTTCCGGTTCTGTTTCTGGCGGGAACACTGATCCATTTTTTATACGGATTGAGCGGGGAATTTTTTTTGGTGGGACTGCTGGCACCGGTGAATGAAAGCGTGTGGGAGCATCTCAAGCTGGCGCTGTGGCCCACCACGCTGTGGTGGACGGCAGGGTACCTGTGGGCCCAGCGCCGCGGCAGAGAACTTGATGCGCCAGCCTGGTTTGCGGCGGCACTGGGCGCGCTGCTGACAACAGAGATCACCATTGTGCTGCTGTTTTATTTTTATACCGGAGCTTTTGGCGTGGAATCGCTGGCGGCGGATGTGCTGCTGTTTTTCCTGGCAGTGCTGCTGGGACAGATCGCGGGCGGAAAAATTTATCAGCGGGGCAGCAGCGTATCCTGGGTGTTTCCGCTGGCGCTTCTGGCGTTGCTGCTGGCCCTGTTTGCGGCGTTTACACTGGCGCCGCCGGACCTGCCGCTGTTCACCGATCCCAATAGCGGGGTGCGCGGCATTTTCCGGGTATAAAGGCCGACGCGGCCGAGATACACTGCCGCGGGCGATGAAGGGACAAAAAACCAGTTTTGAAAAATTCACAGTTTCCGTATCGGGAACTGTGAATTTTATTTTATATATTTTTATATTGACTTTAATAATATTTATGATATACTAAAAATAGTTAAAATAAAAAATGAGGAGATGAAAATATGGAGTTGGATAAAATACCACAGTGGATGCTGGCACTGGAGGAAGAGGACGCTGCTTTTTTAAAAAATTTTCTGATGAAGTCGGGATCGCTGAAAGACATTGCAAAGCTGTATGGCGTCTCCTATCCCACCGTACGTTTGCGGCTGGATAAGCTGATTCAGAAGGTTTCGCTGAGCGAGCAAAAGGAAGAAGAACCGTTTCTGGCGTTTATCAAGGGGCTTGCGGTGGATGCGCGGATTGATCTGGAAACGGCAAAGATGATTATGGAAAAATATAAAAAAGAAAAGGGGAATTTGTCGTGTTGAATACAGTGTTGGAGCTTTTGTGCACCATTGCGCTCACGGTGGCGATCGTTGGCGTGCAGAACTATCTGAGTACGCGGCAGGCGTGGCAGCTGGGAGCTGTCGTTCCGCTGCTTTCGCTGGCGGTGCTGGTTGGAGCAGCGGTCATATGGTCCTTGCCGCTGTCGGCAAAGCTGGTGGTTCCGGGGCTTTTGATTCTGGGGTTGGAATTGCTGCTCTGGGTGGACGGCCGTGCGCAGCGGCGCCGGCGGGAGCTGGACAAAATGAAGGCAAAAGATCTGTAAGCTGCCGGGGAGATGCTCTTGCGGTGGTGCTGTGCGGTACGCTCGGCCCGCGCGCGCTTTTTGGTGCGCGCGGGTATTTTTGGGGAGCGGAGCCTTCCGGAGACATGGAAAAGGACGGTTTGTGTATTTTCTGGACATCAGAGCCGTAATTATTACCAAAAACAGGCGGCATATTCTTGCGGTTTTTGTCGAATTGGGGTATACTATAACAACGTGAAAGAGAGGGAAAACACCGCCACCTGAGCGGCGGCGTGGTTTCGGGGAAAGGAGCACACGCGGTTATGGAAGCGTCCCAGAGCATACAGCTGAAAACAGAACAGAAATTGGTGATCAGCCAGCGGCTGCAGCAACAGCTGGCAATCCTGCACATGACGCTGCAGGAGGTAGCGGCCCTGGCCAATGAACAGCTGCAGTCCAATCCGATGCTGGAGGTGGCGGAAGGGGCGGAAGCGGCGGACTCGCCTTTTTCCGATCTGTCGCTGGACGCGCTGGAGGGAACGCTGGCGCGCAGCGAATCGTTTGACGACGGTGCGCTGCCGGTTTCCAGCGGGGCGACCTTTTACCGCGCCGGGCAAAGCGGGGAAGCGCCGGCGGACTTTCTCCGTTATACTTATAAGCCCGAATCGCTGGAGGATTATCTGGCGTTTCAGCTGGCGGATTATCCTCTGAGTGAAGCGCAGAAGCAGATCTGCCGGCATTTGATTGCCATGCTGGACGAGCATGGTTTTTTCCGGGAACCGCTGGCGGATGCGGCGCAGCTGCTGGGGACGGATGAATTTGAACTGACGCAGATGCTCTATGTTATCCAAAGCCTGGATCCGCCGGGCATCGGTGCGCGGGATCTGCAGGAATGCCTGATTTTGCAGCTGGCGGCTGGAGACTGCTTCAATGGTTACACGGTGCGCATTGTGAAAGAAGGGCTGGAACTGCTGTCTCAGAACCGGATCGGCGCCATTGCGAAGCTTTTGGGCGTGGATACGGCGCAGGCCAAGGCCTGCTGCGATGCGGTTCGCGCGCTTTCGCCCATTCCTACCCGCGGGTTTTATACCGGCGAGGACAGCGCCTATGTGGTGCCCGACGCGGTTGTTATCCGCCAGGGGGCGGAACTGTTTGTGCAGATGAACGACAGTATGATTCCCCATTTGGTGGTAAACAGGGACTATGAGGCGCTGCTCGCCGAGAGCAAGGATGAGAATTTGTGCAGCTATCTTCGGAGCAACCTGGCCTCGGCTAAAGGACTGATATCCGATATTTCCGCCCGGCAGAGCACGCTGCAGCGCCTGATCTGTGCGGTTGTGGCCTGCCAGCGCCCGTTTTTTACCGACGGCAAAAGCCTGCAGCCCATGATGATGTCCGAAGTGGCCGAAGCGCTGGGCGTGCATGTGTCTACGGTCAGCCGCGCCATTGCGGGGAAATACATTGTCTGCGCGGCGGGCACGGTGAGCCTTAAGTCGCTGTTCACGTCCGGGTATGCTTCCGGGGGCCTGTCCGGAGCGGTGTCTGCGGCGGTCATCAAACGCAGACTGGTGGAACTGATCGCGGCGGAGGATCCTGCCGCTCCGCTGTCGGACGACGCCCTGTGCAGGAGGTTTGAGGGAATGGGAATCCATATTTCCCGCCGTACCGTGGCGAAATACCGTGAGGAGCAGGGGATCCCTTCCTCCAAGTGCAGAAAGGGCACGGGGTACATTGCGCCGGAGGCGGATGATGATGCGGGACTTTCCCATGTGGCGGAAAAACTGCAGCAGGAT
>ERZ856578.4827-NODE-4827-length-17409-cov-135.956381_pt1 | contig 17409 bp, 13 predicted proteins | sample MGYA00514384_ERZ856578 | MGnify/ENA primary metagenome ERZ856578 (study PRJEB29103, sample SAMN06111958) | human gut metagenome | biome: human gut; feature: ankylosing spondylitis patient; material: healthy_person | host: Homo sapiens | place: China:Hangzhou... | reverse complement strand
GCTACCTCCTTCACCACTTCCAGCGTATTGTACTTTCCTAACTCAATGCTCATAGTTTCTTACTTATCTTCATTTTCGATACAAAGATAAGAATAAAAAACGAGAGATTGAGCAGATGAGCGCAGGAAGGTTGTAAATAAGGGGTTTATAGGAAAACGGACTGCAAAGACGAAGCCAAGCGAAACCGCCAAAAAGCCAACTGAAACCGGAGTTACGTTACTATCCCGTTACTCTTTTCAAAACGGCGGCGGAGATTTTGAGAGGCTTCCAACACGCTGAATTACAAGCCCGATTCGGAGGATTCCGACTGCAAATGTAGCAGGAATTTCGGATTATGGGCTGCACACCGCGAAAAAAGTCGGTTTTCGGGTGCGATTGCGCTGATTCGCTGTGATTTGCGTATCGACAAACGGCTCTACAAGAAATAATTTTGTTCACTAAAAAATTGTAGAGTTATGAGATCGACATTCAAAGTTTTATTCTATCTGAAACGCAACGCCCCGAAGAAGAACGGGCTTGTTCCGGTGATGTGCCGCATCACGGTAAACGGCAAAATCGCACAGTTCAGTTGCAAGCTGGACGTGGAGGAAAAATCGTGGAACGTGGAGTTAGGCCGCGTGTCCGGTCGCAGCGTGGTGGCACAGGAGGCCAACCGTATGCTGGATAAAATCCGTGTGGGTATCAACCAAGCCTATCAGAAAATCGCCGACCGGGACAACTATGTAACCGCCGAGAAAGTGCGCAACGCCTATCTGGGTTTGGGTATGAACCACGAAACGCTGCTGGCGGTCTTCCGGCAGCATAACGAGGATTACGAGAAGCAGGTGGGCAAGCTCAAAAGCCTGCGCAGCTATTGGAAATACTGCACCGTTTATAACCACCTTGCGGAGTTTATCGAAAAGCGTTATAAGGTCAGCGACATCGCCCTACGAGAGCTTGCTCCGGCGTTCATCACCGACTTCGAGCTGTTTCTCAAAACCGAAAAGAACCATTGCAACAATACGGTCTGGTCGTATATGATGCCGTTCCGTAAGATTATCTACATGGCCGTCAATAACGGACTGTTGCAGCGCGACCCGTTCTTCGCGTACAGCATCACCAAAGAGGAAACAAAGCGGGGCTTTCTGACCAAAGAGGAAATCAAGCTCCTTATCAACGGTACGTTCAAAAAGAAAAGTTACGAGGTCATCCGCGACCTGTTCATCTTCTGCACCTTTACGGGGTTGAGCTGGACGGATATGGCGAACCTGACGAAAGCGAACCTGCAAACCTCGTTCGACGGCCACCTGTGGATTATCACCAACCGCCAAAAGACGGGTACGGAATCGAATATCCGCTTGCTGGACGTTGCCAAACATATCATCGAGAAATACGACGGCATGGCCGAGGGCGACAAGCTGCTGCCCGTTCCCTGCTATGCCAACTGCAAGAACAGCATCAAGGTAATTGCGAGAAAATGCGGTATCGAGAAAAACGTCACGTGGCACATGAGCCGCCACACCTACGCGACGACGGTGTGCCTGTCGAACGACGTGCCCATCGAAACGCTCTCGAAGATGCTCGGACACCGCAGCATCCGCACGACGCAAATCTACGCCAAAATCACGGCGGAGAAAGTGAGCCGCGATATGGAAAAACTCTCGCAGCGTATCGAACAAATGGAGCATTTTATTTGTCAAACCATCTAAAAACGAATGTACGATGAAAAGAGATAGAATCACAATCGGCGAAAACGGCGTAAGCCTGACGGGGAGCGAGGTATGGATGACGGCAATGGAGCTTGCCGAATTGTTCGGCACGACTGCCGGAGCGGTAAATGCAGGTATCAAGGCAATCATCAAAAGCGATACACTGCACGATTACGAGGTCTGCAAGTACGTCCGTCTGGAAAACGGGAATGGCGCGGACGTGTATAACATGGAGGTCGTGGCCTCCCTTGCGTTCCGCCTCAATACACGCAATGCAGCGGTGCTGCGCAAATGGCTGATCCGACGAGCTACCGCTCCGGCACGAGTGGTGGCTCCGATTATCATTCAGTACAAAGAGGGATTCATCTGTTAAGAACGACGGGCAGGCTTCAAAACCTGCCCGTCGTCATTTTAGGGGATAGCCTTGCGGTAGTTTTCCGCGAGGAGTTTTTCGATGTCGGATTCCCGGTAGAGGACTTTGCCGCCGAAAAGGATAAAGGGAATCTTGCGGGCGGCGCGGTAATCCTGCAACGTGCGGCGGCTCACTTTCAGCAGGTCGATCACCTCCTTGTCGGTGAGGTATCGTTCGCCTCCGAGAGGCGGATGAAAGTTCTCCGTGAATCGCGCCGCATCTTTCGCGCTTTTCTTCAATGCCCGCAGCATTGCCGCGATGCGTTCGTCGTCCGACGTAATTACATGATTCTCGTTCATATTCTCTTGGATTTAGTGGTTTCGTTCGCTGGTCAGGGGCTATCCTGCGGTGTGCGGTATCGGTCGATGCCGGGCAGGAGCCGTTCGACTTCTTCGGGTTTGTAGTAAAACTTGCGTCCTATCTGCGTGCAGCCGATGATGCGGTTGTCGCGCAAGGTCTGCAAGGTGCGCGGGCTGATGCGCAGCAGGCGGCACACCTGCTGGCCGTCGAGCCACTTACTCACGCGCTTGTCGCTGCAACGGCGGCACAGGGCATCGACTTTTCCTGTCAGCGTTTCCACACCGGAGAGCAATGCCTCAAAGGTTTTCTTTTCGATAATAACAATTTCCATTCGACAATTTTTTGAGTTTGGGGGCAAATGTAGCCAATCCCGCCCCTCGCGCCGCCTTTTGCGGTTTTGTGGCAGCTTGTGGCGTCCGTTTGGCACTCTCTGGCTTCGGCGTATCACCTTAACCTGCTGAAAATCTTTCCCATGTCGCTACCGACTATGGAAAGCAGCCCGACGCAAAACAGCACCTTTGCCGCAGAAACAATAAAGCAAGTGTTATGGAAATCATCACGATGGAAAGCACCGCTTATAAGGAGCTGGTGGAAAAGATAGACCGCATCGCAGGTTATGTCCGCGAAAGCGAGCGGGAGAAAAAGAAAGACACGCCGGATGTGTGGTTGAACAAGGAGCAGGTCATGTCGCTGCTGGGCATCAGCCGCCGCACGCTGCAACGGCTACGGGAGAGCAAACGCCTCGGATATGCGATTTTTCGCGGTGCGTGCCGCTACCGCCTCTCGGAAGTGGAGCGGCTGATCGAGGAATCTGTTATCGACTGCAACCCGCAACGGCTGGAAGATTTCAAACGAAATTACCTGCTGCGCACGGGCAACAGCGGAACCTCTAAACGATAAGCGTATGGGACTGCTGGAAACGGACACTTTCGAGCTGTGGATGTCGAAGATCATGGAACGCTTCGACCGCCACGAGCGGATGCTGGCCTCGCTTGCGGGCAAGGAGGTCAAGGAGGTGAAATATCTGGACGGTGAGCGGCTGTTGGACAATCAGGACTTGTGCCAACTGCTCCAAGCGAGCAAACGGTCGCTGCAACGCTACCGCAGTTCGGGCACGCTGCGCTACCAAATGCTGTGGCATAAAATCTATTACAAGGAATCGGATGTCGAGGACTTCCTGAAAAATCATTTCGACGAGTTCAAGGGCTGCCGCAAGGTCGAGAAGTAAGGGAGTTGAACGCCAAACGCTGCCAAACCGACGCCACAAGCTGCCACAGCGGTCGGCGATGGTCGGAGCGGCAGCTCCTATCCTTAAATTCGCAGGGCATCAGGCAGATGCAAACCTATTAACAAATAAAGTATGGAACAAAAAAAGAAAGAACAAGACGTTCTGATCGTCCGGGACGAGCAGACGGGCGAGATCGGCGTGGTCGCGGGGTTGAAGCGCGACGGCACACCGAACATGAAACCCGCCAAAGCGGAACACGCGCAGGATTTCCTGCGTTTCGACCGCCACGGCGATGCGCTGGATAACTTTTTCGCCAACTTCTACCGCCAATGCAAGGAGCCGAAACGCTTTGGCTTCTACCGCGTCGCGGCAGAGGGGGCGGACAAGGTGATCGAAGTGCTGAAAGAGCTGCTGAAAAACCCGGAGCAGAACAAGGATTTGCTTGCCCCGCATAAGGTCGATACGACCAAGTACGAGCAGGCCGCCCAGCAGCAGGCGCAGGAGGCGGAGCAACAACCCGCCCCCGAACAAACGCCGCAGCCGGAAGGAGAAGCGCAGCAAACCGAACAGGCGAGCGGGGAACAAATGCCACAACCGGAGCCGACACCCGCCGAGCAGCAGGACAACGAGAGGAGGTATAAACCTATCGACACCGACCGCCTCGACCGTGCGGAGGTTGCAGAGCGTTGGGGTATCGACCTTGCGGCGTTGGAGCAGTCGGGCGATCTGGAGCGGATGCGTCATTACGGCAAGTCGCAGCTTATCGAATGTACCCCCGATTTCGGAGGCATCCGCGTTGCGATGCAGGCGCGTCTGTCGCTGCGGAAGAATCCCGACGGCACGGTGTCGCTCGTGCCGCACCCGATCCGTAAGGAACCGAACCTCGACGAGTACCTGAACGTCAGGTTCACTCCCGAAGATCAGGAGAACCTGAAAAAGACGGGCAACCTCGGACGTGTGGCCGAGGTGGTCGATCCGGCTACGGGCGAGCTTGTCCCCTCCTATATCAGTATCGACCGCCTGACCAACGAAACGGTATCGGTTCCGGTAAAGGCCATCCGCATTCCCGACGAAGTGAAAAGCGTCCGACTTACCCAAGAGCAGAAAGAGGCTTTGGCCGAGGGTAAGGGCGTGTATGTGGAGGATATGATCGGCAGGAGTGGCAAAAAGTTCGACGCCACGATCCAAATCAATGCCGACAAACAGGGGCTGGACTTTCATTTCGGAGGTCAAAGGAAAGCGCAACGGCAGGAACAGACGCAAGCGACGGACACCACGCAGCAGCCCCGCCGCCTGCGCATCGGAAAAACATTGCTCGGCGCGGAGATTACACCGGAACATAAGGCGGGCTGGGAACAGAACAAATGGGTGTATATCGAGGGCATGACCGATAAGAAAGGCAAACAGTTCAACGCCTATGTGCGTCCGAATCACGAAAAGGTCAAGTTCGATTTCAGCCGCCGGAAACCGGAGCAGTCGCAAATCTACGAGATCAAGCCCGACAACGCCTCGCGCACGCAGGTGGCCGTCAATTCGGAGGGCAAGACCGACGAAGCGACCAAGCACGTCGGCGAACCGCTGCAACGGGGACAGACCGCTCCCGCCAATGAGGAGCAGCAGCGCAGGCAGCAGCAGGCGAACAAACCTAAAATGCGTATGTAGCTATGGCGGCCTTTATTATCCTGCTCCTTTCCTGCCTTGTCCTTGCCGTGGGCGGCTACCTATGGCGGCGTGTCGATTGGCAGGCCATCGAGGACGAAAACAAACGGTACTATACCTCCGACGGGTATCACGTCTATTACGACCGGAAAATCCTGCGCCGCTTGCATGAGAAGGCGGAAATACCGCAGGAGCAAACAACCGAGAATTAAAACGGGGTTAGCTTTTTTGCTGACGTTTTCTCGCCTCGGCATAGCTCGAACTCTGTTCGGCTCTGCACTCGGCTTATCGAAAACGTTCTTACCCCACACCACTAAATCCACATTAAATAAATCAGTTCAGTATGAAAACAATTATTGCAGAGAAACCGAGCGTGGCGCGTGAAATCGCCCGCATCGTGAAAGCCGGCAAGCGCGAAATCGGCTATTATGCCGGAGCGGAGTACAACGTGACATGGGCTTTCGGGCATCTGGTACAGCCCGCCCTGCCCGACGGCTACGGCATCAAGGGCTTCCACCGCGACAACCTGCCGATCATCCCGCCCGTGTTCCAGCTTGTGCCGCGACAGGTCAAGACCGACAAAGGCTACAAGCCGGATAGCGACGTGGCGGCACAAATCAAGGTCATCGCGCGGTTGTTCCGCGAGAGCGAGCGCATCATTGTGGCGACCGATGCGGGGCGTGAGGGAGAATTGATCTTCCGCTACCTGTACGAATATATCGGCTGCGCCACGCCGTTCGACCGCCTCTGGATCAGCTCGCTCACGGACAAAGCGATCCGCGAGGGGCTGGAACGTATCGAGAGCGGCGCGAAGTACGATAACCTCTACTACGCGGCCAAAGCCCGCAGCGAGGCCGATTGGTTGGTGGGCATCAATGCCACACAAGCCATCACGATAGCTGCCGGACGCGGGACGTATTCGCTCGGTCGCGTGCAGACGCCCACGCTGGCGATGGTCTGCGAACGCTACCTCGAAAACAAGCGTTTCACGCCCGAAACCATTTGGCAGGCGCATTTCGCCACACCGGAAGCCGACGCCGATGCGGTAGTGAAATTCTCCTCCGCCGAGAAATGGAAAGAGAAAGCCCCTGCCGAGGCCGCTTACCGATCGCTCAAAGCACAGGGTGCGGCCTCCGTTACGAACGTCGAGCGTAAGGAAACCGTGCAGGAACCGCCCCTGCTCTACGACCTGACGACACTCCAAAAGGAGGCGAACACCAAGCACGGGTTTTCGGCGGACAGGACGCTCTCCATCGCCCAAAAGCTCTACGAGGCGAAAGCGATTACCTATCCCCGGACGGGCAGCCGCTACATTCCCGAAGACGTGTTCGCACAGATTCCGGCCTTGCTGCTGACGCTGAAAAACAATCCCGCATGGAGCCGACGTCTTGCTCTTTTGGGTGAAATCCCATCACGCCGCAGCGTGGATGACGGCAAGGTAACCGACCACCACGCGCTGCTGCCGACGGACGTGCGACCGAAGTTACTCTCCCCAGACGAGCAGACCGTTTACGATATGATCGTGGGGCGTATGCTCGAAGCGTTCTCCGAGCCGTGCATCAAGGACGTAACGACGGTTACGGCGACCTGCGACGGAGTGGAGTACACCACCAAAGGGGCTATCGTCCGTCAGGCGGGATGGCGCGGCATCTACGGCGAGGAAACGGAAGATACCGTACTGCCCGAATGGACGGAGGGCACGACGCTCGCCGTCGGTGGCTGCTCGCTGACCGAGGGCAAGACCAAACCCAAACCCCTGCATACCGAAGCCTCGCTGCTGGCGGCAATGGAGACGTGCGGCAAGGAGGTCGAAAACGAGGAGCTGCGGCAGTCGCTCAAAGCGTGCGGCATCGGCACACCCGCCACCCGCGCGGCCATCATCGAAACTCTTTTTTCACGGGAATACATGGTGCGGCAAAAAAAATCGCTCGTGCCGACCGAAAAGGGGCTGGCACTCTACTCGGTCGTGAGGCAGATGCGCATCGCCGACGTGGAGATGACCGGAGAATGGGAGGCGGCACTCGCCAAGATCGAGCGGGGCGAGCTGCGTGCCGAAGCATTCCGGGGACAAATTGAGCGGTACACCGCCGAGATTACCTCGGAGCTGCTGACCTCGGAAAAGCTCTTTACGCATAAGGGTTCGGACTGTATCTGCCCCAAGTGCAAGACGGGACGGATGCAGTTCTTCGGAAAGGTCGTGCGCTGCGACAACGCCGCGTGCGGGTTGCCCGTGTTCCGCATCAAGGCCGGAAAGACGCTCACCGATGCCGAGATCACCGACTTGCTCACCAAAGGACGCACCGGAGTGATCCGGGGTTTCAACAGCAAGCAGGGCAAGGCATTTTCGGCCATCGTCGCTTTCGATGCGGATTTCAATACCGTTTTCGAGTTTCCCGAAACCAAAAACGAGCAACGAAAACCCAAAAGAAAGAAATAATGCGTATATTCGCCACTGAATACACAGAAATAGATTGTTCTTGCTATCCCGATAGCCGATACCGATTTATTCTCTGTGGATTTAGTGGTGGCACTCGACGGGGACGTTGAGTGCCTTTTTCGTCTATCCGCTTTTATAACCCACTAAATCCACAGCATTTATGAATCAGAACAACAAGCCCACGGAGCTATCCTACTACGGGCTTTACCTGTTATCCTATCTCAAAGAGAACCACCCCGACAAGGCGGGTGATGCGGCCTTTATCGAAAGCCGCGCCGACCGTGCCGCCGACGCATTCGAGCAGGCGCGGCGCGAGGGTTATCTGCCCGAAGGGGCGCAGGAGCTGGCGATGGCCGCTCTCGTGGAGGGGCTTCACTTCTCCCGCTACGACACGATTATCGAGGTACTCTGGAACGAGTTTTCGGGCGAGATAGCCCAAAGCGAAGCCCCTGACGTCGCCCTGAAATTACAGCCCTCGCTGGAGGGTATCTTCTCACAATACCCCCTCTCGGACGATTTCGCCTACTCGCCCGAATACGAGCAGCTCTACACGGAGCTGACGGGAGCCATCTCAATCTTGCTGGAGGAAGATGGCATTTAACCGTAAAGCCAAGCTGCGGGACAACATCGAGGCGATACGCACGGCGTTCGAGTTAGACAAGGCGCAGCGGGCGGCCACTCCCGACGAGAGGGAGCGGCTTGCCCGCTTCTGCGGTTTCGGAGGGTTGAAATGTATTCTCAACCCGGCCTCCGACCTGACCGATGCCGTGCAGTGGGCGAAATCCGACCTCGAATTATTTCCCATGACGGCGGAGCTGCACCGCCTGATCCGTGAGAACAGTGCGAACGACAGCGAGTACAAACGTTATATCGACAGCCTGAAAAGTTCGGTGCTGACGGCGTTCTACACCCCGGCGGCAGTTACGGAGGCACTCGCCGACGTGCTGCACGACTACCATGTGCGCCCGCGCCGCCTGCTGGAACCGTCGGCAGGGCACGGGGCATTCGTCGAGGCGTTCGCACGCCGCAATGCCGATGCGGACGTAATGGCCTTTGAAAAAGACCTCCTGACGGGTAAAATCCTCTCGCACCTCCATCCCGGCAAGAAAGTGCGGACGGAGGGCTTCGAGCGCATCGAAAAACCTTTCGAGGGCTATTTCGACGTGGCGGCCTCCAACATTCCGTTCGGGGACGTGGCGGTGTTCGATCCTGCATTCTCGGCAAGCGAAACGCCCGGACGCCGCGCCGCGACCAAAGCCATCCACAATTACTTTTTCCTCAAAGGGCTGGATGCCGTCCGCGACGGCGGTATCGTGGCGTTCATCACCTCGCAGGGCGTGATGAACGCACCGCAGAACGAGGACATACGCCGCGAGATGCTCCGCCATGCCGACCCGGTATCGGTCATCCGGCTGCCGAACAACCTTTTTACCGACAATGCCGGAACGGAGGTCGGCAGCGACCTGATTATCCTGCAAAAGAACGCCCGCAAAGAGCGGTTCACGGAACAGGATCATAAGTTTTTCGGCTCCGTTTTGTTGGAATCTGGTATCATCATGAATGGCCTCTTTCTCGACAGGGCACGTATCGTCCATACGAAAGCCATGCAGGACACCGATCCCTACGGCAAGCCAGCAATGGTCTATCTGCATGAGGGCGGTGCGGAGGGCGTCGGCGCAGATCTGCGGCGTATGCTCTCGGAGGATTTCTACAAACGCCTCGATATGGGGCGGTATATGAATGTTGCGGGAACGCTCGAAAGTATCCGTCGCCGGATGCAACAGTCGGAAACCGAAACACCGGAACCGAATCTGCAACCGGAACCTGCCCCCGAAGATCGGGCGGAGTTAGGCGCACGGGCGAACGAAAAGGAGCAGGAGCTATGGGAGCCGCGACCGCCGCAGCCGGAGGATTTCGGGCGGACGACCGTTGCGGACGAAAAAACGCAGTCCGCACGACCGACGGAGGAAGACAAGACAGTAAGGCAGGAAGTCGCTTCCCCGCAAGTGGAAACTACCGCACGACCGTCCGTTCCTCCCAAAGAGGAGAAACCCGAAATCGAGCCTCCGGTCATGAGCCTGTACGACCTGTTCGGCTTTACGGAAGAGGAACGGCGGGTAGCCCAGACGGGCGGCAAGCCTCGCCACAGAAACAACCGCCCCAAGCTGGTGCAACCGCGTCAGCCGTCGCTGTTCGATACGCCGATGGAGGCCGTGGCGACAGCGAAAGCCGAGCAGTCCGACCGAACGGCACAAATGACCGCCGCACCTGTCTATCCGGTAGAGAATGCTTTTGAGCGGGAACACCGGGAGCGCGTGTCCGAGGTCGAGCGGCAGATGCGCGAGGAGGAAGCGAAGCTCACCGCCGAGGAGCGACAGCGGAAACACGAGGAGGAGATGCAGCCCCGACCGTTCGACGGATTATTGGAGCCGCACCTCCGCGAGGGATCGCTGGTCAGGGTGAACACCGTCGGTGTGCGTTATCAAATCGGTTACCTGAAAGACGTTACCCGCTATGGCGCGACGTTCCACCCGCTCGATTTGGACAAGGCGCAGATGGAAAAGGCTGCGGCCTACATTCCCGTGCGCGACGCTTACGAGCGGCTCTATGCCTACGAAGCCGACAGGCACGAGGAGGACAAGATGCAGCGGGAGAACCTGAACGCCCGCTACGACGAGTTCGTCGGGCGGTACGGCTCGCTCAATGCCAAAGCGAACGTCAAGCTCCTGATGATGGACACGTCGGGGCGCGACATCCTCGCGTTGGAGCGGGCGGAGAACGGACAGTTCGTCAAAGCCGACATCTTCGACCATCCGGTAGCGTTCGCGCTCAACGAAACGACGCACGTCGATACGCCCGAAGAAGCTCTTGCGGCTTCGCTCAACCGATACGGCGGCGTGAACCTCGATTACATGGAATCCTTGTCGGACAACAGCCGCGAGGAGCTGATCGACGAGTTGAAAGGGCGTATCTTTTACAATCCGCTCTCCGGCGGCTATGAAATCAAAGACCGCTTTATCGCGGGCAACGTGGTGGATAAGGCGGAGCGCATCGAGGCATGGATGGCCGGGAATCCGCACGGCGAGCGGGAGAAAGAAGCCCTTACCGCCTTGCAGGAGGCCGCGCCGCGTCCGATTACGTTCGACGAGCTGGATTTCAACCTCGGCGAGCGGTGGATACCCACGGGCATCTATTCCGCCTATGCCTCCTACCTGTTCGATACCGACGTGCGCATCGGTTACTCGGAAAGCATGGACGATTATTTAGTCAAGTGCGGCGGGAAAAACGCCAAGATTCTCGACCAATATTGCGTCAAAGGGTATTACCGCACCTACGACGGTATCGCACTGCTGAAACACGCCCTTGTGAACACCGTGCCCGACATGACCAAGAGCATCGGCAAGGACGAAAACGGCAACGACATCAAGGTGCGCGACAGCGAGGGCATACAGCTCGCCAATGCCAAGATCGACGAAATACGCAACGGTTTCGTGGAGTGGCTCGCGGAGCAGTCGCCGGAGTTCCAGCAACGGCTGACGGACAGGTACAACCGCAAGTTCAACTGCTTCGTGCGTCCGCAGTACGACGGTTCGCATCAGACGTTCCCCGACCTCGACCTGAAAGCCCTCGAAAAGCGGTTCAATATCAAGGATGTGTACCAGAGCCAAAAGGACTGCATCTGGATGTTGAAGCAGAACGGCGGGGGCATCTGCGACCATGAGGTCGGCACGGGCAAGACGCTGATCATGTGCGTGGCGGCGCATGAGATGAAGCGGCTGGGGCTGGCGCACAAGCCGATGATTATCGGCCTGAAAGCCAACGTCGCGGAGATCGCCGAGTGCTACCGCACGGCCTACCCGAACGCGAAGATACTCTATGCTTCGGAAAAGGACTTCACGCCCGAAAACCGCGTGCGGTTCTTCAACAACATCAAGAACAACGACTACGATTGCGTCATCATGTCGCACGATCAATTCGGAAAGATACCGCAGTCGCCCGAATTGCAGCAGCGCATCCTGCAAGCCGAGCTGGATACCGTCGAGGAGAATCTGGAGGTGCTGCGCAGGCAGGGCAAGGAGATTTCGCGGGGGATGCTCCGGGGATTGGAAAAGCGTAAAATCAACCTTTCGGTAAAGCTGGAGAACATTGCCCACGCCATCAAGTCGCGCACGGACGACGTGGTGGACTTCAAGCAAATGGGCATCGACCATATTTTCGTGGACGAGAGCCACCAATTCAAAAACCTGATGTTCAACACGCGCCACGACCGTGTGGCCGGGCTGGGCAATCAGGACGGCAGCCAAAAGGCACTCAACATGCTCTACGCCATCCGCACCATACAGGAGCGCACGGGAAAGGATTTGGGCGCGACGTTCCTTTCCGGCACGACGATTTCCAACTCGCTGACGGAGTTGTACCTGCTTTTCAAATACCTGCGACCGAAGGAGCTGGAACGGCAGGACATCAAATCATTCGATGCGTGGGCGGCCATCTTCGCCAAGAAAAGCGTGGATTTCGAGTTTTCGGTAACGAACAACATCGTGCAAAAAGAACGCTTCCGCTACTTTATCAAAGTGCCGGAGCTGGCGGCGTTCTACTCCGAGATTACCGACTACCGCACGGCGGAAGACGTGGGCGTGGATCGTCCCGACAAGAACGAGATACTTCACAACATTCCGCCTACGCCCCAGCAGGAGGAGTTTATCGAGAAATTGATGCGGTTTGCCCAAACGGGCGACGCGACCATCCTCGGACGCGCACCGCTCTCGGAAACGGAGGATAAGGCCAAGATGCTGATCGCAACGGACTATGCCCGCAAAATGGCACTCGACATGCGCCTGATCGACCGGGAGCTGTACGAAGACCACCCCGACAACAAGGCGAGCCGATGTGCCAAAATGATTGCGGAATACTACCGCAAGTACGACGCGCAGAAAGGAACGCAGTTCGTCTTCTCGGATTTGGGGACGTTCCAGCCGGGGCAGTGGAACGTGTACAGCGAAATCAAGCGCAAGCTGATCGAGGATTACGGCATTCCCTCCTCCGAGATTCGCTTCATACAGGAGTGCAAGAACGATAAAGCACGCAAGGCCGTTATCGACGCGATGAACGACGGACGGGTGCGGGTGATCTTCGGCTCGACCTCCATGCTCGGTACGGGTGTCAATGCGCAGAAACGAGCCGTCGCGGTGCATCACCTCGATACGCCGTGGCGACCCTCCGACCTCGCACAGCGGGACGGGCGGGCCGTGCGCAAGGGCAACGAGATTGCGAAGCTCCATGCCGATAATAAGGTGGACGTGGTTATCTATGCCGTGGAAAAGTCGCTCGACAGCTATAAATTCAACCTGCTGCACTGTAAGCAGACGTTCATTTCGCAGCTCAAAAGCGGCGCGATGGGGGCACGCACCATCGACGAGGGAGCGATGGACGAAAAGTCGGGCATGAACTTCTCGGAGTACATGGCCATCCTTTCCGGCAATACCGACCTGCTCGACAAAGCACGTCTGGAAAAGAAAGTGGCGGCGTTGGAGAGCGAACGTAAATCGTTCCACAAAGCCAAGAGCGGCTCCGTATGGAAATTGGAGGAGTACACCAAGACGTTCGCGCACAACAACGACTGCATCGCCAAGATGTCGGCGGACTACGATTTGTTCCTTTCACGGGTACAGACCGACAAGGAGGGCAACAAGCTCAATGCCGTGCGGCTCGACGGGCTGGAGGCTACCGACCACAAGAGCCTCGGCACGCGCTTACAGGAAATTGCCAAGAATGCCACCACGGGCGGCGAGTACCTGCGCATCGGTGAGCTGTACGGTTTTCCGATTCTCGTCAAAACCGAACCCGTGATAAAAGACGGGGTGGAAACCAAGCAAACCCGTTTCTTCATGGAGGGTGCGTTCAAGTACACCTACAACAACGGGCAGATTGCGATGGCCGACACCAAAGCCGCTTCGATGAATTTCCTCAATGCGCTGGAACGCATACCGAAATTAGTCGATCAATACAAGGAGCAGAACGTAACCTACGAGCGGGATATTCCGATTTTGCAGCAGACTGTGGGCGGCGTATGGAAAAAGGAGGATGAATTGAAGCAGTTGAAATCGGAGGTCGCGGCGTTGGAGCGCAAGATTCAGTTGGAATTGAAACCACCGGAAAAAGAGATGAAAACGACAGATGAAAATATATCCCAAGAGAATAGCTCAATAGCCCGTCCTGAAAAGACGGAGAATAGGGGAATAAGAATTTAATACGGGAGAATTTATGCGAGCGGGAAAAAGGAGAAAGCATTTACGGTGCTTTCTCCTTTCATTAACAAGAGGCCGGATTCACTTAAAATTCGTTTTGCTTATCCGTTGTAGTAATACATTTCACCGAATCATGTACCAGTCCGGAACTATACCATTCGGCTCCGTTTTCCGTCCACCGGAAACTTTCGGCTGTTCCTTTGGATATTTTGTATTGCTTGCCGGAAATCTTTACTCCGAATCCGGAAATCAATTCCGAATCCGAGGCACTCACTTCACCACCGGAGAGCGGAGCTTTTCGGACGGCTACGACGTTGTTTGTCAAACAGCCTGTAACGTTTTCGTTGGCGTGGTTGCCGCGACGTATCCATTCCGAGCCGTTGACCTTTTTTTCATCCATGAACTGAATGCCTGTCAAGCCCTCGGTATGAGCATGTCCCAGCGCATAGTAGAAGTAGAAACACCCTTTTTTTGCACCCGATACATGGTCGAATATGTTTTCGTCCAACCGGAAATACTTGCGTTTGACGGGTTTGGAAGCCGTATCGTCGGTAGCATAGTAATAATCGGGTGCGCTTTCTCCTTTTTGGAACAGATGTCCGTAAACATCGGTGATGACTTTTTTATAAGGAATCACCTTATAGGTACGTTCCTTAACATATACGGCGTATGCGTCTTTCATCATCTGCCGACGTCCGGGGTCTTCCACCAGCTCCCATAGCGGGATAAGTCCGTTGTCCTCGTTGCTCGTGCCCGAAGGAGAATAGACATATCCGAGCATCGGCATCGAGCTGGGGTCTTCGATGTCGCAGGATTCCTGCCACTTGCTCAATTCCGGTATCGAAGTGTTGCCGCCGATTTTACGTTCCCAAGTGATTTTCTGCGTGTTTTCGTAACACTCGGTATCCTGCTGGCTGAATTTTTCGTTGGGCGTAAGTCCGAGGATGTTGCCGTCGAGGGAAGTCGGGAATTTCAGATGCAAGTCCATATTCACCTGTGTGGTGATGTCGCTTTCCCAATGAGAGGCTTCCCGGAGCATGAAATACTCGTACTTTGAGCCGTAGAACGCTTTGGTGATCAGATGCGTACCGTAATCGGCGAACAAACGCTTCAGAGAGGCTTCATCGTTCGGATACATGGGTGAACCGCCGTCGGAAATGCCGTTGATGTGGTTCCATGCGTCTTTGAGAATGAAGTCTTTGATCTTTTCTTTCGCTTGCGGTGTAATGGACAGGGCGAATTTCTTGTTGATGAACATTTTGATGCCATACTCGAAAGTATCTTCGTTGGCCATCTTGTTCTTGGTGATGATGGAAAGATTGGCTTGGAACGGAGTTTCGCCTCCCTGACTTAAACTTGCTCCGATACCTGACGTGTTGTTCACTTCCTGCGTGGTCTTTTGGTAAGAATCGCCCGAAAGGTCGAAAACGGTGGAATCCGGTGCATCGTCCAGATAAATACTGCTCTGCTTTTTCAGCAGATTATAGTCCAGAATTGCAGCGAGGCAATTGTTTGAACCCAGCTCACCTGTGCTGTCGCAACCGTGTCCCAGACCGGTCTTTACGACGAAATCTTCGTCCAAAGGATTGACACTGCCCACTTTGGGTAGTCCCATACCGCTAATTTTTTTCGCTTCCATGATTTTGTTGGAATTAAAATTAAACATTCGGTTATTGTTTCTGTAAGCTTACGCAGGCAAATCTATCGGAAACCCTTTACCGCCCCAACTTTTATTACCCGGTGTCCGGTTTCCTTTTCCCTGTGCCCCGAACCGCCGCCTGTGTGGAGAATTTTCAGTTTCCGGCAGGTGCAAATACCTGTGGGAAAATGAAAAACACCAATGGGAAATAATATTTTTATCCGTTCGGGTTCTCTTCTATTTTCGCAGTGTAAGCTTACGAAAACATCAGGCGGTCAGATGCAACAGCCGTCCGGAGAAGCCGAAAACCGAAAAGAGTAGGCAAATAGTAAAGTTTATAATTATGCACGAATGTATTTTATTTATTAATGGACAAGTGGTTGCGAGAGCAAACGGTAATTGGGTAAGACCTAATGAAATTCAAATACTCCAGCATATTGGAGCAGCAGACAATGTGAATCGGATGTTAATCGACAACGTCAATTTTCGCGTTATAGAGCATGTAGATTTCGTTTTTTTGGTGCAGCCCGACCCTATTCCTGAACACTGATTACAAAACATTCAGTTTTGTAGTTTATATATCCCCGGACGGTGAAATTTTAATTTGCCGATGGGGATATTTTATATCCTGTACGTTCCGAATAAATTGCCGGATTGCTTTTTCATCAGGAAAATGATGTGCGATAATGGGAAATAAAAAGCTGTTAGTTCTATCTAACTGCTTTTCTTTAGTGAGTCAATCATTAAATATATTATTATGAAGTATGTAGTATTGAAAAATTCACTAAATGTCCTGTGTGTCCAGCTTCCCGAAGGATTCGGCACAAATTTGGAAATAGTCTGTTTTGAAACACAGGCGGAGTTCAAAGATTTTTTGGGCACAAGTCCGGCCGGGGCTTGTCAGATCAGCTTTCCCCAGACGGTTCCTAAAACGGAAGACGAGGAAGACAATCCGGATTCGAACCATGACGGGTTGTTTGTCCGGCAAAACGAATATTTCGGCAAAATTCTCTTTGCCGATATTATGTGGGTCGAAGCTTCCCGCAGTTACAGTTATATCCATATTAACGGCAATTCCCGCGTCATCGTTACTTTTCCCTTGTCCGAGGTGAAGAAAAAGCTGCCTCCGGATCTGTTCATCCAAACCCACCGTTCCTATGTGGTGAACATACGCTATGTGGATAAGTTCATCGGAAATGCCCTCTATATCGGCAAACAGTCGTTTCCTATCAGCCGGAAGTTCAAACAGGAGGTATTGGATCGCTTCCTGTTCATGGATAACCTCAAAAAACCATTCGGAAAGAGCGAAGACCCATTGGAAAAGAAGAATGATGCATCCGGCAATTTTACTTTGGGCGAATAGGGCGGAAATTTAATTTTAGGACGATAAGAGTGCGACAACATTATTCATCGCATATTATTTCGTCCTTTGACATGATGTTTCCGGAAGATATGAGGAAGCGGAAGAATAAAAAAGTTTCCGGTGTTGGTTGAATTTTCAAGATTTTTGCGACAAATCCGCTTTTTTTTATTTAATTTGCAGACAATGACTAAAATGACCGACATATCCCGTTTATTATCGACGTCCGGTCAATATATACCGCGTGCCGATGAAGAACGTCCCGCTCTTTTCAGAATGGGTGTGTGGGGCGGTTTGTGCGGTTCAAAAAAACAATCTAAAAAAGTTTCCGATAATTTGGAAGTGTGGAAAATTTGTGTAAACACACACACACACACACACACACACACACACACACACACACACACACACACACACACACACACACACACACACACA
>ERZ856578.4821-NODE-4821-length-17427-cov-4.566859_pt1 | contig 17427 bp, 20 predicted proteins | sample MGYA00514384_ERZ856578 | MGnify/ENA primary metagenome ERZ856578 (study PRJEB29103, sample SAMN06111958) | human gut metagenome | biome: human gut; feature: ankylosing spondylitis patient; material: healthy_person | host: Homo sapiens | place: China:Hangzhou... | reverse complement strand
CTTTGCTCTTTTTTGTAATCACTGCTTTTTAAACGTACGATAAACTTAAGATCCTTATCCATCATATGTATAAACGCAGGTGTAGAAGGATATCCTCGGTCCATGATAATGATAAATGGAATATTTCCTATTGTTTCCGGTATTCGCTCTAATTGCTTTTCTGCCAGGCGCATCTCATCAAATTTTACTTTGTTACAATCACTTTCTAGTATCATGCGATTCATTACATCATAGATACAGCCTAATCCTATTTGAGCCTGGGGTTTTGTATTTTTTCGGCTTGCAGAACCATACAGTTCCAGCGTTTCAGCAGTGGTAGGAATATTAATGTCTGAGCCGTCTGCTGCTAATATTAAATGACCTTTATAAGTTGAAAAAGAAGAATCCGCATAGAAGTTGCGGTTATGATATTTATACAGTTCTAAAAAAGCATCTGGATTAAGTTTCATACGCTGTTTCAGATATCCTGGTTTGGAAATGAAAGTTCCTGGATGAGCAATTTTCATATAATTTCTCAGTTCCAATGCCAATGTCAGCCCCTTTCTGTTTATCATTGTGAAAAGAAGATCCTGAAGAGGCATTTTTCTGGTTCTGGTAAAATGATTTTGGTTACCAGACCGACAAAATGCCCTAAATTCATTAGAATTCATTTTTTCTATATCCATGAATGTACGTTTTTGAGAATGTTTCATGAGCATCACATCCTTTTCTGCGGCAGGTTCATGGTTTCTCTTTACAATATAAGCATATCAAAAAAAGCAGAAGATATCTAATCCTTTTGGAATAAATATCTTCTGCTTTAAGTTAATGACATTGTGATTTTACTGGGTTTGCGAGACTCAGTCTTCAAAAAGTAATCAAAAAGGTAATCAAGTACCTTTCAGAAGGAATCCTGATAGAAAAACTTAATAAAATTAAAGGAGGGAATCTTGTACATATGATGCTAAAGAGGAACTCGATAAGATTTGAATTTAATTGGCATGATAATATAAAAAGGTAGGCTCATAAGCTGTTAGAAATAAAGACAGTTTGTGAGCCTTTTTTTACTCTGAACTTTGCAGGGTTTTATCGAACATATATCTGTGACGTCGTATAGAACCATTACAGAGAACTTACACGCGAGCTGAAGAAAGAATAACGCTCCCGGCTCTAGGATGGACATATGGAACGGATAGACAGCGTAGAGGGCATCCTGAGAGGACGAATGCCACATTAGAGAGTACCTCTGAGAGTAGCTATGGAGTCTGAGCTTCAGAACGGTCAGTCACTGATCCAGTAAAGATTCCGGGAATATATAGCCATAATAATAGGGCGGTTGAGTAACAATAATTTACTCAGCTGCCCTTTTTTCACTTTGAAGATTAGTCGCATATGACTGTTGCCACTTTTCAGATCACTCATTATTCTGATTTATCCAGATTCTTGATATGTTCTCTCAGGACAAGATTAATGTACTGACTGAAAGAACGATCATCTTCCTCTGCGAGTTCCTTGATTTTATCTATAATATCTGCATCCAGAGTGATGCTTACTTTATTCTTCAATGGTTTCATGCAAGCTCTCCTTTTGCTGATTAGTATAACAAACAGGCGATATAATATTGAAAAATAGTATAAAGTAGGATAAAATAATACCAATGAGGTGGATATGAAAAAAGACGAAGAAAAGTTATGGGACGCGTTTTTTGCATGTGGACTTTATCTATATTTGGAAAAAACCGGAGAATTAGATAAAGAAAAGCTATGGCATGAGACACCGGAAGAGACAGAACGACATTGGCAGCAGTTCAAGCAGCGTTTGAAAGATAAAGGCATGTGGAGAGATGAATAATATATAAATATGTATGAAGAATATTAGCAAATTTGCCAGATATTTGTTATTACATAAAATATTCTGAAAGATTAGTGGACATTTTACAGAAATGTAGTACAATAATGTGTGTGAACATTTTGTGAAAACTAAGTAAAGTGTATCACATATAATCGAATTGAATATGGCATAGCCGGGGAAATCTGGTGACGCAAAACTACAGAGTCTAAGCGAATGTATGACAGCCAGTTGCAACTATGATAATTAAGGCATTGTTTTCGGAGAGATGGAGCAGTGCCGTATTTTATAAAAAGAAACAGAGAGAAGAGGATAAAAGAATGAAGAAGAAAGTGTTAGCTTTTTTACTTGCCAGTACGATGGTTATAGAACCATTTACTGTGGCAAGTGCAGCGGATTTTTCTGATGGTATGGGACAGGATACTGTACAGTTCAGTGATGATGCGGAAGATGTTCCAGAAGTAGAGAATGATGATGTGGATCAGTTTGATACGGATGTTGCTGGTGCTGATGATTCAACATTACTAACATTTGAAGAAGTTCGAAGTGGATGGATTTCCTACGATGAATTGAATGTAAAGGGTGTTATTAATAAAGATGCATTATACTATGTTACCTATGTAGAAAAAGGTAAAAGTGCACCTGACTATGATGAAAATCATGAAAAACTTTCAACAAACGAAAAAATTTTTTCAACAACAATTAAAATACCTTTAAATCCTGTAGATATATATGTATTTGTTGCAGATAAAGAAGGCAACCATATATCTGATAAATTAACTCCAAATTATAAGGAGCGCAATGCCAAATATCAGATGGGTGACAATGTATGGTTTACATTTGATGATTCTACAGGGACTGTGATTATTTCTGGTACTGGAGATATGTGGGATTACTACGAGGATGGATGGGATGCAAAAAAAGAACATAAGAATCCACTTATTGATAAGAATAGAGTAATAAAACATATTATAATTTCTGATAATATTACAAGTGTAAGTGATTATTTGCTCTACAATTCTTCTAATTATGATATACAAAGTTTATCTTTGGGAAATGATATAAAAAAGATAGGTGCATATGCATTTGCATACTGCAATAATTTATCTTCGGTTATATTGCCAGATAAATTGGCAGAAATTGGAAAAAACAGTTTTGAAAATGCAGGAATTAAAAATTTAACTATTCCACAGAACATGGAAATTTGGGGCAAAGGTAGTTTTTCAGGATGTTTAAATCTTGTAAGTGTATCATTACCAGATACGTTGACTAAAATACCTGAAAATTGTTTTACAGGATGTAAAAATTTAAATTCTATTATAATACCAGATAATGTTTCGTATATTGGAGATAGTGCCTTTGCAGGGTGCCAGAGTTTAGAAGAAATTAATATTCCTACATATTTAAAGAATGAACCATATATGTTATTTAACGGTTGTGCAAGATTAAGGAAAGTTAATTTTGCAAAAAATTATAATGGTAGTATTTCTCAAAGAATGTTTAGTAATTGTTCTGATTTAGAATCTATAGCAGTTCCTGATGGTACGAAGCAAATTATGTCCAGGGCTTTTCACGGTTGCACTAAATTAAAAGAAATTTATATTCCGCAAAGTGTAGATTATATAGATAGAAATGCTTTTGATGAATGCGATAATCTTAATATAATAAAAGGATATACAGGCTCTTTTGCTGAAACTTTTGCTAAAAAAAATGGTTTCACATTTGATTCTATAGAAAATGTCAAAGAAACTTTACAATTACGAAATGCCTTTTGTGAATGGCAAGGCAAAGAACATTCAAAAGTTAACGTAAGATGCACGCCGAATAAAGATGTTTGCTATTATGTTACATATGTAAAAAAAGGTTCTTCTGCACCTGTTTATGATGCCAATAAAAAGGATGGTATGGTAAAAGCAAATAATCCGATTTATGTCAATATAACTGATCTCCCAGAGGAAGAAGTAGATATATATGTTTTTGTTACAGATGATGATGGCAATTATACAAATGCAAAAATAACACCTAATTACAATACACGACCTGAAAAACCTATCGCTACGACCTTCCCTGTTAAAGTGGGAGAAAATATAATGGCTTCTTTAGATGGAGATGTATTAACTTTAACAGGAAGTGGCGCAACATATGATTATGGTGCTGGTTGGGATGAAATGGAAGATATATATGTTGCCAATCAATGGCTTGATAAAGAAGCATTATCTAAGATTAAGAAAATTGTAATTGGTGATGGTATTACTCAAATCGGTAACTATGTATTTGCAGGATGTACAAATTTACAAGACATCGTATTTCCACAGAAAACGTTAAAAAGAATTAAAGACTATTCCTTTAGTGGATGTTCTTCATTGAAAGAATTTATTGTTCCAGAAGGAATTGACAGTCTTGGAGAGGGATTTTTGTATGATTGCTTATCGATTGAAAAAATTAGTTTTCCGTCAACATTGAAAGAGATTCCTTGCTTTACCAGTGATGGTGGCGAGCTACCTAAATTAAGAAGTGTTGTATTAGCAGAAGGTATTGAAAAAATAGCAAATGGTGCATTTTGTCACTATAAAAATTTAAAGACAATTATACTTCCAAGTACACTTAAAGAAATAGGAGAATATGCATTTGATTATTCTGGATTCGTAGAAATAACGATTCCGTCTAATCTAAGAAAAGTAACAAGAAGAGCATTTGAGGGTGATACTAATCTGAAATATGTAAATCTTGAGGATGGTGTTACCATTATAGAAGAAGATGCATTTAGAGATTGTACACAGTTGCAGTATATTTCTATTCCTGAATCTGTAACAGATATTGACGCATTAGCTTTTGAGGGATGTCCGAACTTTTATATAAAAGGTAAAAAAGGTAGTTATGCTGAAAAATATGCTAATGAATATATGATTCCGTTCAGAACAGGTAGCTATAAGATAATATTTAAAAATAATGGACGTACTGTATCAACAGAATATGCTGATAAGAATGAGAGCGTAACTCCACCATCCTTAGAAGAAAAACCAGGCTACACACTTTCATGGGATGCTGATTATACCAATATCCAAGAAGATATGGTAATCAATGCAGTATGGACAAAGAAAGACAACGGTGGCGGTAACACCACAATCATCGTAAGTCCATCAGAAACAAATAAATACACCGTTACATTTAAAGATCGTGGCAAGATTGTTAAGACAGAAAAAGTAAAATCTGGTGATGCAGCAGAGTATCCATATATCAATAGAAATGGATATGAATTATCATGGGACAAGGATTTCTCAAAAGTTACTGCAAATATTACAGTTAATGCAGTTTGGACAGTAATCAAGCCTGAAAAGGTTACAAGCTTAACAGCAGAATCAGGAAAGAAATCTATTGCTTTATCATGGGATGAGACAGAATACGCAGGTTATTATCTGGTATACAGAAAAGCAGATTCAGAAAAAGAATATACTCAGGTAGCAAAAACAACAAAGATTCTTTGGACAGACAGCAAAGCTGTACCGGGAACACAATACTCCTATAAAGTAGTTGCAGTTCGTTCGCTGTCAGGTAAGAAATATCAGGGAGCGGAGTCTGATGTAGTTACTACAAAGATCGGAACACCACAGATCGGAGATACTTATTCCGTTGGTGATCTGAATTATAAGCTTACAGGAACAAAAGAAGTAACTGTAACAGGACTTGCAAAAGTTACAGATACACTGGTTATTCCATCAAGCGTTACAATCAGCGGAAAAGTCTACAAAGTGACCGCTATTCAGGATAAGGCATTCTACAGAAACGAAGATATTGTAAATGTAACTATTGGTAATAATGTTGTAAATGTTGGTAAATACGCGTTCTATCAGTGTTCAGGTCTGGAAACTGTTAAGTTCGGAAAGAGAGTTGCGATAATTAATACTTGTGCATTTACTCAGTGTCCGAATCTTGAAAATGTGACATTACCGTCAAGCATAAGAAAGATTGGGGCTAAAGCATTTTATCAGTGTACATCTATCAAGATTTTCAAGATTAATGGTTCTGCTCTGGAATATGTAGGAAAGAAAGGACTTGCAATCAATAAGACAGTAACATTGAGACTTCCGAAGAAATCTTATAGCTCATATCGGAAACTGATTAAAGCAAGTAGCGTTTATGTTAAGACAAAATTTGTAAAATTTTAATGTGAATATGTAAGAATGAAGAGAGGCTGGGTCGAATGATCTAGCCTCTCTTCAATAATTTTCTGAGCTGCAATAAGACCTGCCGCCACAAGCTGCTCCGGAGTCATATTTTCCTGATTACGGATATAAGCACCATTCTTGCGGATAGAGGGGAGTACTTCAGAAGTAACCCAGTGTTTGAACTCTTTTGCTGATGGAAGCTTGCTGCTGAGGATGAGAGAGTAGAGGCCGGATTCGTTGATAATAGTCATTTTCTGGGTTCCTCCAAGGGTGTCGCGATTCGCGACGCCCTTATCGTCATTGTCAACATGTTTATAAATTGCGTCTCTAACATTTTTATATCCAAGTTTCTCTGCTACTTCTTTACCAATAAACCAGAGTTTGTTATCTTCCTTTTGGATAACAGTCAGGTTACCAAATTGTGGATGTTTAAAAATTTTCATTCCGTTTGCTAAAGTTTCTTTATTATCATCCACCGGAGTATTCATTCCGGGGATAGGATCCATTCCAAGTGCTGTTCTCATTGTTGGGTCTGTGAGAACTTCTTCTGGTACGTCTTCAAATTTGGATTCTGGTTTTGTGTTTGTTGAAAAATATTTGATTTTTTTTAATGTCTATGTTATAGTGGAATCACGGTCAGGTGAGATACCTGCTAAACGTGCTTTACCATAGAAGAAGGTGGTAAGGTGTGTTAGCATCAATGAATGCGTCTAAGAAAGCGGTGATTTAATCACTTGCTAGAAAGTGTATTATAAATGATAAGATTTATAAGCATCTAGCAGTAATTTCTTTTGTTCTTTAGACGCAGACAAACAGATTATTACTAGATACACTTTTCGGAGTGTATCTATTTTTTTTACAATTAAAAATACAAGGAGGAACAGATTAAAATGAATAATAAGAGAAAAGTACGAGTAATTTCAGATTTTATATGCCCGGAATGTGGCTTAGATTTTCCTCTGCCAAGAATTCATGGTAAGCAGAGAAAAAATGGACATATAAAAGATATATATTGCCCTAAGTGTGATAAAATACAGCAATTTCAAGAGTATAAATACAATCAAGTTTATAAAACGCTTGACGGAGAGATTATTAATAAAGCAGGTTGAATTTTTACAAGATAGGAGAGAATCAAAGATGTTTTGTGTTATACAGGAACTTACAACTAAAAGAGAGAATCCGCTGGGATTTCCCAAACGTTTGGAAGTAATGCAGGAAAGTGTTCCGGCTGAAGACGGTACAGAACGGATAAAATGGGGCTATACATACAGCGATGAATGTTTTGAACGTCCAGTAAAGAAATCATATAAAGTATCTGTACATCAGAGCTATCGTGACAAGGATGGAAAGCCAAGGAAGAAAGAATTTGTATTATTCACAGTGAAGTATTATGATCTTGCAACAGGAGAGTTTGATACATATAACTGGGGTGCGGAGAAGATTGAGAAAGTGGCTATTATACTGGGAGTATCAGAAGAAGAGATTTATAAAGCCGTTGAAAGTAAGATCAGACCGTTGGAGCTGGAACTACAAGAAGAATTTCAGCAGACAGAAGAGAGTCAGACATATAGAAAGAATTTAAAAACTGTTTTGGAATATGAGCGTAGGAAACATCAGTTCAACATGGAATATATGCTGGAGGATAATGACGATCAGTATGATTACTGTTATGATGTGTTTGGAAATTTGAGAAATCCTGTAATGCTGAAACAGATTCAAAAAGAATATAAAGAGCGAAGACGAGAAGAGAAAGAGCAGCAGAAGAAATTTGAAGAGTGGTTCCGCGGGTACAACTGGAATCAGTTTCAAAAAAATCATTCAGGCAGTGGTAGTTACCAGAACGGTGAATCTGATAACTACCAGAGCAGTGATGAAAATAGTAGTTACTATAATTACGTAAATGATAACTACACAGATGAGGAAAAAGTAATCCTCAAACAATTTTATAGGGTATTGGCGAAGAAGTTTCATCCAGATTCAAATGCTGGAAAAGATACTACGAAGCAGATGGCGTTGTTGAATAAGTTGCATGGTCAGTGGGGATTAGGATGAGCTGGTAATACCAATTTGATATCAGAACTATTATATTCATAAACGATACCGTTTAAAAAAGTATTTCACAATGGTCATGTAAGCCTGAAAATATCAGCAAATTGTTTAGTGACAAATCATGAAATACGATACATTTATATCATAATAAAAACACTGTTAGCATATAACAGATATCGGATATACTTTGATACTCAAAGTATCGGGAGTGTGTTCGCGAACCACAAATGATATTATAAACTTTGGGAAGACAGCAGCTCTTTTTTATACTTGTAGAAGGTCTTCTTTGAGATACCCGTCTGTCGAATTGTCTCTGTATCATTCAGAGAACCACCGAAAGCTTTGTTATGTTTCTGGATGATCTCTTTTGCTACAATTGATTTCTTGGTGACAAGTTTCTGTCCCTGAATCTGTCCGATCTGCTTCCCGGCAAGTTTGGCAGTTTGAAGTCCTTCACGTGTTCTTTGACGTAAATCATGGACTTCTTTCTCTGACTGCTCGAATGCAAGCTTGATCTGTTCTTTGGCAAGTAGCAGAAGATACTTGTTTATCCCTTCCAGAATACAGTCAATGTCTGTGCCTGTAGTTGGGATTCCACCCTGTAGAGCTTTCTTGTAAGTTTCCGTACTGATATGCGGTTCTTTCAGGAAAATAAGGTTGATTCCTTTATGGTAAAGCTCTTCATACATGATGAATCCCTCTTCAGCATCACGGGACATTCGACTGACAGAATCAAAGATAATGGTATCGCCGGGAGTAATTTTTCGCATAAGTCGGTCAAACTCTTTACGTCCTTGGAATTTTCTTCCGGTATATACTTCTTTGATGATCTCAGCCTGCGGATATGCAGCAAGAATGTTTCTGATCTGTCGGTCTATGCTTTGCTTTGGTGTACTGATTCGACAGTAACCGAAATATCTGTTCATTGTTATGCCTTTCTGGTGTAATTATGACGCTCCTTAGAATTACACCTTTAAAAATTCCGTTGAAATGTTACAAGAAACAGTAGTTTTACTACTTTTTGACTGGTACGTCAGATTTACTACTGTTTAAGCAGATATTCTTTGAACAAAACCCAGCCACGTTGATATGCTTCATTGCAGGAAGTGTTTGGCTTGATCCGGTGTTCGACAGAGAGAATGATCCGGTTGATTACTCTGTTGGGAATATAAAAGTCATGCATCAGATGTACGAGTTCTTTTTTCCAGCAGTCACTTTTTTCGATTGTTAATTGTTTCATTACATGAAATTCTTTTGACATAGCTTTGGGATTCCTTTCAGAAAAATTGAAATATCATATTTGAAATCCTGCTGCCAGATTGATTATTACATCCAGCAGCAGAAGAGAAGGTTATTCAAATGGAATTGCGATATCTTTGAAGACAAATTCATAACCATGAGTTCGCTGTAAGCTGACAAGAGCTGTCTTTTTATCTTCCGTAAGATCGACATGGAGAATATACAGGTATGGATAAATCAGACAAGGTTCTTTTTCTTCCCATGACTTCAGGATTGCCAGAAGTCCGTCAAGGAATCTGTTTACGCGTACTGCATAATTATTACCGGGTCTGCGAATCTGCTTGTACCATGTGTCTTCGTTCATTACGACTGCATGGAATCTTTCCAGTTCCGTTGGCAGATATCCGCTGATCTCAAGTGTTTCAGTTTCTGTATTATAGTGTTTCCAGCTCATGTTTTGAGTCCTCCTGATTGTATGTATAAATTCCCAGATCCCAAGGGGGTAAAATTTTACCCTCTTAAATATGCCTGATTAGTTACTGATTTACTTCCCGGAAAGAGGAATAATCTCATTCCGAAAAACAAATTCATAGGTTGCCTTGCGTTGCAGGCTGATGATTGCATTAGTTTCATCTGCGGAAAGTTCAATGTGAAGCACATAATCATAAGCGTGTTCCATGATCGGGTGTGTTTCGTCCTGTGCTTTCAGCAATTCAAAGAGATTCGCAAGGAACTTTGTCTTTCTGCCTTTTGCTTTTCCCGGAGCTGCTGAAGCTGATCTCTTGCAGATAACACTCCATGCATGTTCCTCCATGACAATAGCTTGAAAGTCTGACAATTCTGAAATGTATGGAAGCAGGTCAATTTGTCCGGTTTCCTTGTTGTATTTCATCCAGCTCATACTGTTACACCTCCAGCAGAAGAGAGACAAGTCCAGCAGGTAATGTCTCGGCATATGCAGCAGCACTGGTACGGTCTGCAAAGTGTCTTTCATTAACAATTTCTGACTCACAAAGTCCTACAGAGATAACGATTACCTTATAAAATTTTCTTGTTGCCTGAATATTTACTGCAATGTTTACTTCCATGTTCATCATGATAAAATCCTCCTTTGAATGTGTATGTTATCGGTGTCTGGCAGCAGTACTGACCAGACGTTTAAAAGCTTCCCAGTTACCCGGATTCTCTGCAAAGATACGGATTGCAGCACCTTTGTAAAGTGGATAGTTGACTATAGGTTGTTGCTTCTTTGGTTTGTGCATGATCCTCTTTCCTCCCGTATAGCCGATAGAACAGTTATGAATCATTTTTCGGGATTGTCTACAAGTAATTCCCGGAACATTTTCAGGCATTCTCTGACACCTGCTTTGAAAGCATTGGCTTCTGTAATAGAAGAGAGCTGAAAGATTGTATTTTCAGTAGGATTCTGAATAGCTTTGTCCATAGCTTCTTTTACTTCCGGTTCATGCTCACTATTACACCAGTTGTCAAAGAGCAGATAAATAATAGCTTCTTTCATTTTGTGATACCTCCGTAAATTTCTTCTGTATGATCGAGCTGCTGCCAGAGCTGTACTGCTGTCTTGAATCCAACATCAAATGCCTGACGTTCAAGCTTTTCACAGTATTCAGATAGTAGAGAAGTGAATTGCTCCTGCTGATCTTCTGGTATCAGCTTTTTTATTGCTTCAGTAATGGATTCCGGTTGATTTGGTCTGCACCTGTTACCTGTCCATAAGCTGAAGAGTGCTTGTAATATATCCAATGTTTCACCTCTTTCTTAATATCCAACTATGATCCAGTGGATTATCATTAACACAGGAGGAAGCACCAGAATCAGAAAGAGCGCAGCACCGTAAAAGAAGCGGCGTAATATATGCTTGATGGTCTGCTTTAGATGTTTCTTGAATAACTGATACCACTGGTCGTAGGTCATTAATGTGTCTGCCTGCTGCTGGTTCATGGTTGTTGTCCTCCTGTTGTTGATTGCTAGAGGGTATTATTTTACCCTCTAAAAAGTGGTTGTTATGTAGCCCGTCATGCCGATAGCACAGCATAGTTCATATGACTACCTGACCGCCGAGTACGGCGATCAACGCTTGCAGCTTAAAGCCCTGTTTATCGTGGCTGCAACCACTTTGATGATTAACTATTCTGAAGTGCGATGTATCTTCGAGCATCCTGTAAGCATTCTGCTTTAGTGTTTCCAAAAGCTACAGCATTGCCCCAACTATTTCGTGCAACCCATTCTGAGACTGTACCGTTTTTCTTAGCTCTTAAATTTAAAGGATCATAGTGTTCGATTCTTTCAAATGTTAAATCCTGAAGTTTCATGTTCTCACCTTTCTCCGGTTGACCTCCACCGGAAGGATAAGCAGTTTATTTAACGTATAATCTTCTGTACTGGCTGATTCTCTGATACTCTGCAAGGCTTCCTAAATCTGCTTCGAGACGTTTGCTGTCAAGTGTTCTTCTTTCACAGGTGGAAAGTTTAACTGTGAAGTCATTACCAGTCTCAGTCAATTTTTCGTTCGCATCCATGTAGCCGATAATCTCACGTTCAACTGCTTTCAACTCTTCTTCAAGCTGTTCTTTCATGGCTTTAAGTGATCTGTAATCTGCAATAACCTTTTCTAATTCGTTCATTGTTCTACACATATATTTATCCTCCTGAGATTTGATTTCTTATAAGTAGCAACCCTTTAAGCATCTTCCTGACTATTGTTACGATACTGTTCACTCACAGGTATATGGCTTGAAGTTTGTGGATGCTTTCGGCTAATCCGGTTGCTTAAATGATACTCAGCAACAAAGTACTGTGTCCTCTCGCTCGTTGATTCTTCCGCTTAACAACTTCTTGGTTGAGGGGTAAAGTTCTGATTGGTTCAGACTGTTCATTTTCTTCAAGTAGTATGAACACTGTGCTTTCTTGCCCTGTTGTTCCTGCTTTCTTCAACTGTTTTGCCGGATCATGTTTATTCTGCATTCACTCCATCTGATATATCTGTCAGCATAACTACCATGTTACTTGTGAACCGCCCTATCGCTTCATCCGGTCTTTCCTGCTTTCTTTGTTGCTGTGTTTCATTTGATGACTCAATTATAGTATATGGGTACCCATAAAACAAGACGGAATAGTTCACAAATATGGGTACCATTACAGAGGGTAAAATTGTGCAAATTGTATGGGTACCATAATGCTGTACAATTTTAAAGACTTATGCTATAATTATGAAAGATTTATGGAACGATAGAAAAAAGGAGGATGGAAATGCCAGAAGAAAAAAAACCATATATAGTAGACGGACAGCGTGTGACTCTGGAAGAATATAGAAAAACTAAATATGAAGACTTGAGAGTTCGAGTCCCTAAAGGAAGAAAAGAAGAAATAAAAGCGTTTGTTGCAACGACCGGAAAAAGTCTAAATTCTTTTATAAATGAAGCTATTGACGAAAAAATTGAGCGTGAAAAGAAATAATATTGTATGGTACCCATAAAAATAACTAAAATATGGGTACCATTTTTATATATTATTCCAACTTGAAATATGGGTACCCATAATATATAATAACCTCATAAATCAACAGAACAAACGAAATAACAAATAAAAAGTTTTATGGAGGTTATAAACTATGGCAGCAGCAAAAGCAAATGTATATGAAATGGTAACAGCAAGAATTATTGCAGAACTTGAAAAAGGTAATATCCCGTGGGAGAAGCCATGGACAGGAGTTAGATCAGGAGCATATAACCGGATCAGCAAGAAACCATACAGTATTATTAATCAGATGCTTTTACAGCACACCGGAGAATATGCTACATTTAAACAGTGGACAGATTTGGGCGGTCACATCCGTAAAGGTGAGAAATCAGAGTTTGTAGTCTTCTGGAAGATATTAGAAAAAGAAGAAACAAACGAAGATACCGGAGAAAAAGAAGTTAAGAAAATTCCAATGCTGAGATATTACAACGTCTTTCACATCTCACAGGTTGATGGTGTTAAACCTCTGGCGTTACCATTCGCAGAAGTGGAACCGATAGAAGCAGCAGACAAGATTATCACAGAGTATGTAGAACGTGAGCATATCACATTTGAGGAATGCGCAAGCAATGAAGCGTTTTACAGTCCATCCCGTGACAGAGTTGTAGTTCCGATGAAACAACAGTACAAGCACATCAATGAATATTACAGCACAACATTCCATGAGCTGACACACAGCACTGGACACAAGAACAGACTTGACAGATTACACACCGGAGCAGATGCAGCGTTCGGAAGTGAGACATACAGCAAAGAGGAACTTGTTGCAGAGATTGGCAGTGCATCTCTTATGAATCTGTTAGGAATTGAAACAATAAAGACTTTCAGAAACTCCGCAGCATATATTCAGAGTTGGTTAAAAGTCCTGAAGAGTGATAATAAGTTTATAGTATCTGCAAGCAGCAAAGCAGAGAAAGCAGTCAACTACATAATAGGCGAGTAATACAGGAGCGGTTGAGAGATACCGCTTCTTTTTTGTGCGCTTATATCCGTAGTTGGTTCCGGTTCGGAGTCTGCAAGATGCTGTTGCAGGCGTTATGATATGGAGCGGATTGGCAGCAGTGTAGCAAGAACAACAGTAGCATTGTAGTTACTGTATTTGTAAACGCGATACCTACAGAGTAGGAAGCAGCAGTGCATAGAACAGCAACAGAGAAGTGAAAGCACGACACAAGATTATGCAGGATAGTGTGAGAATCTGGAAGTGTAACGCTAACAGAATCAGGCGTGTAAAGCTCTGAAAACAGATATCTGAAGTAAGTATGAAGCTGATACCAGAAGAGCATTATCAGCAGGAATAAAGCCAACAGGAACAGCGCAACAGAGCTATGACCGGAGCTATGTTACAGGCACCGGACAGAGGACTCAACAGGGCTGCCGACAGGTGCTTAGCTGGGCGTAAAACGCACTCAGCGACGCTAGGAGCCACGCTACAGAGATACCCGGAGAACTTAGCCAGACGAGGTTAAGATCGCTGTATGAACCGTACAACGCACTATACAACCATGGATAAATAATATCAGTAAGCACAACAAAAAATGAAGATAATGCAATATTATACAGGTGAACACTGGTAATTTTCTGCATGAATGGCAGCACCAGATAACCGGAGCTTGTGAGCCTTAATTTACTGAGAGATAAACATCAGATCAGCAGAAACAGCAGAGCCTTGTATAAAATCGTTTCTATATGATGCTTATGTGGCTGCTGCCTGAAGTCTGTTACATTTCTTTACCGGGGAAGGTTTGCAATTCTTTTATAGGTTCCATCGGGACGGGCAGCAGGACAGGAAATATTTTATTTACTGAGAGATACAGCTTGAAAAGCGTTTGTGTATAATCTGGAGCAGGAGAACGCAGCAGATTACACAACAGCAGGAGCATAAGAGCAGGGCACCGGGGAGAGGGTGGGACAGGTACCGGGGGTACTTTCAACATAGAAAAGGCTTATTATTTCTGGTATTCTCTGTATGTGGTATACTTTTATACTCACTGGAAAAATAAATGCCGTTACATTCAACAAAACCACATATATTATTGATAGAACATACATTCTGTGATATACTTACAGTGTTGTCCAACCGATACCCGGCAACGGGAGGAGGTGAGTTCCTTGTCAGAAATTATTATTTCTTTTCTTGTCTCCTGCGCGGCTGGTATAGCTTGCCACTATATCATCAAATGGTTAGACGGCGACAAGTAGGGCAACACTAGCCTAGCAGTTTCTTATCTGCTCTAAAAAATAAGAGAAGCCCTCGGTACTGCAATACCGGGGGCTTCATTTTTGTCCTTGCCAGACAAATTATTATTTCTTTGCCTACTGGCATTATAGCATATGCAGGATGAAAGTGCAATATGCAAAAGCGGGAATCAATGAGGTATGAACAGTATAAATAATGGTTAGGCGGGAAGGATACAAACAATATTTGTAACCCTGATGGAGTACAAAAATCATGGTTTTTTATAGGGATGAACGAAATGGGCACCCTTTTATTATACTAAGAACCTGCCCTGAAACGGGGCGAGTGTTTCAGTTCTACAGATGGGGAACTGTTTTGGACTCCCATCTGTTAGCCATATAGATGCAGTTCTGTCTCAGGATCACACAAGGAGTCGTCAAAACAGTGACACTTGCTCGGCACTCACAAAGATATGCTAAAAGTCAACTGGAAGATGAATGGTAGCAGAACTTTCATATGGAGAAATGATTAAACCACTCGTAATAATTGTATGAGTGAATGTGCAGAGAGTATATACAGATTTCTTTCATAGTATGAAGTATTTACGTACAAATTTGTCAGATTTATTTCCTGATATGCGGTCTTGCTTCGCAAGCCCTTTCTTTTCATTCGCTGCGCTCATTCAAAAATATTTATCTGCAAGGAAAAATTCTGAATTAATTCCAAATTTGTCCGAATCAAATCCCTATATAAATATAATAATTATATATAGGGATTTGATTCGGACAATTTTGGAAAAATATGATAAAAATTGCTTATAGTATATGGACTTTCGGACAATTACTATCTGCCGATGAGCGAAGCGAAGAGCAGAGAAAGCAAGCTTGCTTGCGCATATCAGGAAATAAACAAGACAAAAAAGGAGATAAATTATGTTGGAGTTAAACAAAGAGTACACATACAGAGAAATTTGTAGTGTACTTGGATGGAAAGAATCTACAGGTAATCAGAAAATAAAACAGATTAAAGAGATTGAGTCATCATATGAATTTTTTCATCCAGAAAATAAGAAAACACATAAACCAAAAAAGAGTTATATCTTCACGAAACAACTCAAAGAGCCAGTGATCGTAGATAAACGTAAAAACAACGGTGCAGAAAATCTTTTTCCAGAGGAAGATTTCGAGTATCTGTTTAAATGTATGTTACAACGAGGTACTTGGCTTGATTTTTGGCATCAACGAGGACGGATGAATGAAGTATATGTATCTCAATCTATAATATATATTACATTCTTAGGACGTAATCTTTATGCGCTTATAGATGGAATAAGGTATGTAAGACTGAATAAAGATGATAAACCGGATTATCTTAATGCTATGTATGTATTCAGGAATATCTGTATGGATGCTGCAAAATCTAATACAGTTACGCGAATCTGTAAAAAAATGCATTATAAAAAGAATGTTATGCCAAAAGGAATATTACGGTATGAAAATAGTAAATGTAAACATACTGTTCCTGATAATGAGCTGTTACAGACATATCAGACTCGCATGGGAGAATTACTTCAAGAGTATAGAGTGAGTTCAGAATTGCAGGCAATTCAAAGAGGATGTTATTTCGATATTTTAGTGGAACTACGAATTTGGTTTGAAGAAGAGCTGAAGAAATACGGAGTAAAGAGGTACAATCTTATAACCATTGAAGATATGTCTGAAATTGAGGAGTTTATACCGGAGAGGGAGAAAACTGAAGAACTCCAGAAAAAGATGCTCTGTGTTATTGTGGAATCTATTATAAAGTCAGTTCGTAATAGATGTACGGAAGCAAAGACATATAAAATAAAACTGAAGCCAGAAGAGAAAATTTTGCTGGGATATTATTTGACTGATTTACTAAAAGAGACAGAACTTATAAAGGATTATGCTGGTCAAGTGGTGGAGATATTTAAAATAGTCAGAGAACAATATCCTGATGTGAATGATTTTATCGAGGAAATGAAGAAAAAAAGAAAAGCGGCAGAAGAAATCTGAGCAGGCAGGGCGTATGGAATCTATGTGGTTCTATGTGCTCTGCTTTTATATTTTTATATATGGAAGATGTTCGGTAAGATCATGCTCGTGTCTGGCATTACGCGGGGTGCTTCCAACTTTACAGAAGAAACATATTATATTATATAGGAAGAAATTCGATCTCAAAAATGACAGAAAAATTCCGGGCGTTCGTAGATTTCAGGCATCAGAAACAAAAGAGCAGATGCAGCAGCACCTACTCCTTGCAGTGTCAATATTCTCCAAGGTCAAACAATTCATCAAAGGTTATCTTCAGATTCGGAAACATAACCAGTTGTAAATCTTCTTTATTCTGGGCTGTGACAGTCTTATAAAGATACGGATAACCAGTGCCATCTTCTTTGAAATCGAA
>ERZ856578.4810-NODE-4810-length-17455-cov-6.970192_pt1 | contig 17455 bp, 13 predicted proteins | sample MGYA00514384_ERZ856578 | MGnify/ENA primary metagenome ERZ856578 (study PRJEB29103, sample SAMN06111958) | human gut metagenome | biome: human gut; feature: ankylosing spondylitis patient; material: healthy_person | host: Homo sapiens | place: China:Hangzhou... | reverse complement strand
GGCAAAATCCTGAGCAACTTTTTGTTGCTCAGGTACTTAAAAAAAATATTTTATAATAGTGTTGCGGAATTAAGGATAGATTTTTTTCGAACAAGCAAAGTCTTTGTTTTGAAAAATCTGTGGCATACAGTTTGCTCAGGTACGATATTTGTCATTTTTACCGCTCAGGAGTGCCCGAAAAATGAAAAAGAAAACCTTTGGTCGGTTTTTTGCGAGTTTTGAGAGGTGAAAAGTGTGCAATGGTAAGCGGTTGATATTTAGTTTGTTGAGGCTGTGCGTACGAAAGTGTGCAGCTTTTGTGCCACTTTCGCTGAGTACTACCGCTGCAAAACTGGAGTACTACCCCCACGAGTACTGGGTAGAAGTGGCACTTTCGCCGTGTGAAAGTAGCACTTGCACCATGTAGAAGTGGCACTTGCACCGTGAAAACCATCGAATTTTGTGTTTTTGAAGTGGATTTTTAGTGTGTAGAAGCGGAAATTGAGCTCGTAAAATCTCCAGAATGCAAGTTTCGGTCGGAGTGGTGTGGTCAAAATGTCGTGTGCAAGTTACAGGGGTGGGGAAAGAAATGCGGATTTTGGGTGCGTTGAAATTAACAACGGATTGAGCGGATTTAGGGTGTGTCCATCCGTATAGGGTGTCTCAAAACTCAATCAACGCGGGCTGCGCTCGGCTTTGCCGCTTGCCAGAGCAAGAAAGCTTAAAAGCACATAGGTGTCAAAACTTGCAAGCAGTACGCCCCGAAGGGGCAGAAGCACATAGCCCAGGGCAGCGCCCTGGGTATAATGGCGTATATAATGAACAATGCGCCCTGTAAGGGCAAAAGCCTAATTTAATCGCTAAACACATACCTCTCGTCATATTTCACGTTATACAATTTCAAGAACGCTTTATATTCATCGGCAAATGAACATTTCTTATGATGTTCGCGTTGTCTGTCTATATATTGCAATGTCTTGTTTATTATCGACTGACTTACCGAGAACGCTGCGTATCCACCTTGCCACGCGAACGTTCTGTAATATGGTGCCAATGACTTTATCCAACGACTGCTGTTGCGTTTTATCTCTTCTATTATATTCGAAAGACTCATTTCTCTTGACAATAGAAACAGTACATGCACATGGTCTTCCACGCCACCAACCCGTATGTCCACACTTCCCGTTGTGTTCACTATTTGTCCAATGTACGAATGAAGTCTGTTGATGTCTTCTGTGCGTATTGCAGGGCTTGTTGTTTTGATGTGGAATATCAGGTGGATATAGACCTTTGATAATGATTGTGCCATAGTTATTGAGCTTTTGCCCTTACAGGGCGTATTGTTTGTATGTGCTTTCAACCCAGGGCGTTGCCCTGGGCTATGTGGTGTTGGGCTTTCAGCCCGCATAGGCAGAGTTTTTACGCTCCGTTCTATTTCCGTGCCCCCACCAACAGCTCCGTCTTGCCCTCGTCTACGAGCTTGATGATGAGTTCGCCGAAGAGCGTGTTCTGCCATGCGAACCACTCGCGCGTGAACTTCTGCGCGTCGTCCACGTTGAACGACTCGTGGATGAACCCCGTGCCGGCATCAGTGCGCTGCAACATACGCAGACACTCGGCTATCTCGGCATCGTCGGTGCTCGTGAAGGCGCGCATCATGATAGACATAGGCCACGCCATGTTGTAGCCCACGTGCGGACCGCCGATGCCCTCGCCCGCCTTGCCGCGGAAGAAGTAGGGGTTGTCGTCGCTCCACACGAAGCGGCGCGTGTTCTGATATACGGGGTCGTTCACGTCCACATCGCCTAAATAGGGCAGGGCGAGCAGCGACGGCACGTTGGCGTCGTCCATGAGGAAGCGGTTGCCGAAGCCGTCCACCTCGTAGGCGTAAATCTTGCCATACTTCGGATGGTCGACCACGGCGTACTGCTCGAGAGCCGTGCTCACCTCGTCGGCAAGCGCCGTGCAGTCGGCAGCGAGCGCCGTGTCGGCGTTCACCTTACGCAGAATCTCAGCCGCCTTGCGCAGCGAACTGACAGCCATGAAGTTAGACGGTACGAGGAAGAGGAACGTCGTAGCGTCGTCGGAGGGGCGGAAGACGGAGGCGATGAGTCCGCAGGGCTTCACGGGGTTGCCCCAGCCGTGGTTGCAGACCGTGTCGAGCTGGTCCTCCGTCTCGCGTTGGAAGCGATAGGTGCCGAGCCCCTGCTTGCGCTGCTGCTCGCGGAACACGCGCAGTATGTTGCGCACCGCCTGCAGCCACTCGTCACCGAACACCGACTCGTCGCCCGTCACCTGCCAGTAGTGGTAGGCGAGGCGTATGGGGTAGCAGAGCGAGTCGATCTCGTACTTGCGCTCGTGCAGCTCGGGCTTCATGTCGGTCATATCGTTAGCCCACATGCCGTTCGGCTCGGGCTCGCGGTTGAACGCATTGGCGTAGGGGTCGATGTTGATGCACTTCAGCTGGCGGCGTATCACACCGCGCAGCATCTTCTGCAACTTGCGGTCGCCCTTGGCAAGCTGCACGTAGGGCCACACCTGCGCCGCCGAGTCGCGCAGCCACATGGCGTGTATGTCGCCCGTGTAGACGAAGGTGTCCTCCTTGCCGTCCTCGGCATCGGTGAAGTGGACGGTGGTGTCGAGCGTGTTCGGGAAGCAGTTCTCGAACATCCACGCTAAGTAGGCGTTCTCCTTGATGCGCTTCTTTATCTCGCGAATCTTCTTCTCCACCGCGTCCGACACGAAGAGGCGTTCAGTGGGCGTTGGGCGTAGGGTGGTGAGAGTGGATGGTGAGGTGTTGAGGTGTTCTTGCTCTGGCAAGCGGCAAAAGCCGAGCGGAGATGGTGAGATGGTGATGGGGTGAGATGGTGAGGTGGTGAGGTGTTGAGATGGTGAGGTGTTGAGGTGTTTGGATGGTGAATTGTTAGCCGTAGCGGCATTGCTGGCAGCTAAGCAGAGCGCGAAAAATGCGCTCGAAACGAGGGTTGTATGTAAGTTCATATTCATTTTATAAAGGGTGCGTGGGTATGGCAGGGATGCCATGCCCTCCTATTTATTATTTAGATTTACAAGCAAATGTATTAATTATTAATCAAAATAGCAAATTTATGTAAGATTTTCCGTAACTTTGTAGTGGTAAATAAGATACGAAAGGATAATAAGATGAATATTTCAGATATACTCACCTCCGGTGGTGGCGAGAAGCATTTCTCGTTCGAGGTGTTACCACCGTTGAAAGGCACAGGAACAGAGCGTCTGTTCTCTACGATAGAGAAGTTCCGCGATTTCGATCCGGCGTACATCAATATCACCACACATCACAGCGAGTTCGTCTATCGCGAGCTCGACAACGGCCAGTACGAGCGTCTTCGTGTGCGCCGTCGTCCGGGCACGGTGGCCATAGCGGCTGCCATACAGAACAAGTTCGGCGTGCCGGTCATACCGCACATCATCTGCAGCGGCGCCACAGCCGATGCCATCGAGTACGAGCTGATCGACTTGCAGTTCCTCGGCATCGAGAACGTGCTGCTGCTGCGTGGCGACAAGGCGCGCGACGACAGTCAGTTTGTGCCCACCCCTGGCGGACACGCCCACACCACCGACCTCATTGAGCAGGTGAACCGCTTCAACGACGGCTTCTTCAACGACGGCACACCGATAAAGAACCCCGGCAAGAAGTTCCACTACGGCGTGGCGTGCTATCCCGAGAAGCACGAGGAAGCACTGAACATAGACCTCGACCTGAAGTATCTGAAGATGAAGCAAGACATGGGTGCCGACTACGCCGTCACGCAGCTGTTCTACGATAACCGTAAGTACTTCCGCTTCGTGGAGAAGGCACGCCAGATGGGCATCACCATACCGATCGTGCCGGGCATCAAGCCGCTTGCAAAGCTCTCGCAGCTGACGGTAGTGCCGCGCGTGTTCCGCTGCGACTTCCCGCAGGAGCTGGCAGTGGAGGCACTGAAGTGCAAGACCGACGACGACGCCCGCCAGCTCGGCATAGAGTGGTCGACCGAGCAGTGTCGCCAGCTCTACAAAGCCGGAGTGAACAACATACATTTCTACACCGTCTCGGCTGTCGACTCCGTAAGAGAAGTGGCAAGGAGGCTGTTGTAGTTCAAAATTCAAAAACTCGCAATAGCGCAAATGACATTTGAAGAAGTAATAGGTCAGGACGAGGCGAAACAGTCGCTCGTCAAACTCATAGAGGAGCACCGAGTGCCCCACGCCATGCTGTTCTGCGGTCCGATGGGCTGCGGCAAGAAAGCCCTTGCCCTTGCGTTCGCCTCGCGTCTGTTGGGCGACAGTCAGCTGCTGCGCCAGTGGCAGCACCCCGACCTCCACTTCAGCTTCCCTACGATAAAGAAGCCCACGATGGGGTCCGACCATCAGCCCGTGAGCGACGACTACGCCCAGGAGTGGCGCGAGCTGCTCAGCGACGGTGCCTACTTCAGCATAGAGCAGTGGATGGATGCCATGGGCGCAGAGAACCAGCAAGCCATCATCACCGGAGCCGAGAGCGACCGCCTCTCGCGCCGCTTGAGCATAAAAGCGTCGCAGGGCGGATACAAGGTGTGCGTGATGTGGCTGCCCGAGCGCATGAATGTCACCTCGGCTAACAAGATACTCAAGCTGCTCGAGGAGCCACCGCAGCAGACCGTGTTCATCCTCGTCAGCGAGGAACCCGAGAAACTGCTCGAGACAATACGCAGTCGCACACAACGTTTCGACTTCAAGCGTATCAGTGACGAAGCCATAGAGCAGGCACTCACCGAGCGTCGCGGCATCGACACCGACACAGCGCACCGCATAGCACGCATAGCCAACGGCTCGTGGACCGCAGCCCTCGACTCGCTGCGCGCCGGCAACGAGGCAAGCCTCTTCTTCGACCTCTTCGCCATGCTCATGCGCTACGCCTACAGCAAGAAGGTGAAGGAGCTGAAGAAGTGGAGCGAGAGCGTAGCCGCCTTCGGACGCGAGAAGCAGAAGCGCATGATCGTCTACTTCAACCGCATGGTGCGCGAGAGTTTTATGTACAACTTCCGCAACCCCGAGCTCAACTATATGACAGCGAACGAAGAGCAGTTCTGCACACGCTTCGCACCGTTCATCAACGAGCGCAACGTGATGGAGCTGAACGAACTCTTCGAGCGTGCACTGCGCGACATATCACAGAACGCCAACGCCAAGATGGTGTTCTTCGACATAGCATTACAAACAATTATACTCATAACACGTAAACAACAAGCATAAATCGCAATGAAGGATTTCAAAGATATGCAATTCAAGATAACGCGCGACACCGACCGCGGATTGCACCACTACGCTTGCGGACGACAGAACATGCAGCTGAACACCTACGACTGGCTGTACGACGTACCGGGCAACGACGAGGACACCGACCTCGTGGAGGTGCAGTTCAAGAACACGCGCAAGGGTTACTACCACAACGTCAACAATATCGACCTGCACAAGGGCGACATCGTGGCGGTAGAGGCAAGCCCGGGTCACGACATAGGCACCGTTACGCTCACCGGCAGACTGGTGAAGCTGCAGCTGAAGAAAGCCAACCTCAAGTCGGCTGACGACATCAAGCGCGTCTACCGCATAGCCAAACCCGTGGACATCGACAAGTACAACGAAGCAAAGAGCCGCGAACACGGCACGATGATACAGAGTCGCCAGATAGCCAAGGATCTCGGTCTGCAGATGAAGATTGGCGACGTAGAGTATCAGGGCGACGGCAACAAGGCGATATTCTACTACATCGCCGACGAGCGCGTCGACTTCCGTCAGCTCATCAAGGTGCTTGCCGACACCTTCCACGTGCGCATCGAGATGAAGCAGATCGGTGCACGCCAGGAGGCAGGACGCATCGGCGGTACGGGTCCCTGCGGCAGAGAGCTCTGCTGCGCCACATGGATGAAGAACTTCGTGAGCGTTAGCACCAACGCTGCACGCATACAGGACATATCGCTCAATCCGCAGAAACTTGCCGGCATGTGCGCCAAGCTGAAGTGCTGTCTCAACTACGAGGTGGACGACTACGTGGAGGCAAGCCGTAAGATGCCGGCACGCGACATAGTGCTGCAGACTCTCGACAGCGACTACTACCTCTTCAAGTCGGACATCCTCGCCGGCACCGTTGTCTACTCAACCGACAAGGGCATAGCTGCCAACCTCGAGGAGATTACTGCCGAGCGCGCTCGCGCCATCATCGAGATGAACAAGCGCGGCGAGAAGCCCGAGTCGCTCACCGAGGACGGAACGGTGAAGCAGGACACACGCCCTCGCGACCTGCTCGCCGATGCCGATATCAGTCGCTTCGACAAGGCACGCAAACGCAAGAAGAAACCCGCAAAGCGCCAAGGAGGTGCACCCGTCTCAACTGCACCGAAGAAAGGCGAAGGGGGTGCAGTTGTCTCAACTGCACCGAGAAAAGGCGAAGGGGGTGCAGTTGTCTCAACTGCACCGAGAAAAGGCGAAGGTCAGCGTCGTAACAATCAGCAGCGTCGCAACAACCGTCCTGAGGGCGAACCCACTCAGGGGGTGCACTTGTCTCAAGTGCACCAACCCAAGAATAGCACCGACAGCTCTGTCGGTGCAGCTGAGACAGCTGCTCAGGGGGTGCACTTGTCTCAAGTGCACCAACCAAATGTTAACACCAACAGCTCTGTTGGTGCAGCTGAGACAGCTGCACCCCCTAAAGTGCACCAACCAAAGAATAGCACCAACAGCTCTGTCGGTGCAGCTGAGACAGCAGCACCCCCTAAAGTGCACCAACCAAAGAATAGCACCAACAGCTCAGTCGGTGCAGCTGAGACAGCTGCACCCCCTAAGGATGCTCATTAGAATTGTGGCTATGAAAAGAGCAATAAGCTTACGGATAGCCGCAATGACCCTTGCGCTGGTCGCCATGCTGCTAACGGCGTGCGACCATCGCACCATCTACGACCGATACGAGAGCACCGCCCTCTCGGGGTGGGAGAAGAACGACACCATTACGTTCGCCATCCGCCCGTTGAAGGAGGCAGCCACCTATCGCGCTCTGCTTGGTGTGCGCACTACGGATAGCTATCCGTTCACGTCGCTCACGCTGATTGTGGAGCAAGAGATAATGCCAGCGCATCGTGTCCTTGTCGACACCATCTGCTGCGAGCTCACCGACGAACAAGGCAAAGTGCTCGGCGACGGCATAGGCTACAGACAGTATCAGTTTGAGGTGCGCCAACTGCAGTTGCAGGAAGGCGACTCGCTGCACGTGGTGGTGCGCCACAACATGAAGCGCGAGATACTGCCTGGTATCTGCGATGTCGGCATAAAGCTATTGAAAGAATAGAAACAACCCATAGATGAGAAAATACATATATATTATAATAATGTGTATCGTCAGCCTCGCTGCCTCAGCACAAGAGCGCACCGTGCAGAACCGCCCGTACACCGACTTGCGTCCATTCCACTTCGGCGTGGTCGTGGGTACGCACGTGCAGGATATGGAGGTGCGTATGGCGGGTCCGCAGACCATCACCACTGAGGACGGTACGCAGGAGACACTCGTCACCGCCGACCAAAGTCGCTGGGACCCCGGCATCAATGTCGGAGTGCTTGGCGAGCTGCGTCTGTCCACACATTTCCAGTTGCGCCTGGCACCGATGATGTACTTCGGCACGCGCCACATAGTGTTCCAAGACCTGAAGAACCTAAGCGCGAGTGGTAAGCCCGAAGAGAAACGCCAGGACATGAAGACCGCTTACATCGCTGTGGCAGGCGACATCATCTTCGCTGCGCCACGCTTCAACAACCACCGCCCGTATCTCATGGCAGGCGTATCGCCAATGATTAACCTCACGGGCAAGAGCACCGACGCGCTGAAGCTGAAGCGCACATCGCTCTCGTTAGAGTTCGGTGTGGGTTGCGACTTCTATCTGCCCTACTTCAAGCTGCGTCCAGAGCTGAAGTTCGTCTACGGCTTAGGCAATGCCCTCGACACAAAGCACGCCAAGGAGCTGCGCGACAAGAGTCTGCTCAAGTACACGTATGGCGTGAAGGAAGCACGTACAAAGATGATCGCGCTGAGTTTCTACTTTGAATAGACAGGAAAATATTGAGTTAAATGTAAGATAAGAAAAAAACAGGAAGATAGGCTGGAAGATTTCTCGTTTCTGGAGAAATCTTCCAGCCTTTATTGCTCTTATAATGTGTGGGTTATGGCGAAACTGGAAGATATGGAGGATTTTTTCATGTAATTAGTTTTACAGTGTTTTTAACCCAAATCGTGTTAAACTACATTTTATGCCATACAAATTTGCTTATATTCTGAAAATATACTAAATTTGTAACCAAATCTGAATCTATTTCAGCTATTTAAACATAACATTGTCTAACATTAATATTAACAGAAACAAGAAAAAGAAACAAACAAACTAAAACGGTAAGTGGTTAGTGGTTTAGAATCATTGCCACAACAGAGATTTAACAACTAAGGATTAATTCCTTGTATTATCAAACTCTGTGTTTCCGTTCTTTAACTTTTAAAATATTGAGCTTTTAGCTCTTGTTCTTTTGTATCGAATACCGCCAATATTCACTCTACGAGAACAAGCAGATGAAAGGTTCATGCCATAGGCGTGAACTGTCTCGTGCTTGTTGTAGAGTAGGTCACTTGGCGGTAACCAGATACAAAACAAGTTGCAGACGGTTACACGCTTTTTATTTTTATTATGAAAAAACTCTTTAACAAGTACTTATTTTTATTGTGTGTCGCATTCGGTGCGCTTATCTTCTCGTCTTGCAGCAAAGACGATGATGCTGAAAATGATAACAGTGGCCCAGTTATCAATCCTGACAAGAACATACCTGACCCTAAGGGAACCATTACTATGAATATGATGGTAGGAGATGATGAAGGCAAGAGGGTTTCCATAAAAGATTTTGGTACTATACAAATCAGTAGTGCATATAATTTTAAAGGATATGAATATAATTGCTCATTCGTTTCATTGGGTAAGATGAAAGGATTGGGAAATGTTACCGCTATACCTCAAGATGGATGGAATTCTTCTGTTGCAGTAAATCCTGGTGATGGATATGTGGTAAGATGTAAAGAATATTATGGTGCTGCGCAGTATATTTATGCTCGACTATATGTTGTAAGCGAGATTGCAGGGACATCTGGCGGTGTTATTGGATACACCATAAAATGTCAGGCTCCATTTGTCTTTGCTCCCAAGTTCACTGAAAGTTCTTTAGAGTTTGATGCTGATGAAGATTTGACAAAAGAGCTAACATTTGTAAACCCGACAAATGTTACAGTAAAGTCAAAGCCAGACTGGTGTGAAGTGAAAGCGGCGGATAAAGGTTTCAAAGTGACTGCAACCCCCAATTATATAAATGCTGAAAGAAGTGGCATTATCGAATTTGAGAACACTGAAGGTTCAACGAGTGTTTCGGTTAAGCAGAAGAAATCTGACAATCCTAAGTTTGAAGCAGGTAATGGCACAGAAACAGATCCTTATATAATAGCTACAGCAGCGCAACTCGACGAAGTGCGCAATTTTCCAAGTGCTTGCTTCGAACTTAGCAAAGACATAGACCTTTCTTCTTATCTTAATTCTAACTCATCAGGTTGGACACCAATTAAGGATTTTACAGGTAAGTTCGATGGCAAAAAGCACACCATAAAGGGTCTTTGGATAAGCTTAAGTTCGATTGACAATGTGGGACTATTTGCAAACATCCAAGGCTCCTCAGATAATAAAAGCGCAAGTGTATCAAACCTTTTCGTAAACATAAGCAAGAAAGGTATAACTGGAGGAAATCGTGTTGGAGGTATTTGCGGAAACTTATCCTATGGAAATATTGAAAACTGTATGGTAACTGGTGATATCAGTGGAGGTGGATATGTTGGAGGTATTGTGGGACGTAACAGTGACAATTACTATAACTCTTCAATTATTAGTCAGTGTGCATCTTCAGGTAACATAATAGCAAACTCTGGTTCTGTTGGAGGTATATTGGCTTATCAGAATGGTGCATGCTCTATTGAAAATTGCTACTCCATCGCAAACGTAAAAACTGAAGGTCCGTATTATTCAGAGGCTTATGGCATTGGAAGTTCTGCTGAAAATTGTTATTTCGCAGGTACGATATCTGGTGCAAATATAAATTATGTGTATCCTATTGGATCTAATACAAACAGTTACTACGACTCTGAGAAAACAAAGATTTCTGGGAAATCAGGTGCTTTGACCACTAAGGAGATGAAGCAGCAAGCATCATTCCAGGGTTGGGACTTCGATAAGATCTGGACTATTCAGGAGGGTGTAGATTATCCAAAGCTTCGCAGCCTACAAAAATAACCAACACTGAGCATTAAATAAATAGCGATATGTAAATCCAACTAATGATTTGCATATCGCTTTATTTATGATACCACTGACATTCTACTTTTAAATGAAAAAGATGCCTAAGCCTTGAGCATATTTCGCTTTGCGTCTATACTGAGGAATATGAAAAGCAGGATGGTAAATCCCCATAGCGACGATCCGCCGTAGCTGAAGAATGGTAGCGGGATACCTATGACAGGCGTTAAGCCTAACACCATGCCCACGTTGATGAACACGTGGAAGAGGAACACCGATGCCACACAGTAGCCGTATATGCGCCCAAAGGCGAAGGGTTGTCGCTCGGCAAGCGCAAGCAGACGGAGTATGAGGACGAGGAACAGCAGCAATACGCCTGCCGAACCGATGAAACCCTCCTCCTCGCCTACGGTGCAGAAGATGAAGTCGGTGTCTTGCTCGGGCACGAACTTCAGCTTGGTCTGCGTGCCATTGAGGAAGCCTTTGCCTTTGAGTCCGCCCGAACCGATGGCTATCTCGCTCTGATGAACGTTGTAGCCGGCACCGGCAAGGTCTTCGTCGAGTCCGAGCAACACATTGATGCGCACACGCTGATGAGGCTCCATCACGTTGTTCAGCACGTAGTCGGCAGAGTAGAAGAACACCACCGAACCGACGGCGAACGCCAGAATAAAGAAGTATTGCGGAAGGCGCGTACGCAGTCCGTGGTAGAGGAGATAGAGGAACAGCGCAAGACACATACCGAGCTGCACCCACGTCACGTCGAACGGAATGACGTACACGTCGAAGAGAATGGCTATAGTGGTGAGCACCAGACTATAGCCGATGATTGTATTGGTGTGCTTGCGGTTGTGTACATAGTTGTACACCATGCCTGCCACGAACAGTTGTACGAGCAGCAGTACCACGAACTTGCCCACCGATGTAGGTGTGTCGAAGAGCATAATGCCCTCGTACTTAATGCCCACAACGAAGTAGAGCACCATCGCTACGCCCGTGAAGAGGATGCTGCCAGGCATTCCCTCGCGGTAGAACATGAGGAAGAATGTGAGATAGACGAGTGCAGAGCCCGTCTCACGCTGACCCACGATGCAGAGCATGGGCACGAGCACCACGGCGCAAGCCGCTGCAAAGTCTTTCCAGCGTTGTATGTTATAGCCGTAGGTGCTCATCAGTTTGGCGAGCGCAAGTGCGGTTGCAAACTTGCCGAACTCGGCAGGCTGCAAGCGTAGCGGACCGATGACGAGCCACGAGTGGGAACCCTTGATGTCGTGAGGGTTGAAGATGGTGGCAAAGAGCAGCAGGAGCAGCACACCGTAGATGATGAACGAGAACGTGTCGAAGAAGCGCGAGTCCATCATCAGTATGACAAAACCGAGACAGATACTCGTGCCAATCCATAGAATCTGCATACCCGAGCGTGTGTCGAGCGACAGCAGGTCGTTGTCGCCGAAGGAGTAGCTCGCGCCGCAGATGCTCAACCATCCGAAGAGCATCAGTGCTATGTACAGACCAATGGTCAGCCAGTCGACCTGCGACCAAATGCTTTGTGGTTTGTCGTTTATCATTATTTTTAGTTTATAAGCCTTCCTAAGCCTCTTTAAGCCTTCCTAAGCCTCTTTAAGCCTTTCTAAGCCTTCCTAAGCTTTTTACTTTTTTACTCTTTTACTTTTTTACTTTTGAGAGAATCTCGGACCGTAGCCAATGCGTCGTGCCTGCATGGCATCTGCTTGCGCCTCGGCAGCAGGCGATAGCTTGCCCGTAAGATACTGTTCCATCATCAGTCCGCCGATAGGTACACCGAAGTCGGCACCCCATCCGCCGTTCTCTACGTACACGGCGATAGCTATCTTCGGGTTGTCCATCGGTGCGAAGCCCATGAACACGGAGTGGTCGCGTCCGTGGTTCTGCGCCGTACCCGTCTTGCCACATGCCTCGAACGGCAGTCGTGAGAGAGCTTTACACGTACCCTTTATGGCTGAGGAGCGCATACCTGCTACCACGTAATCGTAGGCTCGGCGTGATGCCATTGTGTAGTGGCGGTGGGTGTACATGATGTCGAGCGGTTCGCCTTGCACCTTGCGCACCACGTGTGGTCGGTAGTAGTAGCCGCGGTTGGCGATGGTGGCACCGAGGTTGGCTATCTGTAGCGGAGTGAGCGTCACCTCGCCCTGGCCGATAGATATAGAGATGATAGTAAGGCCGTTCCACGAGCCACGATAGTTGCGGTCGTAATAATCGGCGTTCGGAATCATGCCGCGCTTCTCGCCAGGCAGGTCGATGCCCAACTTGTAGCCGAAGCCCATCGACACCATATAGTCGCGCCACGTGTTCATGGCGTTATACGGAGTCTTGTATTTCGAGCGGTTGCCAATCATGTAGTAAAGTCCCCAACAGAAGTAGGAGTTGCACGAGGTGCTGATGGCATCGACAAGAGCGATAGGAGCGGCATGTGAGTGGCAGCCTACGTGTAGACCGCGATAGTAGAAGCCGTGGTTGCAGGGGAATGCTGTGCCTGGCGTAATGATGCCTTCGGTCATGTACGTAAGAGCCTGCGATGTCTTGAACGTGGAGCCAGGCGGATACATACCCATTATGGAGCGGTTGAGGAGTGGTTTCCATGCATCTTTAGCCAGTGCGCGGTGGTTCTTAGCGCGTGCACGTCCCACCATGATACGTGGGTCGTAGCTCGGAGCCGACACCATGCAGAGCACTTCGCCCGTACGAGGGTCGAGTGCCACGATAGAGCCTATCTTGCCCTCCATGAGACGTTCGCCCAATGCTTGTAGCTTCTCGTCAATGGCGAGCGTGAGGTCTTTGCCGGCAATCGGTTTACGGTCGTACTTGCCGTCCATGTACTTGCCTTGTATGCGTCCGCGAGCGTCGCGCAGCAGAATTTGCACTCCTTTTTCGCCACGCAACTGTTTCTCGTACGACTTCTCCACACCGAGTTTGCCGATGTAGTCGCCAGGCTGATAGTAGCTATCCTCCTCAATGTCGTAGGGCGACACCTCAGCCACGTCGCCGAGGATATGCGCGCCCACCTTCGATTGGTATTGGCGTATGCTGCGCTGCTGCACGTAGAAACCAGGGAAGCGGAATATCTTTTCTTGGAAGAAGCTGAACTCCTCCGAAGGGAGCTGACTCATAAAGAGCTGCTGCGTGAAGCGCGAGTAGCCAGGGTTCTTCGAGTAGTCCTTAATGTCGTTCATGCGCTTTATGAAGAACTCTTTCGTGATGCCAAGCGCGTGGCAAAACTCAAGCGTGTCGATGCGTCCCTTTGCTTCGTTCATCACGACCATAATGTCGTAAGCCGGCTGATTGTACACGAGCAGTCTGCCGTTGCGGTCGTAGATGGCACCACGCGAAGGGTATTCGATTTTCTTGAGGAAGGCGTTGGAGTCGGCGTTCTTCTTGTAGTCGTCGCTAAGCAGCTGCAGCGTGAAGAGACGCACGATGTAGACAACGACAATAGCCGTTGCCACGAAAGCGATTACGTAGCGCCGTTTCTCAAGGTTATAATTGCTCATTTCCTACTACTGATGTTACCGATTACTACTAATAATGTTCTCTACTTACAGTTTCTGCTGTGCTCTATCTTTTACTTCTGAAATACTCTATCACCAAAATCAATACAACGGTGATGATGGTGCTTGCCACGATGCAAGCAATCCATTGTCCCCAGTTGTACAGATTGAAGGCTTCGAGCGAGAAGAATGTGAAGCAATAGATGAGTACGAGGATGATGGTGTAATTGGTGTATTTGCTTGAGCCGAAGGTGAAGGGGGACGGACGGAGGTCGTCGGCACTATCGCGTGGCGCGAACAGTTCGACAACGTAGGGTTGCAAGAAGCCCACGAGCGTCATTGAGGCAGCTGCTACGCCCGGTGTGTTGGTGAAGATGTCCACCAACAGACCCATAAAGAAGCACCAAAGCAGCGTAGCCCACTTCGCTTCGCCGCGTTGCACGGTCAGTGCGAAGTAGACATAGAGTAGCGGTGTGGCGCATCCGAAGACGCTGATATGGTTGAGTAGCAGCGTCTGTGCGAGCAGCAGCACTATAATGAATACTATGTTTCTAAGGAAGTTCAGGCTCATTTGTTTCTTCTGTATGTTTATTGGCGTGCCTTGATGGAGTCTTCGGCAGCACGCAGTAATTCAAGTTTCTTGTCCATCTCGCGGTCGTTGATGACGCTCACGTCGCGCAGACGTGAGAAGTCGGTCGACAGAGCGATGTTGAGACGGTAGGAGAGTCCGTTCTCGGAGTTGTACACATGTTTGATGCGTCCGACGATGATGCCCGGTGGAAACACCGAGGAGTAGCCCGATGTCACGATGAAGTCGCCCAGTCGGAAGTGTGCATGGCGTGGTATGTCCTCTACGTATGCCGTTTCGGGCGAACCACCATGCCAGCGCAGGTAGCCGAAGTAGCCACGTCCGCGTATGGTGCAGCTGATGTTCGACTGCTCATTGAGCACAGGGATAACCACCGAGTAGTGTTCGTTGCATAGATAGACGATACCCACGATGCCCCGTCCGCACACCACGCCCATGTCCTTGCGCACGCCGTCGGCACTGCCTTTATCTATGGTGATGAAGTTGTTAGCCTTGTCGAGCGACGAGCTGACGACCTTTGCCGGTATGGTCTCGTAGTCGCGCATGATGTTCTGTTGCAGTCGTTCGACGAGGGTAGTGTCGTTGTTTGACTTCTTCACCTGCTCGCGCAGCATCTCCACTTCGCGTTCGAGGTATATGTTGCGGTCGGTGAGTTGGCGGTTCACTTCGGTGAGGGCGAAGTATTGCTTCACGGACGAGTCCCATTCGTACATCTTGCCTGCTACGGCATTAGCTGATGAAAACCACACACTGCCCTGATAGCTGTTGTACTTGAACAGCAGTGTGAGGCTCACTACCTCAAGCAAGAGGAAGACGAACCAGTGGTTGTGGCGTGAAAGGAAATCTAATAGGTTGCGCATAATTGAAAAGTAAAAAAGTAAAAGAGTAAAAAAGTAAAAAGCAGAGGGCGTATAACCTTTCCTGCTCTTTTTACTCTTTTACTTTTTTACCTTTTTACCTTTAAAAGTTATTTACTGTCAAGAGCTTTTTACTCTTTTACTTTTTTACTCTTTTACTTTTAGCCTATCTCATCAGGAATGAGAAGCGGTCGATGTTCTTCAGAGCCACACCCGCACCGATTGCTACGCTGTGCAACGGATCTTCGGCGATGTGGAACGGAATGTTGATCTTCTCCTGCAAACGCTTGTCGAGACCACGCAGCAGAGCACCGCCACCACTGAGATAGATACCATTCTTCACGATGTCGGCATAGAGTTCAGGCGGTGTGTTCTCAAGAGCAGAGAGCACAGCGTTCTCGATCTTTGCGATAGTCTTGTCGAGGCAGTGTGCAATCTCCTGATAGCATACCGGCACCTCCATAGGGAGCGCAGTGATGCGGTTCGGTCCGTGAACGATGAAGTCCTCCGGTGCATCGTCGCCAAGCTCAGTGAGAGCCGAGCCGACGTGTATCTTGATGCGCTCAGCCATACGCTCCGAAACCTTCACGTTGTGCTGGCGTGACATATACTCCTGAATGTCGGCTGTGAGGTCATCGCCGGCAGTGCGAATAGAGTTGTTCGACACGATGCCGCCGAGCGAGATTACAGCAATCTCTGTTGAGCCGCCACCTATGTCTACAATCATGTTGCCCTCTGGTGCTTCCACGTCGATGCCGATGCCTATGGCAGCTGCCATAGGCTCGAAGATGAGGTACACGTCGCGTCCGTCGGCGTGCTCAGCACTATCGCGTACGGCGCGCAATTCCACTTCGGTAGAACCTGAAGGAACGCCGATAACCATACGCAGCGACGGGGTGAAGAGTCGGCTGCCAGAGTGTACCATCTTGATGAGTCCGCGCATCATCTGTTCACATGCTGAGAAGTCGGCGATGACTCCATCGCGGAGTGGGCGAATGGTTCGGATGTTGTCGTGAGTCTTCTCATACATCATCTTTGCCTTCGAGCCGACAGCAATCATTTTGTCTGTGCGACGGTCGAGTGCCACTACCGACGGCTCATCAACAACGATCTTATCGTCGCAGATGATGATGGTGTTGGCAGTGCCGAGGTCCATCGCAATTTCCTGTCTGAATGAAAAAAATCCCATTTATTGAGTTTTGAATTATGAGTTTTGAGTTTACTTTGCAAACCAAGCGTGGATGGCTGTGTCGTAATGGCTGCTTACGCCGAACGCACGCTCAGCGAACATCTTGCGCTCATTAAGAGAAGTCTCAGCACCATTAGTGTTGAGGATGTCGAGGAGAACCTTGTATTCAGCCTTGCTCGGAACGATGACCACGTCGTTGAAGTTTTTAGCACCAGCACGGATGAGTGAGATGCCGCCTATGTCTATCTTTTCGATGATGTCGGCATCGGAAGCACCGCTTGCTACAGTCTGCTCGAATGGGTAGAGGTCGACGATGACGAGGTCGATTTCGGGGATGGCGTATTCAGCCATCTGCTGGCGGTCGCCTTCATTGTCGCGGCGAGCGAGGATGCCACCGAAGATGCGTGGGTGCAGAGTCTTGACACGTCCACCAAGGATTGATGGGTAAGATGTTACGCTTTCTACCGACTGACATTCGTAGCCAAGCTTTTCGATGAATGCTTGTGTGCCACCAGTAGAGAGGAATTTAACACCTTCTTCGTTGAGCTTCTTCAGGAGCTCGTCGAGACCATCCTTATGAAATACGGAGATAAGCGCGGTCTTGATTTTTTTTGTTCCAGCCATGATTTCTTTTTATTATTGTTGATTATCCTTTTTGCCTTGTTGTTGTATGATGTTGTTACACGTGCGAACGTCAATATGGCTTTGTTATTCCGTCTTGCGTGTAATTTTTCAAAATCAATGCAAAGGTACTAAAAACCAATAATATAATGTGTAAATTGTAGAAAAAATGCGGAAAAAGTTGTGTTAAATATGTTTTTATTGATTTATGTACAAAAAAACGAGTTAAAGACTTAATCTTTAACTCGTTCTTTGTAGCGGGACCCAGGATTGAACTGGGGACCTCATGATTATGAATCATGCGCTCTAACCAGCTGAGCTATCCCGCC
>ERZ856578.4809-NODE-4809-length-17459-cov-27.656311_pt1 | contig 17459 bp, 15 predicted proteins | sample MGYA00514384_ERZ856578 | MGnify/ENA primary metagenome ERZ856578 (study PRJEB29103, sample SAMN06111958) | human gut metagenome | biome: human gut; feature: ankylosing spondylitis patient; material: healthy_person | host: Homo sapiens | place: China:Hangzhou... | reverse complement strand
TTTATCAAAGGAGGACATTTTTTCTATGCATAGCTAAAGCTTTTTGGAACCACCGGCATTGCCGGTGGTTTTCTTTAAACAAGCATACCGCCGCCGGGAGATCCGGCGGCGGTATGCTTGTTTCTTATCGTGCGTTGTAGACCCGCAGCGCCTCCAGGGAGGGGTAAATGCTGCTGTATGCCTGATAGAAGCTCTCATAGTGGGCCGCAAGCTCCGGATCCGGCTCGACGCGGGTGATGACATGGACGGCCTGTTTGACGGCGTCCTCCTCGCTGGCGTACACGCCGGAGGCCAGGCCTGCCAGCATCGCCGCGCCGAGGCACCCGGCCTCGTCGCACTGCAGCTGCAGCATCGTCTTTCCGGCCAGCGCCGCGCGCAGCTCCAGCGAGAAGCGCGCCTTGCCGCCGCCGCCGTTGATCCGCACCTGGCTGAAATGCCCGGCGTGCTCGTCGAGCACAGAGGTCACAGTCCTGAATTCGCAGGCAATGCCCTCATAGATCGCCTTGTAAAGCTTGTGGCGCGTGGTGTGGGGCGTCAGACCGATGACCGTGCCGGTGGAGCGGACGTCGTTATACGGGTTGCAGGCGCCGACAAAATGCGGCATGAAGAAAATATCCGTCGGCGCGCTTCCCAGCGCCGCGACCTGCGCGGACAGATAATCATACACGGAAACGCCCGCTTCCTGCGCCGCTGCATAATCCGCGGCGGCAAGCTCCGACAGGTACCACGACGTGGCAAAGCCCGCCGGGAACAGTGCCAGAGACAAATACTGGTCTTTCAGCACATGGCAGTAGGTATTCAGGCTGACGGCCAGCGCCTCACGGCTCGTGTTCGGCGTGACGACAGGGATGGTGATGCCCTCATAGCTGCCCGCCTGATCTGCGGCGGTGTCCGCCGACAGCGCGCCGGAGCCAAACGCCGAGCACGGGCAGTCGTGTCCGCCCGTCACGACGGCGACGCCCTCGTGCAGCCCCAGAAGCTCCGCCGTTTCCCGGCTCAGACGGCCGACAAGCGTGCCGGAGGGCACAGGCGTGCCCAGCTTTTCCCGATCGAGACCGCTCGCGGTCAGAATTTCATCCGACCAGTCGCGGCGGCGGATATCCAGCATGAACGTGCGGCAGCAGCTGGAGTAATTGCACAGCGGCTCAAAGCCCAGCCGCATCATCAGGAAATCCTCGCAGCTGACGAGCTTGGCCGCCTTGCGGTACAGCTCCGGCTCGTGCTTTTTGAACCACATCAGCTCCGATACGCCGTACATCGTATGTGCCGGTTCGCCGGTGATCTGGTAGAGATCCTCCTTGCTGATCTGGCCGCAGAGCTCGCGGATCTCTGCGGTGCCGCGGTTGTCGGCATTCATGAATGTGGGACGGATGGGCATGCCGTCGCGGTCGACGGCGATCATCGTCTCGCCCTGCGTGCTGAAGGCGAGGGCCGTCGCAGGATCGTCCTGCGTCTGCGCGGCGACCTCGCGCACCGTGCGCACGACCGCCTCCCAGAACAGATTTGCGTCGATTTCGACAAAGCCCGGCTGCGGGCTGTAGATCTTATAGCCGTAGGAGGCCGTAGCCAGCGGCGTACCGCCGATAGAAAACACGACAGCCTTGCAGCTGTTTGTACCGAGGTCAATTCCAAGTAAGCTCATTTCTTTTGTGCTCCTTCCTCAAAAAATGCAGTAATATGACCGGCAATGGCCGCAGCGTCCAGTCCGTACAGGCGGTACAGCTCCGCGGATTTGGCCGAGCCGCCGTAGCGCTCCAGTCCATAGCAGCGCAGCTGCGCGGCAATGCCGTTCTGCGCCAGGAACAGCGCGATCTGCGACCCGAGGCCCGTGCGGACGTTGTGATCCTCCACCACGAACATCAGCCCCCGCGCGGCCTGCCGCAGCGCCGTCTCATCCAGCGCCAGCGGGCACGAGATATTCAGAACACCGCACCGGAGGCCCTGCTGCGCAAGCTGCGCGGCAGCCTCCACCGCCGCGTGCAGCAGCGTACCGTAGCTGATGATCGTCGCGTCTGCGCCGGTGCGCACCCAGTCGGCTCTGCCGTAGGTGAACGTATACTCCGGGCCGAACAGCGGCGTGCCGTCCTCCTTTTTGACGATCGGCAGAACCGATCTGCCCACGGCCACGCAGCCGGCCTCCGGCGATCCGGCCAGATACCGCACGGCGCGGTCGGTCTGGTTGGCATCGGCCGGGAGGATCAGCGAAAATCCGAACAGATTCGCGGCCAGGCCGATATAATCGATGCACTGGTGCGTCTTTCCGTCGGGGCCGACGTCCAGACCGCAGTGCGTCGTCAGGATCTTGATGGGCGCATGATTCATCGTGCACGAGCGGATCTGGCCATACGGCTCGCCGAGCGCGAAGGATGCGAATGTAGAGAAAACCGCGTTTACCCCGCTCGCAGCCATGCCGCCGGCGACACAGACGGCGTTCTGCTCGGCAATGCCGCACTGCACGCTGCGGCCAGGGTTTTCCTTCATAAACGCCGCAAGTCCGGTCGACGGGGCGACGTCGCAGTCGATCGTAACGGGCCGCTGCAGCTCCGGAAGACCGGCCGCGTAATCCCGCAGCGCCTCGCCGGCCGCCTTGCGGCAGGCTTCGGGCTCGGTATACGTGCGTCTGCCCGCGCTTTGCGGCCAGCTCTGCTGCGCAGTGTGCAGCACCGGCTTCTCCGGCGCACAGAACGGCAGATCACGGTACGGCGCAAGCAGCGCGCGCGCCTCAGCCAGCTGCGCCGCGTCCAGGAAGCTGCCGTGATATTTTTCATTGTTTTCGATAAACGGCAGGCCCTTGCCCATGACGGTTCTGCCGATGATCACACACGGCGTATCCTCGGACTGATAGGCCGTGCGGAAAGCGTCGTACAGCGCCGCAGGGTCATGTCCGTTGATGCACAAAACCTTCCAGCCGTAGGCGGCGTAGCGTTCCGGAAGATGCAGCGGCAGAACCGTGTCGACATCGCCGCTGCACTGCAGGCCGTTATAATCCACAAACGCGGTGAGCGAGCCGAGCTTGTATTTCGCGGCCAGCGCCATCGCCTCGGTGATCTGGCCCTTGTCGTTTTCACCGTCTCCCATAAAGACGAACGTGTGGCTGGCATAGCCCTGCGCTTTTGCGGCCAGCGCCATGCCGCAGCCGACGGACAGGCCCTGTCCCAGACTGCCGCTGCCCCAATCCACGCCGCGCGCGGCCGTGGAGGGGTGGCCCTCATACCGCCCCGGAACGCGGCGGTATTCCCGGAACAGCGCATCGCGCGGGATATAACCCATAGCCGCAAGCACGGTATACACAGCCGGTGAAATATGTCCGTGGCTGACGATCACACGGTCGCGCGCCGGGTCGTCCGCGTTTTCGGCGCTCATCGTTCCGCCGAGATAGGCCATGAGCAGCGCGTCGATGGTGGAATAGGAGCCGCCGAGGTGCCCGGAGCCCGCCGCTGCGATCAGCTCCAGAATGTCGCTGCGCAGACGCATGGACGCGTCATGGAACGCAGCGCAGTCCTGCCGGCTGAGCGCCGGCTTTTGAAATTTGAAAATGCCTGAGTCAAACTGCATGAGAAAACCACCTTTCCGCGTGCCCGGCCATGCCTGCGCCGGGCGGATGAACCTGTTATAACGAAATTTGTCGTTCTATTTTCCGGTTGACTTTTTGCCGATTTCTGCGTATACTCTGTGAAAAACAGCAGGTTTCTGCAAAGAATGAACCTCAGGAGGTCTGACATGATCTACACAGTAACGACAAATCCCAATATTGACTATTACATGAACCTGTCCGCGCCGATGGCCGTGGGCGGCATCAACCGCTCCGTACACGAGCTGCTTGCGCCGGGCGGCAAGGGGATCAACGTCTCGCTGATGCTGCAGACGCTCGGCAGGGAATCCTGCGTGCTGGGCTATCTGGCCGGGCCGATCGGCCGGATGCTGGAAGCGCTGATGGAGGACACCGGGTGCCGCTGCCGCTGGTTCTGGCTGCAAAGCGGCCAGACGCGCATCAACACAAAGATCAACACCAGCCCCGAAACGGCCTTTAACGCCGCAGGCCCCGCGCTGGATGAGGCCGCCGTTGCGGCGCTCTGCGCGTTTTTGCGCACGCTGCAGCCGGACGATCAGCTTGTCATCAGCGGCAATCTGCAGAAAAGCCCTGCCGGAGCGTTCTCCGCGCTGCTTGCCGCAGCGCAGGACGCCGGAGTATCCGCCATTGTTGACACAAGCGGCCCGGCGCTGCGCGAAGCGCTCGCCTTCCGTCCCCTGCTCATCAAGCCCAACAGCGACGAGCTCGGCGAACTGTTCGGCCAGAGCGCCGGAACGTCTGACGCGATCATCGCGCTGGCGCAGAAGGCGCAGGCACAGGGCGCGCGCAACGTCCTCGTTTCCATGGGCGCGGGCGGCGCGCTGCTGCTGGCGGAAAGCGGCGATCTTTATCGGGCCTCGCTTTGCAGCACGCAGCCGGTGATCTCCACCGTGGGTGCGGGCGACAGCGTCACGGCAGGCTTCCTCGCCGGGCTTCTGGACACGGGCGATTATGAAGCCGCGCTGCGGCTCGGCGTCGCCTGCGGCAGCGCCACGGCCTACAGCGAATGCCTGGCCGGACGCGACAAAATCGACGAGGTTCTGCGCTCCGTCATCGTCCGCCGTCTGTGATCTGCTTTTTTCATCTGCCGGAACGCAGCTCTGCCGTTCCGGCGCTTTTTTATCCCAGCAGCTGCCGCAGCGCGTGGGCCACGCCGTCCTGATCGTTTGAGCGCGTGACAAAATCGGCCTGTTCCTTGATCTTTTCAATGGCGTTGCCCATCGCGACCGCTGTGCCGGCGTATTCCAGCATGGGAAGATCGTTGTTGTTATCGCCGATGGCCATGACCTCGTCCTTCCGGATGCCGAGCCGCGCGGCAAGCGCGGCAAGCGCGCTGCCCTTGCTGGCATCGGGGCTGTTGATCTCAAAATTGTTCTCCAGCTGATGACAGTAGGCAAACGGGTACGGCGCATAGCGCGCGATCGCGCGGTCGCGCTCGGCACGCGTCGGGAAGAACATATTGATCTTGCCGACATTCTGCCGGTTTTCGCGCAGCCAGCGGCCTAGATCATCGACCTGCTCGCGCGTGGTGCGCACCGTATGCGTCAATGGGCCGCCGAGCCCATAGCGCTCCAGCTGCACGACCGCCTGCCGCTCGGCAATGACGCGGTCGCAGAACGACAGCTCCGCCATCCGGTCAAGCCCTTCCCCGGCGCAATACATCTCCAGCGTCTGCGCAGGCGTCAGCGCCGCTTCATGCAGCAGCTCGTTCGAACGCAGATCGAGCGCATACGCGCCGTTGCATAAAATCGCATACCGGAAGCCGGACACCAGCTCGCCGACCGCGCCGAGCTCCACCAGACACCGCCCGGAACAGAACGTAAACAGAACGCCCTGCGCGGCATAGCGCCGGATGGTCTGCGCCGTATCCGGCGTGACGCGCAGTTCGGAATTGAGCAGCGTGCCGTCCAGATCAATGGCAACCAGTCGGATCATTCCGCTTCCATCACCTCGGCGATCTCCAGATGCTCTCCGTCCGGGCCGCGGAACAGCAGCCACTTGGAGCCGTGTTCAAAGATCGGCATGAACACGATGTCCTTCTTTTCGAACACGATCCCTTTGGCCTCCAGTTCGACCTGAACGGATTCGATGTCCTTGACGCTGATGGCGATGTGATCGATCAGACCGTCGCCGCGTCCGGCGGATACGGCCGGATTATTGAACTGCACCAGCTCCAGAACCAGATTTCCGCTGCGCACAAAGCAGACCCTTGCGCCCGCGCCGTCGTCGGAGGGGCTGTCATACTCATAGAAGCAGGTAAAGCCCAGAATGCCGCAGTAAAACGCCTTGGAACGCTCCACGTCGGAGACATACAGGCCGATATGGCCGAGATTTTCAATTTTACCCATGTTTATCGTTCTCCTTGCTCACAAAATATTCTGATATTCTTCAGTAAACGGTCGAACCGCCGTCGACTACAAGCGTATGGCCGGTCAGATATCCGGAGGCCTCCGAGGCCAGGAAGACGACACTGCCGCCTAGTTCATCCGGCTCGCCGGGCCGTCCGGCCGGCGTCAGGCGGAACCAGTTGCCCACCATATCCGCACAGGCCGGGTCGGTAAAGCTTTTGTGGCACTGCGCCGTGCGCATATATCCCGGCGCAATGGCGTTGACGCGGATGCCGTACGGCGCCCACTCCACTGCCCACGCCTTTGTGAGCATGATCAGAGCCGCCTTCGCGCCGTAATACGCGGCCTGCGAGACCTGATAATTGACCATCATGCCGGACATGGAGGCGGTATTGACAATAACGCCGCCGCCCTGCCTGCGCATCTGCCGCGCGGCGGCCTGCGCCATAAAGACCGCGCTGTCCAGATTCGTGTCCATGATCGAGCGCCACTGATCCATCGTCATGTCGATGGACGGTACCGGCGCGTTGATCCCGGCGTTGTTCACAAGAATATCCACACCGCCGAACGTGCTGCATGCGCTGTCGATCAGCGCGTCGATATCCGCCTGACGGCACAGATCGCCGCGCACGAAGATGGCGCGCGCGTCCGACTCCGCCCGGATTTTACGCAGCGTCTGCTCTCCGCCGTCCGGATTGCGTCCGGCTACGACAATATTCGCACCCGCGCGCGCGAGCGCGGCGGCCATGGCCTGCCCCAGACCGGCAGTCGAGCCGGTCACAACGGCGGTCTTGCCGGTCAGATCAAACATATCCATTCTGCGCCCTCCTTAATATGCATGGTGCCCGCCGTCAAGCGTCAGCACATGGCCCGACGTATAGGACGACGCGTCCGATGCGAGATAGACCGCCGCGCTCACCGCGTCCTCCGGCCGTGCCAGACGGCCCAGCGGAGTAAAGCGCAGGTGCTCTTCCAGACGTCCGGGCTCCGCCCGCGCCCCGTCCTCGCAGAGCGGGCCGAGCGCGATGGCATTGACGCGGATTTTATCCGCTGTCCACCGCGCAGCCAGCGTTCTGACCAGTGCGGCTGCCGCCGCGCCGCTGGCTGCTGCCGCGCAGTCGGGCGTGAGCCACGACACCTGCGCGCCGTCAGCCGGGATCAGCTGGATGATGCTGCCGCCGTTTGCGCGCATATGCTCCGCCGCAGCCTGTGCCAGACGTAGCGCGCCCGTCACATTGACGTCCATGCACGCGCGGAAAGCCTCGCGGGACGGTTCTCCGTCCGCCGCCCGGCAATACGCCGCGTTTACCAGAATGTCCAGCCGCCCGAAGCGCGCCGCGCAATGCGCCATCAGCGCGCCGATCTCCGCATCCGCGCGGAGATCCATCTGAAAGAAGTCCACACCGTGCGGCAGCGCCTCCGGCTGTACGCAGTCGGCGGCGAGCACCCGCGCGCCGCGCTGTGCGAACGTCCGCGCGATCGCGCTGCCCGCTCTGCCTGCGCCTCCGGCCACGATCGCGGTGCGGCCCGACAGGTCAAAGTCCGTAAATGCCATACCGATCCCCCTCATAAATGTTTTCTTGAATAATAGATCGCGTGATTGAGATTGATTTATCGATTATATATCTCGTATCATCAACATAATCTATAGCATCAATCACTTGAATTGTCAATATTGTTTTCCGTGTCCTGCATGGCATTTTTCTGCATAATTTGGCGCTATTGCCCTATTTATCGTTGTTTGCCGAGCATTTTATGTGCATATAGCCTCCTCGCCCCCCGGTGAATGTGTATAAATTTCGATGTTTCATTTTGTAATTAAACGACAAAAATCGTTATTTGCGCGAGATTGATATTGACAAATGACATTCTCTGTGTACAATGTGTATTGTCAGCAACGACAAAAAACCCAAATGGAGGACAAACAAATGAAAAAGCTGATTGCATTGTTGCTGGCGGTCGTTATGGTGTTCGCACTGGCTGCGTGCGCCAATACCGCCAAGACTGACACTCCCGCACAGGACACCCCCGCGGAAACCACCAAGACCGATGCTCCGGCAGCCGACGATACCCAGGACGCGGCTCCCGCAGAAGAGACCCCGGCAGCTGAGGACGGCAAAAAGCTGGTCTTCGGCGCAACGTTCATGTCCCAGACGAACGAGCACTTCCTCACCATCACCGAGGGCCTACAGGCCTGGTGCGATGCCAACGGCCATGAGCTCGTCGTCCTCGATCCAAACTACGACGCATCCATTCAGATGACCGAGCTGGAAGACTTCATTGAAATGGGCATTGACGGCCTGTTCATCTCCCCGGTCGACGGCGAGTCCATCGTTCCCGCTCTGGAGAAGGTCATGGCTGCCGGCATCCCCGTCATCGCCATCGACGCGCACCCCGCCAATGAGGACGACCTCGACAGCCTCGTTTCCGCCAACAACTACATGGCCGGCTATCAGGCTGGCAAGGCTCTGTGCGAAGCCATCGGCGGCAAGGGCCAGGTTGCTTTCATCGACTACTACATCAAGGACTACACCGTCTCCCAGCGTGATCAGGGCTACTATGACGCTCTGGCTGAGTATCCCGACGTTGAGCTCGTATACGAAGAGGTTGCCAAGGGCAGCGCCGACACCGCGCTTCCCATTGCCGAAGACATCCTGACGATGTATCCGGATCTGGCCGGCTTCATCTGCATCAACGACCCGACCGCGCAGGGCGCATACGCTGCCTGCGAAGGCGCCGGCCGCACCGATGTGAAGATCACCTCCGTCGACGGCTCCCAGACGAACATGGGCCTGATCAAGGAAGGCAAGGTCGTCGCGACCGCTTCCCAGCGTCCGTATGACCTCGGCGTCACCGCTGCCGAGCAGATGAGCAAGCTGCTGAATGGCGAGACCATCGAGCACTACATCGAGATCGACACCATCTGCATCGACGCTTCCAACGTTGACGAGTATTACAAGGGCTGATTCTTTCGCGTAAACAAAAAGGGGGTGGCCTGCGCCACCCCCGTCTGTTTCAACAATTTCCAAAATCACAGCGTTCCACATACGCACACACAGACAAGCAGAAAATGGAGTGAAATTAAAATGGCAAATGATCTTTTTTCGTTAGCAGGCAGAACCGCCATCGTAACAGGCGCTGCCATGGGAATCGGCAAGGCGATTGCGCTGGCTTTTGCGGACGCCGGCGCCAACGTCGTTGTAGCGGATGTAAATGAAGCAGTAGGCAGCGAAACCGTTGCGGAACTCAAAGGCAAGGGCGTAGACTCCATTTTCTGCAAAACGGACGTCCGCGACCGCGCAAGCATCGAGCAGACCGTTCAGGCCACGCTCGACAGATTCGGCAAGATCGACATCCTGATGAACAACGCCGGTATTGGCCGTCCGGGCTCCGCCGTCGATATGAGCGAGAAGGACTGGCAGGACGTCATTGACATCAACCTCACCGGCGTGTTCCATATGTCCCAGATCGTGGGCAAGGTCATGATCAAGCAGGGCTTCGGCAATATCGTCAACACGGCCTCCATGTCCGCGTTCATCGCGAACTTCCAGGCCGAGCAGATCAATTATTACGCCTCCAAGGCCGGCGTTGTGATGCTGACCAAGGCGCTGGCCGCCGAATGGGCTCCCTACGGCATCCGCGTCAACGCCATCGCCCCGGGCGTCACGCTGACCGACCAGACGAACTGGCTGTTCAAGGATCCGAGCCGCGCGGAATACGTCAAGAAAATCATGGAGTGGACCCCGCTGGGCCGTCCCGCCAATCCCTCGGAGCTGGCCGGCGCGTGCGTCTATCTCGCTTCGGATGCTTCGTCCTATACCACCGGCCACGTCATCGTCATCGACGGCGGCCACACCATTCACTGATCATCAACCGCATTGTATGAAGTAAGGGAGAATACAGCATGAGCGAAAAAATTTATCGTGTCGGTATCATTGGCGGCGGTCTGATGGGCAAGGAATTTGCCAGCGCCGCGGCGCGTTGGTGCCACATTCTTGAGCCGTCCCCCCGTCCGGTCGTCGTCGGCGTCTGCGACCCCGTTCCGGCGGCACGCGCGTGGTTTGAGCAGCTGCCCACGCTGAAATACTCCGTGGAGGACTACCACGAGCTGCTGAATAAAGACGACATTGACGTGATCTATTGTGCCATCCCGCACAATATGCACGAGCAGGTATATTGCGATATTATCCGCGCAGGCAAGCATCTGATGGGGGAAAAGCCCTTCGGCATGGACTATCAGGCCAACGCCGCCATCATCAAGACGGCGCAGGAGCACCCCGAGGTCTTTGTGCGCTGCTGCAGCCAGCACCCGTACTACCCCGCCTGCCAGGAGCTCGTCCGCTGGGCAAGAAGCGGCAGGCTCGGCAAGATCATTGAGGTTCGCTCCGGCTTCTGCCACAGCTCCGATCTGGATCTGACGAAGCCTGTCAACTGGAAGCGCACCGTCAGCATCAACGGCGAATACGGCTGCATGGGCGATCTCGGCATCCACACGATGCACGTCCCGTTCAACCTCGGCTACCAGCCGCACACGCTCTACGCACAGCTGTCCAACATCATTAAAGAGCGTCCAGACGGCAAGGGCGGCATCGCGCCGTGCCTGACGTGGGACAACGCGACACTCGTCTGCGAGTCCACCGACGCAGAGGGCAATGAATTCCCCGTTTATTACGAGACCAAGCGCATGGCGCCGGGCAGTACGAACCGCTGGTTCATTGAGATCTACGGCGTCAGCTGCAGCGTTAAATTCTCCACCGACGACGCCGACGGCTTCTGGTACACGGAAAACTTCGGCAAGGAGCAGGCCTGGTGCCGCGTCAACGTGGGCTACAAGCCGCTGTTCCAGACCATCACAGGCCCGATCTTCGAGTTCGGCTTCTGCGACACCGTCCAGCAGATGTGGGTCGCATACTTTAAGGAACTGGCCGGAGAAGAGGTTCCCTTCAAGTGCTTCACGCCCGAGCAGACGCAGCTGGCGCACAAAATGCAGACCGCCGCGCTGATCTCGAACCGTGACCGCAAGGTGATCGATCTCGACACGTTTGATTTTGCAGCGCTCTGAAAGGCAGGAAAACGCAATGGTTGAACAGAAAACAATGAAGCTGGCCCGTCTGGTCGAGCCGTATAAGATCCAGTTTGAAACCGCGCCCGTGCCCCACGCGCAGAAGGGGCAGGCGCTCATCCGCGTGCTGCGCTGCGGCATCTGCGGCTCCGATCCGACGACGTTCAAGGGCATGCACCCGTTCTGCCCGCCCCCGGTCGTCATGGGCCATGAATTCTCCGGCGTCGTCGCCGAGGTCGGCGAAGGCGTCGAGGGTCTGCACGAGGGCCAGCGCGTCACGGTGCTGCCGCATCTGACCTGCGGCGTCTGCCCGCGCTGCAAGGAGCACAAGAGCAATCTCTGCGAAACTGTCAAGTGCATCGGCGGTCAGGCCGACGGCGGTCACTGCGAATATATTGCGCTTGACGCGCAAATGGTGTATCCTATCTCTGACGCCATGAGCCTGGAGAGCGCCGCCATGGTCGAGCCCGCAGCGGTCGGATACCACGGCGCGGTACGCGCGAACCTCCAGCCGACAGACCGCGTGCTCGTCTTCGGCGCCGGCACCATCGGCATTTTCACCATGCAGGCTTGCAAGGCCCGCGGCGCAAAAGAGGTCTACATTACCGATATCGACGACGAGCGTCTGGCGCTCGCGAAATCGCTCGGCGCAGACGGCACGATCAACCAGAAGAACGAGACGGTAGCCGAGGGTCTGACGCGTCTTTGCGGCGACCCGCACCAGATCGACAAATTCTTTGAATGCGTCGGCGGCAAGGGCACCGTGCTCGATCAGATCATCACGCTTGCCCGCCGCGGCACGACGATCGTCATGATCGGCATCCAGAGCGAAGGCTGCCATGTGGAAAAGCTGCCGTTCCTCGGCGAGCATGAGCTGTCGCTGCTGGGCTCGAATATGTACGACGCACAGGATTATTCCGAGGTCATCGCCTTCATGGGCGAGGGCAAGATCCGCACGGACGGGATGATCACGCACACGTTCAAGTTCGATCAGCTGATGGAGGCGTTTGACCTGGCTGTCAACAAGAAGGAAAAATTCATGAAGATCATGCTCGAAATGGATTGAGCGCGCTTCAGGAAAGGAATCACCATGTCTGAACAAGTGTTATTTCGTGCCAAAGGGATCTGCAAGAGCTTCCCGGGCGTGAAGGCGCTGCAAAACGTCAATTTTGACCTGAAGGCCGGCGAAGTACACGCGCTTCTGGGTGAAAACGGCGCCGGTAAGTCCACGTTCATCAAGATCCTCGGCGGCAACTACCGCCCGGACAAGGGAACGATCGAAATTGACGGCGAAACCGTCACGCAGATGTCCATCCACGAATCCCGCGCCCGCGGCATCAGCATTGTCCACCAGGAGCTCTGTCTGGCGTGGAACATGCGCGTGTATGAAAACATCATGCTCGGCCGCGAGATCACCAAAGGCGGCATCTGCCGGGAACGGGATATGATCGAGTATGCGTCCACCGCGCTCAAAAACCTGAATCTGAACATCGACCCCATGGCCATGACCTCAGAGCTCTCCACCGGCAAGCGGCAGATGATCGAGATCGCCAAGGCGGTGTCCTACGGCGCGAAGATCATCGTCATGGACGAGCCGACCTCCTCGCTGTCCGACAACGAGGTCGACGCGCTGTTTGAAACGATCTATACGCTCAAGGCGCGCGGCGTCGGCATCATCTATATCTCCCACCGCCTTGAAGAGCTTGCCACCATTGCCGACCGCGTTACGGTTCTGCGCGACGGCCAGTGGATCGCCACGGTAAACTATCACGACGTCACGCGTGAGCAGATCATCAACATGATGGTCGGCCGCGAGATGAAGGATATGTACATGCCGAAGCGTCCGTGCACGGATCAGACCGTTCTCAAGGTAACGGGCCTGAGCTCCGGCAAGGTCAACAACATCTCCTTCGACGTGAAGAAGGGCGAGATCCTCGGCTTCTTCGGGCTTGTCGGCGCGGGCCGCACCGAGCTGATGGACGCGATCTTCGGCGTCGACAAGGTGCTCAGCGGCTCGATCGAACTGAACGGCAAAAAGCTGCACATCCACTCCCCCAAGGACGCCATGAACCACAAGATCGCCCTTGTCCCGGAGGAGCGCAAGCGCAACGGTCTCGTTCTGATCCAGGATCTCTATTTCAACACCTCGCTGTGCATCTTCGATCAGCTGATCAAATTCGGCCGCATCGACCGCAAGCGTCAGGAAGAGATCATGACGTATTACAAGGACAAGTTCAAGATCAAGACCCCGTCGTTCAACCAGATGGCGGGCAATCTCTCCGGCGGCAATCAGCAGAAGGTCGTTTTGTCCAAGGAGCTTTCCGTGAACCCGATGCTGCTGATTCTGGACGAGCCGACGCGCGGCATTGACGTAGGCGCGAAAGCCGAGATCTACCGCATCATCTCCGATCTGGCCGCAGAGGGCATGAGCGTGATCTGCGTTTCCTCTGAGCTGCCTGAGATCATCAATCTCTGCCACCGCGTCTGCGTTATGGCAAACGGTAAGATCGTCAAGATCATTGACGATCCGGCGGAGATGACGCAGAATCGCATCATGGAGTACGCATTAGGAGGAAAATCATGAACAAACAAGCAAAAACGCTGAAGCAGCCCAACGGCCTGCGCAGCTATCTGTCGAAATATCTCGGCGTTTATGTGTTCCTGCTGGTTATGATCGTCGGCATGACGCTCATCAGCGATAAATTCCTGACGCTGAGCAACATTCTGAACATTCTGCGTCAGATCTCCGTCAACGCCATCATCGCCTTCGGCATGACGTACTGCATCCTGCTCGGCGGCATCGACCTGTCCGTGGGCGCAGTTATCTGCGTGGGCGGCGTGCTGTGCGCGAAGGTCATCAACACGGGCGCGAATATCTACCTCGGCATTCTCGCCGGCATCGCCGTCGGCGTCGCGGCGGGCCTTTTCAACGGTCTGCTCGTCTCCCGCACCGGCATCCCTGCGTTCGTCGTCACGCTCTGCTCGCAGAGCATCTGCAACGGCATGGCCTACATTCTGACGAAGGGCTCGCCGATCTCCTGCAACAACGAAAAGTTCACGTGGTTCGGCAACGGCTATGTGGCGGAGATCATCCCTGTTCCGGTCATCATCATGCTCGTGATCTTCGCAATCACCCTGTTCCTGCTGGTGCGCGCGTCGTTCGGCAAGCATCTGTACGCCATCGGCGGCAACCGCGACTGCGCGCGCTATGCCGGCATCAACATTGAGCGTGACGAGACGATCTGCTACGTGATCTCCGGTACGCTGGCCGGCGTGGCAGGCGTCATCCTCGCCGCGAGAATGTACTCCGGCCAGCCGAACGCCGGCGACGGCTATGAGCTCAACGCCATCGCCGCGACAGTCATCGGCGGCGCGTCCATGACGGGCGGCATCGGCTCGGTTGCCGGTACGATCCTCGGCGCGCTGGTCATCGGCATCATGAACAACGGCCTGAACCTTATGAAAGCGCAGTATTACTATCAGACCATCGCCAAGGGCGTGGTCATTCTGGCCGCAGTTCTGCTCGATACGTACAAGCGCAAGCTTCAGGTACGCAAGCAGCTTGAGGCCGCCGCACACGAGGCCAAGGCTGAGAGCGCCAAGAACCAGAGCAACTGACCTGTCTCCCTCAAGCTCCCTGCCTGCGGATCCGCCGGGCAGGGAGCTTTTCTCTGATCACTTGCAAAAAAACAATAAAAGATATTTACATTGTTGATGTTCTTTGATATGATATCAGTGGCTGTCAATACGGCCAATCCTTTCCACCGGAGAATGAAACAAATTGGGGACCTTTGTACATGGAAAATAAAATTGTAAAGCCGGAAAACATTGAGCAGGTGGCCGGTGCGCTTTCCGCCGGAACGCGCGTAAAGATCCTGCAGCTTCTGATGGGGTCTCCCTACAACGTGACCGAGATCGCCGAGCAGCTGAACATGCCGGTATCCTCGGCGATCTCCGCCGTTATCAAGCTCGAGGAAGCCGGGCTGATCACCACCTATACGCAGGGAAAAAAGAAGATCTGCATGGTTCCCTACCAGAATGTCCTGCTGCAGCTGACCGAAAACGACCGCTTCCGCAGTGAGCTGGACGACACCGTGTTCTACAGCATTCCGGTCGGCGATTACAGCGATTTTCTTGCCATTCCCTCCTGCGGCCTGCTGGGCGACCGCTCGTTTATCGGCCCTCTGGACGAGAGCGAGGCTTTCCTTTCCCCGAACCGCGTGTTCGCGCGGCTCGTGTGGCTGCGCAAGGGCTTTCTGCAATACCGCTTCAGCCGCCCGAACATTGAGGGCAAGCGGATCCAGGGTCTGTCCATCAGTCTGGAGCTCTGCTCGGAGTTCCCGGGCTACAACAATGATTTCCCGTCGGAAATCGTTTTCTCCATCAACAACGTCGACGTCGGCACATGGATCGCACCGGGCGATTACGGCGGACGCTACGGCCTGTTCACCCCGAAATGGTGGGGGCTCAACAACACCCAGTTCGGCGATCTCGTCACCTGCGCTGTCACGGAGGACGGTACCTTCTTCAACAGCAAAAAAGTCTCGGACGTTACGATCTCCTCGCTCGGTCTCGACACGTGCGGCGACTATATCACCTTCAAGGTCGGCACGAACTCCACGGGCGGCTTCAATCTCTTCGGCAAGGGTTTCGGCGATTACAATCAGGAGATCGTTGTCCGCATCAATCTCGCCGATTCCAGCGACGCCGCGCATCCCGGTGAGGACGCCATGCCCGCGCTCCCCAACAACACACGCAACTACGCCGAGTACATCGCCGCCAGCATCAAGCGCAATCTCAGCGAATAGTCCCTGGCAGAAGAGCCGCCGGACGCGCGGGCCCTTAGGCAAAAAACAGGAAGTCTTAAACGGCACAATGACAGCGCACAGCAGCGCGAAAGCAGGCTGTGCGCTGTTTTCTTTCCGGCTAACCGGAAAGACATGTGCGTGCGGATAATCATAACCACCGGCCGTGCCGGTGGTTTGCACTAGCCCCCTTGGGGCATGACCCGGGCTGAGCCTATAGGCTCGTCGAAAAGTCTGCCAACCGCGCAGTTCTCCCGGGCTGCCCCTAAAGGGGCTTTTGTTTATTTGCCTCCTCTTACCGGCTCACCCGTAAACGGGTCTACGAACTCCTTAATGCTGAGCTGGTCGTCTGTGTAATCTTCTTGGAGCTGATTTCTGATATACTCCTCTATTGCGCGCCTATTTCGTCCCACTGTGCTGACGTAATATCCCCGGCACCAGAAATGCCGGTTCCCATACTTGTACTTGAGATTTGCATACTTTTCATAGATCATTAAGCTGCTCTTTCCCTTGAGATATCCCATAATCTGCGATACGCTGTATTTCGGAGGTATGGATACGAGCATATGGATATGATCCTTGCACGCTTCTGCTTCGTGGATCTCGATACCCTTATATTCGCACAGCTTTCTGAGCATCTGTCCGATATCCTGTTTGATCTTTCTGTATATGATCTGTCTCCTGTATTTCGGCGCAAATACGATATGATATTTACATTCCCACTTAGGTCAGTTTACAAGGAACTACACGCAGACCACGAAACGGGGGCTGCTGACAACAAATAAAGGCTGAATATCAAGCACCGGGGAAGTGCGAGATATTCAGCCTGTTTTGTTGTCCGGGGTTTCCAAAGGGGCTTTCCCTTTGGCACACGACTTTGCTTGCAAAGTGTAGTGTGTTATACGCTCTGTCGGCGTTGCTGCGAAAATGCCGTTGCCGCCGGGGAGGGCAAGGGCATTTGAAACGGCAGGAAAACAGGGCTCTGTGATTGCGTGGCGTGGAGCTGCAAGCGCAGGACTGGTTTCATCAGCAGACAGGGCGGATATGAAAGCCCCCGTCCCTCGTCCCACGCCGGACTACGGGACAAAATGTCCCGAACCATTTTGATAAGCAAGCGTACTTGTCAACCTTTACCCTTTTTGAAAGAACCACTACCACGATAAGTGTTGACAACACAGGTAAAGACTTGTCCACAGTGTTTGCACCGTACCATGTGAACCATAATTTCATCCGCCCATCCATCTTCGGTCTCTACCTGATTCAACGGGCAAGTGGATTCTTCCTCAAGCAGTTCAAAACCGCCATTTGTCACAAGCTGTTGGATGTATTCGATACACGCCAGATAATCTTTCGGTGCGTTAAATTTCTTCCATTCCTGAATATTATGACAGTAGTCACATATTGCAACTCCCTCCATAACCAAATTTTTCTAAATTTTGAAATGGGCGGGAAGCCGTTTTAGGGCTTTCCCGCATTGATTGCCCATTAGCAAAGTCGGGCAGGACTGTCAACGGCGGCGCATGAAATACGCCGTTCATCTTGACCGTTGACTGGCTCGGCTGGCTTTGCTATTTTCCCGGTAAGTGAGAATGGGACTAGGTATGTATCATATTATTTTATCATAATCCCATCTGGCAAAATAATATCGCCATCATCTCCACTCACATCAAAAA
>ERZ856578.4806-NODE-4806-length-17472-cov-7.201552_pt1 | contig 17472 bp, 13 predicted proteins | sample MGYA00514384_ERZ856578 | MGnify/ENA primary metagenome ERZ856578 (study PRJEB29103, sample SAMN06111958) | human gut metagenome | biome: human gut; feature: ankylosing spondylitis patient; material: healthy_person | host: Homo sapiens | place: China:Hangzhou... | reverse complement strand
TAAGGAGTTGTCGCGCCCTACGGTCGCTAAGGAGTTAAGCCATTAGTTTTTTTGCTTGATATAGCATTATAAGCATTGGGCTTAACTTCTTAACTCCTTTAACTACTGAATTCTCTGAACTTGCGAAAGTTCAGACACTAACATATTTATAATCATAATTATTAAGGAAAAGGAAAGACGTAAAGCGGGTAGCTTTCTCCACGCTACGCCCCGAAAAAGGGCACGAGGCAGAAGCAGAGGTAGGCAGACGTTTTACTTTTTTACTCCTTTACTCTTTTACTTTTAAAACATCAAAATATGAGCATCAGGTTAAACAAAGCATTACGAGAGTTGAACATCGGGCTCCAGACGGCAGTGGAGTTCCTTGAGAAGAGAAGTGACCTTGGAGAAGTAAAGGCAGAGCCAAGCTTCAAGCTGAGCGACGCACAGTACGACGCACTCGCTGGAGCCTTCCAGCAGGACAAGGAGGTTCGTTCTCAAGCCGAGAAACTCTTGCAGAAGAAGCCGAAAGAGAAGAAACGCAGCGAGGAGCCACAGGCTGAGCCACTCCTCAAGTCGTCTACTCAGCAGCAGTACAAGCCGCTGGGCAAAATAGACCTTGACAGTCTGAACAAGAAGCCAGCGCAGACAAAGCCAGCAACACCTGAGACTCATAAAGAGCCACAGGCGAAGACTAATGCCGTAAGTCAGAAGCCGGCAACAAACGAAGCACCACAGAAAGCAAGCACAGAGGCTAACGTGGACAATCACAACAAAAATCAGAACACTGTGGGTCAGAACAAAGAGCACAAACAAGAAAAGAAGCAGGAGGTAAAGACTGCTACAAGCAACACAGCAAGCACCCCGAAGAAGGTGGAGGCTACAAACAATCAGGCTGAGACAGCAAAGACAGAAACAGACATCTTCACAACCAAGAGCGAGAAGAAGATGCTCAACGCACCAAAGGTGAACGTGTTGGGCAAGATAGACCTCTCTACTCTCAACCAGAGCACCCGTCCGAAGAAGAAGTCGAAGGAGGAGAAGCGCAAGGAGCGTGAGGACAAGGCTCAGCAGCAGCGCGGCGACAAGAAGAAACGCGAACGCATCAACAAGGTGCGCGTGGACATCAACGCTGCGTCGAACCAGCCCAACGGAGGCAATGGTGGCAAGCAGAACGGTGGCGGCAATGCCGGCACAAGCAACAAGAACAAGAAGAAGAACCGCAACCGCGGCGGACAGCAGAAGCCCGCTGAGGTGAACGACGAGGACGTAGCACGCCAGGTAAAGGAGACACTCGCACGCCTCACAAACAAGCAGAACCAGAACAAGAAGGGCGCGAAGTATCGTAAGGAGAAGCGCGAGGCTGCTCAGGAGAAGATAAACGAGGAGCTGCGCGAGGAGAAGAAGGAGAGCAAGACACTGAAGCTGACCGAGTTCGTTACCGTATCGGAGCTCGCTACGATGATGAACGTGAGCGTGAACCAGGTGATTGGTACGCTCATGAGCGTGGGCATCATGGTGTCTATCAACCAGCGTCTCGATGCCGAGACCATCAACCTCGTGGCTGAGGAGTTCGACTTCAAGACCGAATACGTAAGTGCAGAGGTGCAGGAGGCTATCACCGAGGTGGAGGACGACGAGAACGACCTCGTTCCGCGCGCTCCGATCGTAACCGTGATGGGCCACGTAGACCACGGTAAGACCTCTTTGCTCGACTATATACGCAAGACAAACGTCATCGCCGGCGAGGCTGGCGGCATCACACAGCACATCGGTGCATACAACGTGCAGCTGGAGGACGGACGTAAGATTACGTTCCTCGATACTCCGGGTCACGAGGCATTTACCGCTATGCGTGCCCGTGGTGCTCAGGTGACGGATATCGCCATCATCATCATCGCTGCCGACGACGCCGTGATGCCTACCACCAAGGAGGCTATCGCGCACGCTCAGGCTGCCAACGTGCCGATGGTGTTCGCTATCAACAAGATTGACAAGCCAGGCGCTAACCCCGACCGCGTTCGCGAGGAGTTGGCAGGCATGAACCTCCTCGTCGAGGAATGGGGCGGCAAGTACCAGTGCCAGGAGATAAGTGCCAAGAAGGGCGTAGGCATCAGCGAGCTCATGGAGAAGGTGCTCCTCGAAGCCGAGATGCTCGACCTCAAGGCTAACCCTAACCGCAAGGCAACGGGCTCTATCATCGAGTCGTCGCTCGACAAGGGCCGTGGCTACGTGTCGACAGTGCTCGTAAGCAACGGCACACTGCGCGTGGGCGACAACATCATCGCCGGCACATCATGGGGCCGCATCAAGGCCATGTTCAACGAGCGCAACCAGCGCATAGAGTCGGCAGGTCCGGCTGAACCAGCTATCATCCTCGGCTTGAACGGCGCGCCGACAGCCGGCGACTCGTTCCACGTGCTCGACACCGAGCAGGAGACACGCGACATCGCCAACAAGCGCTTGCAGCTGCAGCGCGAGCAGGGCTTGCGCACACAGAAGCGTCTCACCCTCTCGGATATCTCTCACCGCATCGCCCTCGGTTCGTTCAAGGAGCTTAACATCATCGTCAAGGGTGACACCGACGGCTCTATCGAGGCTCTCTCCGACTCGTTCATCAAGATGTCTACAGAGAAGATCAAGGTGGACGTTATCTACAAGGCAGTAGGTCAGATCTCGGAGAGCGACGTAACGCTCGCCGATGCTTCCGACGCTATCATCGTTGGCTTCCAGGTGCGCCCGTCTGCCGCAGCACGCAAGCTGGCTGAGCAGGAAGGCGTTGAAATCAACACCTACTCTGTCATCTACGACGCTATCGACGACGTCAAGTCGGCTATGATCGGTATGCTCGACAAGGTGAAGAAGGAGGTTATCACCGGTCAGGTGGAGGTGCGCGAGGTGTACAAGATCTCGAAGGTGGGCACCGTTGCTGGTTGCTACGTCACAGAAGGCAAGGTACACCGTGGCGATCGTGCTCGTGTCATCCGCGACGGTATCGTGGTTCACACCGCCGACATCGCTGCCCTCAAGCGCTACAAGGATGACGTTAAGGAGGTGGCTACCAACTTCGAGTGCGGTATCTCGCTCGTCAACTTCAACGACATACAGCAGGGCGACGTGCTCGAGACCTTCACCGAGATTGAGGTTAAACAGACACTGTAATACAGGAATTAGTTATAATCATAGATATAATGAACTTACTTGAACACATTGTTGCTCGTGCAAAGAGCAACAAACAACGTATTGTGCTTCCTGAAGCAACAGAGGAGCGCACACTGAAGGCTGCCGACCGCGTCCTCGCTGACGAGTTGGCTGACCTCATCCTCATCGGCAACCCCGACGAGCTGAAGACTCTCGCCGCAAAGTGGGATCTTCATAACATCGACAAGGCTACTATCGTAGACCCGTTGAACAACCCGAAGGCAGAGGAGTACGCAGAGCTCCTCGCCGAGCTTCGCAAGAAGAAGGGCATGACTATCGAGCAGGCTCGCGAACTCGTGAAGAACCCGCTCTACCTCGGCTGCATGATTATCAAGACCGAGGGTGCTGACGGTCAGATCTCTGGTGCGCTGAGCACCACCGGCGACACTCTCCGCCCTGCGCTGCAGATTATCAAGTGCGCTCCTGGCGTGACCTGCGTGAGCGGTGCCATGCTCATGCTCACCCACGAGCACCAGTACGGCGACGACGGCATCATCGTCATGGGCGACGTAGCCGTTACACCGGTTCCGACAGCAGAGCAGCTGGCTCAGATCGCTGTTTGCACAGCGCAGACAGCACGCTCGGTGGCTGGCATCCAGGACCCACGCGTAGCTATGCTGAGCTTCTCTACAAAGGGCTCTGCAAAGCATGAGGTGGTAGACAAGGTGGTTGAGGCTACACGCCTCGCTCACGAGCTGGCTCCAGAGCTGAAGCTCGACGGCGAGCTGCAGGCTGACGCAGCCCTCGTTCCGGCTGTTGGCGAGAAGAAGGCTCCGGGTTCTCCTATCGCCGGCCACGCCAACGTTCTCGTTGTGCCGTGCCTCGAGGTGGGCAACATCTCGTACAAGCTCGTTCAGCGCTTGGGCGATGCGCTCGCTATCGGTCCGATCCTTCAGGGCATCGCACGCCCAGTGAACGACCTCTCGCGCGGTTGCTCTGTAGAGGACATCTACTACATGGTGGCTATCACAGCTTGCCAGGCAATGGACGCTAAGTAACAACTCAAAAATCAAAAATCAAAGTAATGAAGATATTGGTTCTTAATTGTGGCAGCTCTTCAATCAAGTATAAGCTGTACAATATGGACGACAACTCAGTGCTGGCAGCAGGTGGCGTTGAGCGTATCGGTCTTGATGAGGCATTCATCAAAATCACTCTGCCTAACGGCGAGAAGAAGAAAATCATGCACGACATGCCCGACCACAAGGAAGGTGTCAACTTCGTGTTCCAGTGCTTGCTCGACCCTGAGTTCGGCGCAATCAAGTCGCTCAGCGAGATCGACGCCGTAGGTCATCGCATCGTGCAGGGTGGCGACCTCTTCGAGAAGAGCGTCATCGTCGACAAGTCGGTAGAGGACGGCATCGAGAGCCTCTGCGACCTCGCACCGGTACACAACGCCGGCCACCTGAAGGGCTTGCGCGCTGTAGACAAGCTGATGCCGGAGGTGCCGCAGGTGTGCGTGTTCGACAACGCCTTCCACAGCACCATGCCCGACTACGCTTACCTCTACGCCGTGCCTTACGAGCTCTACGAGAAGTATCACGTACGTCGCTACGGCTTCCACGGCACCAGCCACCGCTACGTATCGCAGCGCGTGTGCGAGTTCCTTGGCCGCGACATCAAGACACAGCGCATCATCACCTGCCACATCGGCAACGGCGCGTCGGTGTCAGCCGTTAAGTTCGGCAAGTGCATCGACACCTCTATGGGTCTCACTCCGCTCGCCGGCGTGATGATGGGCAGCCGTTCTGGCGATATTGACCCGTCTGCCGTTACCTTCCTCATGGAGAAACTCGGCAAGAAGCCGCAGGAGATGGCAGACTTCCTCAACAAGGAGAGCGGTGTGCTCGGCATCACAGGCATCTCTTCGGACATGCGCGAGGTAGAGAGCGCTGCTGCTGAGGGCAACGAGCGCGCACAGCTCGCTCTGAAGATGTACAACTACCGCATCAAGAAGTACATCGGCGCTTATGCTGCCGCTATGGGTGGTGTGGACATCATCGTATGGACAGCCGGTGTAGGCGAGAACCAGGTGGGCACTCGCCTTGAGGCTTGCTCAGGTCTTGAGTTCCTCGGCGTAGAGATGGACGCAGAGGCTAACAAGGTGCGCGGCGAAGAGGCTATCATCTCTACTCCTGAGTCTAAGGTAACGGTTTGCGTTATCCCGACCGACGAGGAGCTGATGATTGCTAAGGACACCATGGCACTGCTTCAGAAGTAAACAGTTGTCTTTTGCCGCGGCGTGCGGCTTCGCAGCCTCAGCTTCGACGGCATAAACAATAAGCATAAACGAAACACACGGGGATGCACCTGCATCGCTGTGTGTTTCGTTTTTTTATCGTAGGCTATCATTAGGAGGAGAATGTGTCAAAACTATGTTTGGCTACCAAATTGTGTTAATTGGTAGCCAAATATATTGCTATTTCAATTAAAAATCGTATCTTTGTGCCATAAACAAATAGTATTGATTATGGTTGTAGTTAGCACAAGAGACTTTCGTACTAATCAGACTAAGTATCTGAATTTGGCAAAAGCAGGAGAGCACGTAGTCCTAAAATCGCGTGCTGGCAGTTTCCGCATCTTCCCCGATGACGGAAGTAATACCATTGACGCACCGCGCGACTTGATGAAAGAACTCAGAAACGCTTTGACGGAGGTAAAGGAAGCCATTGCCGGAAAGCGTAAACTTCAATCTGCAGAAAGTTTGCTCGATGAGTTGTAATATTACAGTATCGGTTTCTGACGACTTTGTCAAAGAAGCAAAACGTCTCGCTAAGAAATATCCAAGTTTTAAACAAGACTACAAGGATTTTCTCGATAGTATTAAAGAGAACCCTCTGCAAGGCGATGAGATTACAAAAAACATACGCAAAATCCGTATGGCTATCAAATCAAAAGGCAAAGGTAAATCTGGTGGAGCAAGAGTCATCACGTTCAATGTTCTTACCAATGTCGAAAATGGTCAGGTTGTTTTCCTTCTTCTCTATGATAAAGAGGAGGCGTCTACTGTCAAGACCGATGTCGTAAAGCAAATGGTGCGCGACATGGGATTTGAAATGTAACGAAATTCTACAAATCCTTTACAATGGGTGGAGTATTTTGAACTAAAATAATTCTTTTATAATTCGATTTGTACCCCAGAACCAAGTCTTTTTGTTCTGTGCCAATCTGTGCATTCTGTGGGAGAATCTTATCAGCAAGGCACCATTCTATTATAAAATGACATTTAGCAAACATTATAAAAAAAATGTTTTGCGAAAATATCTACCATATCTGTCAGTCTCGCTTCAACTCTCTGAATACCAACGACATAAAGACTGACAGATGCACCCAAGAACGGGAATATCTACCAGCCCATCTGCCAGTCTATCTGCCATACCCTCCCCCACAACCGGAACATCATTCCACCGCTACCGGAACATCATTCCACCGCAACCGGAACATCATTCCCCCACAACCGGAACATCATTTTAGCACTACCGGAGCCACCTTCTCTCGCCACAAGCATTAGGCATTAAAGTTGAATACCTTGGGAGTATCGTTACAAAACATATTGGCAGGGTCAATATGGCGACTAAAAAACTTGGTTTTTCGGATTATTCTCGCTAACTTTGTCATCTAAAATGGTTGCGTTTGTCGCCGACTTGCAAAACCTAAATAAAATCATTTTAAGCAATCAACATTATGAAAAAGACTCTACTCTTACTGGGCTTCGTGCTCGCTACAATAGCAGCCAACGCACAAACCCTCTTTGGCACCCCCTTATCAAACAACACCACGCAGAAGGAGCGCGTGCTGAAGGCTCCAGGCAAGGCTGCGCTGCACAGGCTGAGCGTGCCTAAGGACGAAAAACCCACCTACAACCCCGAGGGCGAGGACGAGGCGTACATCATGGCGTACACCGAGAACAACGGCTTCTACGAGAAGCAGTACACCAACGGTAAGGTGACGGTGCGCCAGGACGGCACCACCTACTACTTCAACGGACTCACACCGGGCGGCAACCGCGACTACCGCGGTGCCGAGGAGAGCTGGCTGAAGGGCGAGAAGGTGGGTAACGAGATTGTCATCAAGGCAGGACAGGTGCTCGTGCAGAACGATGCCAAGACGCTCTACTTGGAGATAGTGCACGCCGACGAGGATGGCAACGTGACGAGTTTCGAGAAGGAGGCGCGCCTCGCCATCGGCGAACAGGGCGAGCTGACAACGCAGAACGGCGACATCTTCGCCATATACGAGGACGCAGAGACGGAGGACGAGGCTGGTTTCTTCGGCTTCTTCTACACGATGAAACTGCAACCTCTGGGCGAGTTCGTGCGCTTCGAGTTCCCGAAGGGCGTGAAGCCGCAGACCTACGTGTTCAGCGGCACGGATGCCTACGGCGCGAAGGCGTCGCGCCTGGTGAAGGTGGCGTTCAGCGACGGCAAGTTCTTCATCAGCGGACTCGCCTCAAAGTCGCCCGAGGAGGTGTACGAGGGCACATACAGCGGCACAACGGCTTCCATCCCGTCGTTCCAGATTGTGAAGGACGCCGACCTCTTCTTCTACCGCATTGCGCCGGTGAGCGTGGACAAGGATATGAACTACGAGTATCTCCGCACCATCAACTTCAACTTCTCTGCCGACCGCAAGCAGCTCACAATGGCTCCTGCCGAGGCTTACCTCTGCGAGACAACCTACGACCTCAAAGAGTTCGTGACAACCGCCACGGGCGTGACGATGAAGTACTACGCCGGCGACCACGCCACGAAGCCTGCCATGCCGACCAACCTTGATTGGGACGAGCTGAACAAGGCACTCACGTTCAACATACCGACCGAGGACGTGAACGGTGAGTATATCAACGCCGAGAAGCTGAGCTACCGCATCTATGCCGACGGCAAACGCTATACGTTCACCACCGACCTCTACGACCACCTCACGCAGGACATGGACGAGATTCCGTTCGGCTTCACCGACAACTACGACATCGTGAACAACGGTACACTGAAGGTCATCTACTTCCACAACCTGCAGGCGAAGAAGCTGCACGTGGAGAGCGTGTACACCGTAGACGGCACGGCAACCACTTCCGACCGCGCACTCTACGACTTCGACCCGACGGGCATCAGCAGCAACACCGCAGCGAAGCAGCCTGTCAGTACACGCTACTACTCTATGGAGGGTGCGCAGATTGCTACACCTGCCAAGGGCACCATCGTGCTCAAAGCCGTGACCTATGCCGACGGCAAGCGCAAGGTTACAAAGGAAATAGTGAAATAACATATAAAATGGATATACAGCAATTCAACAATACCAAATGGAGCCGCAACATAATCCTCGTAGACGGCGATTATGTCGACTCCGTAGCCTTCAACCTCTCGGTCAACTTCGAGCGTATGCTCGGCAGACGCATCCCGAAAGCCGACCTCGCACGTTGGATCGACTGCGTGGCACTCGACGGCGGAATGCGCGAGAGCCGCGACAGCGAGGGCGAGACGCAGGTCATCTTCATCCACTCGAAGGAGAAGGCTGCGCTCGAGAACTTCGCACCCGGCAACTACGAAACCGACCTAAACGCAAAGGCGTTCAAGGACGGTCTGGGCGAGTTCATCCTCAGCTCCTACCCCGTTGAAGAGGTGGTGAAGCACAACGACTTCTTCCTCGACATCCTCAAGACCGTGGTCAACCACAAGGACGTGCATCGCGTGATGGCTATCCCCAACGCCGAGCACCCCGCGCTCTGGGATGCCCTGCGCCACGCCATGCGCGACGTTGATGACGAGGAGAAACGAGTGACGCTCTTCGCCATGCAGCCGCTCGAAGGCGGCAACTTCAAGCAGGAAATCTTAGGCTATTCGCTCATGAACGCCCTCGGGATAAAGGGCAACGAGCTGTAAAGCGGTGGGCTGGGAAGCTAGGTGTTCTAGGCTTGCTAGGTGTTCTAGAAGAACTAGTTAATCTAGAAAATCTAGAAAATCTAGAAAGCCTAGAAAACCCAAGAAGCCCATAGTAAAACCAAAAAACAACAAACTAAAAAAATAGAAACAATGGGAAAAGTACTTATGATCGGCGCCGGTGGCGTCGCTACAGTTGCAGCGTTCAAGATTGCGCAGAACGCTGACGTTTTCACCGACTTCATGATTGCAAGCCGCACAAAGTCGAAGTGTGACCGCATTGTCGAGGCAATCGGCAACCCCAACATCAAGACCGCTCAGGTGGACGCCGACGATGTGGAGCAGCTCAAGGCTCTCTTCTACGACTACAAGCCGGAACTGGTCATCAACCTCGCCCTGCCCTATCAGGACCTCACCATCATGGAGGCTTGTCTGGCTTGCGGATGCTCGTACCTCGACACCGCCAACTACGAGCCGAAGGACGAGGCTCACTTCGAGTACTCTTGGCAGTGGGCTTACAAGAAGCGCTTCGAGGAGGCTGGTCTGACAGCCATTCTCGGCTGCGGCTTCGACCCGGGCGTGACAAGCATCTTCACCGCTTATGCTGCTAAGCACCACTTCGACGAGATACAGTATCTCGACATCGTAGACTGCAACGCCGGCAACCACCACAAGGCGTTCGCTACCAACTTCAACCCCGAAATCAACATCCGCGAGATCACTCAGAAGGGTCTCTACTGGGAGGACGGCAAATGGGTGGAGACTGCTCCGCTCGAGATTCACAAGCCGCTCACATACCCGGAGGTGGGTCCGAAGGAGAGCTACCTGCTCCACCACGAGGAGATAGAGTCGCTCGTGAAGAACTACCCGACCATCAAGCGCGCTCGCTTCTGGATGACTTTCGGTCAGCAGTACCTCACATACCTCGACTGTATCCAGAACCTCGGCATGTCGCGCATCGACGAGATAACATACGAGGCTCCGCTCGCCGACAACCCTTCGAAGAAGGTGAAGGTGAAGATCGTGCCGCTGCAGTTCCTCAAGGCTGTGCTGCCTAACCCGCAGGACCTCGGCGAGAACTACGACGGACAGACCTCTATCGGCTGCCGCATCCGTGGCATCAAGGACGGCAAGGAGCAGACCTACTACGTCTACAACAACTGCTCGCACGAGGCTGCCTACAAGGAGACCGGTATGCAGGGCGTAAGCTACACAACGGGTGTTCCGGCTATGATCGGCGCTATGATGTTCTTCAAGGGTCTGTGGCGCAAGCCGGGCGTTTGGAACGTAGAGGAATTCGATCCGGATCCGTTCATGGAGCAGCTCAACAAGCAGGGTCTGCCTTGGCACGAGTTGTTCAATGTAGACATTGAATTATAATTCAAAATTCAAAACTCAAAAAGAAATGGCTAAAGAAGAAATGAACATCGACCAGGCGGGCAAACTCAAAGCCCTCCAGGCTGCGATGTCAAAGATAGAGAAGGACTTCGGCAAAGGCTCCATCATGAAACTCGGCGACGAGCAGGTGGAGAACGTCGAGGTAATCCCTACCGGTAGCATCGGTCTTGACGCCGCACTCGGTGTCGGCGGCTACCCGAAGGGCAGAATTATCGAGATATACGGTCCCGAGTCGTCAGGTAAGACAACGCTTGCCATACACGCCATCGCCGAGGCACAGAAGGCAGGCGGCATCGCAGCGTTCATCGACGCCGAGCACGCCTTCGACCGCTTCTACGCTGCAAAGCTCGGCGTAGACGTAGACAACCTCTGGATCTCGCAGCCCGACAACGGCGAGCAGGCTCTCGAGATTGCCGACCAGCTCATACGCTCATCGGCTATCGACATCATCGTTATCGACTCTGTGGCTGCGCTCACTCCGAAGGCGGAGATAGAGGGCGACATGGGCGACAACAAGGTGGGTCTGCAGGCTCGTCTTATGTCGCAGGCGCTGCGCAAGCTCACCTCTACAATCTCGAAGACAAAGACAACGTGTATCTTCATCAACCAGTTGCGCGAGAAGATCGGCGTGATGTTCGGCAACCCCGAGACAACAACGGGCGGTAACGCCCTGAAGTTCTACGCTTCGGTGCGCCTCGACATCCGCAAGGTGACGGGCATCAAGGACGGCGACCAGATCATCGGCAACCAGGTGCGCGTGAAGGTAATCAAGAACAAGGTGGCGCCTCCGTTCCGCAAGACAGAGTTCGAGATTATGTTCGGCGAGGGCATCTCAAAGGTTGGCGAGATGGTAGACCTCGGCGTAGAGTACGGCATCATCCAGAAGTCGGGCTCGTGGTACAGCTACAACGGCTCGAAACTGGCGCAGGGTCGCGACGCTACAAAGACTCTGCTGAAGGACAACCCCGAACTCTGCGAGGAGCTCGAAATGCTCATCAAGAAGGCTATCGCCGAGCACCGCGAGGCGTAGCGTCATAGGAGGGTATGGCATCCTGCCATACCCACGCACCCACATTCTTGAAATTGCCTCCCACAGATGCAAGCTCAGGGGGTGCAGCAGTCTCTGCTGCACCAACAAAGCAAGCAGTGTCCTCCCACAGAACGCACGGAACGCACAGAATCTTCTTGCAGAGAAGAGCCTCCCACAGATGGCACAGATCAACACAGAAGTTTTGTAGGAGGGTATGGCATCCTGCCATACCCACGCACCCACATTCTTGAAATTGCCTCCCACAGATGCAAGCTCAGGGGGTGCAGCAGTCTCTGCTGCACCAACAAAGCAAACGGTATCCTCCCACGGAACGCACAGAATCTTCTTGCAGAGAAGAGTCTCCCACAGATGGCACAGATCAACACAGAAGTTTAGGGGGTGCTGCACCCCCTGCAAGAAGTTCTGTGGGACAACACCACGCACCCTAACCATCTGTGCAAATCAGTGAAATCCGTGGGAGGACACGAGATCCTTGGTCGGTGCACTTCTTGCTCTGGCAAGCGGCAAAGCCGAGCGGAGACAAGTGCATCCCCTGGGAGAAATCCGTGGGAGAGCACATCACAGCAAGTAACGACTGACAGAAAGGCTGATAGATACCCCTCTTTTTCGGAGTATCTATCAGCCTTTTTTCTGCTTATAATATGAGAGTTACGGCGATACTGGAAGATATGGCAGATTTTTTCGCCAAACAATTCAAAACAACATATCTCACCACATCACCATCTCATCATCTCAACACCTCACCATCACTCGGTCTTGATACTCTCCACTGGGTTCTGCGTCGCTACACGCCACGACTGCGCCACGACCGTTGCAATGACAACGGCAGAGACACCGACGAAGCTGAGCGGGAAGAGCCACCAGTGGAGCGGCGTGTGCTCGGCGAAGCTCTGCAGCCACTGCATACTGAGCCACCAGCCCACGGGAGCTGCAACGACGAACGACACCACGAGCGGAACGGTGTAGCGCATGGCGAAGAGGCGCACGATGGAACCTACCGACGAACCCATCACCTTGCGAATGCCTATCTCCTTGCGTCGATACTCGGTCTCGAACATAGTCAGCGAGAACACACCGATGATGGTGATGATGATGCAGATGATGGCGAAGAACTTCACCTGCGATATGAAGCGGAACTCGTCGACGTAGGTCTGCTGAAGGTCGTTGTCGAGGAAGTTCATCTCGTACTTCTGCGACGTGTCGAGACGGTTGAGCACGTCGGCTATGCGGCGTTTTGCCTCCACCTTGTCCTGACCCTTTGCGACGCGCACGAACACCTGGTTGCAGCGGTCGCCCCACTGCTCCATGTCCGGTCCGAAGATAATGAACGCAATAGCCACACGACTATTGTCGTTGCGCATCGACTTCAGTTTGAAGTTGTTGCAGACGCCCACGATGAGATAGTTTGACGTAGGTCCCCATTCGTTCTGACGACCGATAGAATCGCCCACGGCGAGCCATTTGTACTGCTGCATGGCAGCCTTGTTGAGCACGTAGGCACCCGTCTTCATATCAGCCTCGTTGAAGTTGCGACCCTCCAGAATCTTCAGTCCCATAGTTTGCGGATACTCATAGTCGCAGGGCAGCACCTGCAGCGACATCTGATGCTCGCCACTTCCACGTCCCCAGCCCATATACTGATCACCAGAACCGATAGCCTTTTGTGCAAAGCCGACATTCTCTACGAACGGAAGTTTCTTCAGTTCGGTGCGTATTGTCTCGCGCTTAGCCTTTGCCTCATCAGAGAGCCATGCGTAGAACACCTCGTTCTTGTTGAAGCCATAGTCGCAGTTGAAGATGTAGCTCGACTGGCTCGACATGACACCTATATATATAGCGAGCACGAAAGCCACGCAGAACTGCACCGCCATTATCGCCAGGCGCAGCTGTCTGCCGCGCGGCGAGAGTCCGAACGAGCCTTTCAGCACCAGAGCCGGAGCGAACGACGTGCTGTAGAACGCCGGCACAACAGCCGCCAACGCTCCCACAACGAGTGCCGACGCAGCCATGACGGCGACAAGCACCCAGTGTGCTGAGAAGCTGATGTCGCCCGAAACGAGCTTCATGCACGCCTCGCTGCGCTGGAACGCCACGACAAGCAGAACGCCGATAACCAATCCGACAAAAGCGAACAGCACGCTCTCCATTATCATCTTAAGGCGCAGACCGCCTACAGAGGCTCCCATCACACGGCGTGTGTTGATGCCGCGCATACGCATCGGCACCTCGGAGAGCGAGAAGTTGAGCAGATTGAGCAGGGCGATAAACAGCACGAAGACAGAAGCCACGGTGAGCACGTCGACAAGACTGCGGTTGCCCTTGTCCTGCAGTCCGATGCCAGAGAAGTAGATATCGTCCACGGGAGTGATGCGGAAATTCATTTTCACCTCCTTGTCAAACTCCTTCTCGCTTATGTCGTTGGCTTTCATAAATGCGAGCTTTATGGCACGCTCCACCTTTTTAGGGTTTGTGCCATCGGCAAGTCGCAGAAAGATGCAGTAGCTCCACTCGCTCCAGTCGGTCAGTCCGCTCTCGTTATCGCAGATATACAAGCCGTTGGACACAGTACAGTTGTCGGGCATATCCTCGCTCACACCCACCACGGTGACGGGTATCGTTCCGCCATCATTGTTGTTTATAGCTTCGAACGTCTTGCCCACAGCATTCGCCGTACCGAACATCTTCTCGGCATTGCTGCGGTTAACGATGGCAGTAGCTCCGGTGCCCCATGACTTGCTTGAGCCGGAGATGAGTTTGCCGGTAAAGAACTCAATGCCAGGCTTGCTCATGTACACAATTGGCACGGTTATGGTGCGGTTGTTCACCTTAACATCGGTCTGATTGACATACGGACTGTAATAGACAACACTCTTAACCTGCGGAATATCCCTAAGCATAGTGGCGAACGGACGGCATATGCTGCAACCCCAGTTGTCGCCGAACAGATTGCCGTAGATTTCGAGGCGGTACATGTGCTCGTAGTCGTTGAGGTTGTGGTTGTACGTGCGGTTGTATATCACCTGTGTCATGAACAGGTAGAACGTCGCTACAGCCACACTCAAGCCGAAGAGGTTGAGCAGCGTGGCTATGCGGTAGCGGCGGAACATATATAGGAATGTCTTCATTATCGTTTCGTTTTAGTTAAAGAATTCTCTCGCTGCCCTCCACAACCTGACCGTCGAAGAGGTTGATGATGCGGCTTGCCATCTGCGCGTCGTGTAGCGAGTGGGTCACCATTACGATTGTGGTGCCCTCGGCATTGAGCTGCGAGAGCAGTTCCATGACAGCCAGACCGCTCTTCGAGTCGAGATTACCCGTAGGCTCGTCGGCGAGGATGAGTTTCGGCTTGCCCACCACGGCGCGAGCTATCGCCACACGCTGCTGCTGACCGCCCGAGAGCTGCTGCGGATAGTGCTTTGCGCGATGGCTCAAGCCCACCTTGCACAGTATCTCCGTAACACGCTCGCGGCGCTCCTTCGACGGTACGCCCATATAGCGCAGCTGCAGGTCGACATTCTCCTCAACGGTAAGCTCGTCAATGAGGTTGAAGCTCTGGAACACGAAGCCGATGCGTCCGCGACGGTAGCGTGTGCGGTCCTTCTCCTTGAGGTTAGCTACGGGTTCGCCGTCGAGCAGATAATCGCCCGAGTCGGGATTATCGAGAAGTCCGAGGATGTTCAGCAGCGTCGACTTGCCACAGCCGCTCGGTCCCATTATGGCGACGAACTCACCGTCTTCTACATTTATACTAACGCCGTTGAGGGCGACTGTTTCCACTTCTTCCGTGCGGAAGATCTTGGTAAGGTTTTGAGTCTTTATCATAATTTTTGCTATTTATTTTTTGGGGGGAATAGGCCTCTCTAAGCCTCTTTAGGCCTTTCTAAGGCGGCGTTTAAGCCGAACTAAGCCTCTTTAGGCCTTCCTAAGCCTTAGAAAAACTAAGCCTCTTTAGGCCTTTCTAAGTCTTGGGAAATCAATGGTAACCAAGCCCTCCCCGATGGGGAGGGTTGGGAGGGGCTTTTACTTTATCACCAGCACCTCATTATCCTTGAACGCTTCGTATCCGCTGGTGATGACGCGCTCGCCAGGCTCCAGTCCGTCGGTCACCTCGTAGTATTGCGGGTTCTGGCGGGCGATGCTGATGTTGCGGCGGTAAGCCTTGCGTCCCGACTTGTCGAGCACGAATATCCAGTTGCCGCCGGTGGTCTGGAAGAACGTGCCGCGCGGGATGAGCGTGGCCTGCTGCGACTTGCCGAGAGCCAGCTCCACGTAGAAGGTCTGTCCGCTGCGCATCTGCGCCGGGCGTTCGCCGACGAAGACAAAGTCGGTGCGGAACGTTCCGTTGCGCACTTCGGGATATACCTTGCGCACACGCAGGAGGTAGGTCTTGCCGTCGCGACTGAACGAAGCCGAGAGGCCGGGACGCACGCGGTCGATGTAGTGCTCGTCAATCTGCGCCTGCACCTTGAAGTCGGAGAGGTCGTTTATCTGTCCGATGTTCTGTCCGGCAGCGATGTTCTGCCCCAACTCAACGTCGAGCAGTCCGAGTTCGCCGTCGATAGCCGAGCGCACCTCGAGCTTGTTCTTGCGGTCGCGCACTAAGAGTACGTTCTTGCGCATGTTGTCGAGGTTGTCCTCCATCTGCGCCATCTGCACGTGGCGGTAGATGCTGTCCTGCTTCAGTCGCTGCGAGATAAGACTCTGCTTGCGTAGGGCGAGGTTATAGTCCTCGCGACTCTGCAGATACACCTCCTTACTGATGAGGCGTTCCTTGTAGAGGCGTGCGTTCTGTTCGTAGGCACGGCGCTTGCGGTCGCAGTCGGTGTCGAGCGTAGCCTGCTCGGTGCGATTATTGAGGCGGTCCTGCTGCATAGCCACCTGCGTGTTGCGCAGCAGGTTCTGCTTCTCGGCGAGTTCAGCCTCAGCATTCAGAATCTGCAGGTCGAGGTTGCTGTTGCTGAGTCGAAGAATCACGTCTCCCTTTCTGACACGTGTGCCCTCCTCCACAACCTTCTCGCGCACTATACCGCCCTCCTCGGGCGAGATCTGCACCACCTGAATAGGCAGCACCTGTCCGTTGAGACGCACATAGTCGTCGAACTTGCCGCGGGTGACGTCGCTGATGGTGATGTCAGAGACGTCTACGGTCGTCGTATTGGCAGATGTGCCGAGCACTATCCACACGAGGAACGCAACGAGTGCGGCAGCCGCAGCGATATACCATGCGTAGCGGCGGAGGAATGATTTCTTTTCTATTTGTCGGTCCATGATGGTTCTCCTTTATAATATGCTAATAATCTTTTGTTGTACATCATTGTGAGTTGGCTCTGCAGCAGTCTTACACGGCTTTGCAGGAGCGTGACAGCCGCCGTGCGCACGTCGATAGACGACGCCATGCCCTCCTCGAACTTGCGTGTGGTGAGGTAGGCAGCTAAGCTGTCAGCCTCAACCTGATCCTTCATCTTCTGCACCTCCTTGGTGCTGTTCTCCACGTCGGCGACAGCTTCGGCAATGATGCGCTGCAGTTCGGAGCGCTCGTAGTTGAGCGATTCGCGTGCTCTATCAAGAGCTATGCGGCGCGAGCGAACGGATGAGACAGAGCCGAGTCGGTTGAAGATAGGGATGCTCAGCGAGAGAGTCACGTATTCGCCGGCATTATTCTTGAACTGCTGACCGAACGGTGCGTGTCCACCCACGTCCATATTACGATAGAACGAGGTGGAGACACCGCCGGAGAGAGAGAGCTTGGGTAGGAATGCACCACGAGCAGCGCGCAGGGCGTAGCGGGCTACAGCCACGTTGCACACAGCCTGCGCTATGCGCGGATTTGTTGCGAGCGCCACATTATATATATTATAGGCATTGTCGGTAGGCAGAAGCGAGGCATCTACCGAGGGCTTTTCCATATTTATATATAGGCAGTGCAAAGGTACAACAAAATTCGAACTTCACAAAGAGAAAGGGCGA
>ERZ856578.4804-NODE-4804-length-17480-cov-3.685054_pt1 | contig 17480 bp, 14 predicted proteins | sample MGYA00514384_ERZ856578 | MGnify/ENA primary metagenome ERZ856578 (study PRJEB29103, sample SAMN06111958) | human gut metagenome | biome: human gut; feature: ankylosing spondylitis patient; material: healthy_person | host: Homo sapiens | place: China:Hangzhou... | reverse complement strand
GTCTATCACATGGCACGCTTGGGATTGAATGCTTATCGTATTCACATCTGGGACGTAGCAATGGCATCCGGAAGTGATGCGGCAGCACAGGCTTCTCAGATTGTACTTCTGGAATCAGACTTTTCCTGTATGCCACAGGTTGTTTTAGAAGGAAGAAGAGTAGTAAATAATATCCAGCGATCGGCAAGCCTGTTCCTGGTCAAGAATATCTTTTCCTTCTTACTGAGTCTGTTCTCAGTAGTATTTATGTTTACGTATCCACTGGAACCATCACAGGTATCATTGATCAGTATGTTTACGATCGGTATTCCGGCGTTCTTCCTTGCACTTGAGCCGAACAAGAATATCATTAAAGGACATTTCCTGACGAATGTATTCCTGAAAGCACTTCCGGCAGCACTTACAGATGCATTGGCGGTTGGGGCACTGGTTGTCTTTGGAAAGACATTTGGAGTAGGAGAGCAGGATATCTCAACAGCAGCAACAATGCTTCTGGCAATTGTAGGATTTATGATCCTCTATAAGATCAGTGCACCGATGAATAAGCTTCGTGCAGGGATTCTTGGCGGATGCATTGCAGGATTATTATTCTGTAGTATTTATTTGAATCAGCTGTTTGCGATTACCGGAATGACAACAAAGTGTATCATGCTTTTTGTTGTATTTGCGATTGCAACAGAGCCGGTACTCCGTTATCTTACGATTCTTCTTGGGAAAGGAAGAGTTTATTACAGACGTTTGCGCGGAAAAGCGCCGTTAGAGGAAGAAGCATAATGCGCAGTGAAAAATAGAAAACAAATGTAATTAATTCAGAACGAAAATAAGATAAAAATCAAGCGGCAGCAGGGAATTATTAATCCTTACTGTCGCTTGATTTTGTCTTACTTTTCACATTACATTCTTATAGTTTGCAATTGATGAAGTTAATTATGTAGCTGGTCAATTATTTTGTATAAAGAATCAATCAAAGAAAGTCTCATGCAGTTTGCGTACTGCGAGATCTGCATAAGCTTCATCAATCAGAGCAGTGATGCGAATCTCAGATGTAGTAACCATCTCTGTGTTGACATCAATACTTGCGAGTGCACCGAACATCTTCGCAGCAACACCTGAATGAGAACGAATACCGGCACCAATGACAGAAACTTTGGCAACATTTTCATCAGAATCCAGTTTCTTAATGCCAAGATAGTCTTTGCTTTCATTTAACAGATCCAAAACACGGAGCATGTCCGATTTTGCAACAGTGAAGGATACAGATTTTGTACCGTCTTTACCAAGAGACTGGATCATGACGTCAATGTTCAGTTTATTCTTATCTAAAAGATTTAAAAGACGGAATGTGCTGTTAGGCTCGTTCCCGAGACCGGCAACACGGATTTTGGCTACATTTTTATCGGCTGCCACACCACTGATTAACATTTTTTCCATTTTTGTTTTCTCCCTTACAATTGTTCCTGAATTGTGGTTTAAGCTAGAGCATACCAGAAGTTCTACACCGTATTTTTTCGCAATTTCTACACATCTGCTGTGAAGGACTTTCGCACCAAGAGAGGCCATCTCAAGCATCTCATCATAAGTGATCTCAGTCATTTTATGAGCGTTTGGAACAACGCGTGGATCGGCGGTATATACTCCGTCTACATCTGTGTAAATCTCACAGACATCGGCATGGAGTTCAGCAGCAAGAGCAACCGCTGTTGTGTCAGAGCCACCGCGGCCAAGAGTTGTGATATCTTCATACTTATTGATTCCCTGGAATCCGGTTACGATGACGATCTTGTTCGCATCAAGCTCTTTACGGATACGCTCAGAATCAATTCTCTTGAATCGTGCATTCTGATAATTTGAAGTTGTATGCATTGGAACCTGCCATGCATTCAGTGACACTGCACTGACGCCCATGGAAATCAGAGTCATTGCCATTAAGGATACAGAAACCTGTTCACCGGTTGTGAGAAGCATATCTAATTCCCTGCGGGAAGGCTGCTCTGTGATCTGTTTTGCTGTTGCAATCAGATTATCTGTAGTCTTTCCCATAGCAGACAGGACAACAACAACCTGACTGCCTTCGCGCTGCTTTGCGATACAGCGGTTTGCTACGTTGCGGATGTGCTCCAAATCGGCCACGGAGCTTCCGCCAAATTTCATTACTGTCAGCATATTTTTATCTCCCTTATATTCTCTGACAAATCTGTGTTGCTGATAACATATAGTGTGAACAGTAACAGCAAAAGAGGCAGAGAATTTTTAGTTACTGTTCATAGTGGGTGTGAGCAGCAACTTTGTACGTAGATAAGTATAGCAAAAAAAAGAAATAAAATACAGAAGAACATTTGTTCTATATATACTTGCAGTGGCATAAAGTGTGTGTTATACTGCAAATTAACAGAAAGCAGGTGAATAAAGATGACTCCAAAAGAAGTAATACCAAAAGTGCAGCAGGACCTTTTTACAATGCAGGATCTAAAATATCGGGATTTTCACGCAAAACTGATGCCAACAGTAGAGAAAGAATCAGTGATAGGAGTGAGAGTTCCTGTACTTCGAACTTATGCAAAGAAATGAGGGAAGACAGAAGAGGCGAAGCAGTTTCTTAAGATCCTGCCACATCAATATTATGAAGAGAATAATCTGCATGGGCTTCTGATCGAACAGATTAAAGATTATGAACTCTGTATAGAAGAACTGGAGCGCTTTCTGCCCCATATAGATAACTGGGCAACCTGTGATCTTCTGGCAGTCAGAACAGTGAAGAATCATCTGAATTCTTATATCAAAAAGATAGATCAATGGCTGGAATCAGAGTATATATATACGATCCGATTTGGAATCAATATGCTGATGCGCTATTATCTGGAAGAAGAATTTAAGTTAGAATATCCGGGGAAGGTTGCCGCAATCCGTTCAGAAGAGTATTATGTAAATATGGCCAGGGCATGGTATTTCGCAACAGCACTTGCCAAAAAGTATGATCAGGTTCTTCCATTTCTAGAGGAACAGAAGATGGACGTATGGACACATAATAAGACAATCCAGAAGGCAATCGAAAGCTATCGGATCACGCCGGAACAAAAAGAGTATCTGAGAACTTTGAAGATAAGACAATAATGTTTGTAGGAGGTAATGAACAATGAGTTATGTATCTTTTAATGATGTAATTGAATTAAATGGGATTCTAAAGGATAAAGATCTGAATTTCCGGATTCATCTCAGGGACACTTGTGGAAGACAATCCTTCTGGATCGAACCACTTGGTAATTGTGCCTGCGAAGGACGATATGATGAGATGTATCAGGTGGTAGAAGAGTACCTCAAAGGAAAAGGATTTTCCGTGCAGTACGACGATCAGAAGATGAATTTTGTGGTATAAATTTGTATTTAGATGTTTGAATTCTGAGCGATGAAGCAAAAACTTTTGTTGGATAAGGGCGTGATATGGATACTTTATTGCATCGGACACCGGCCCGCTCCTCTTCATCCCTTTGAATGAATGTAACGAAAAAGCCCAAACAGGAATCGTGAGTGATTTCTGTTTGGGCTTTTTCGTTACATTCAGAACAAAGTGTATTCAGAACCGCTCCTGCCTTAAAATGTGTCCTCAACAATAAAGTATCCACATCACTTACATTATCCAGGACAGAAGGGATTGCCGTGGAATGAATTCAACACTTAAATACAGAATTCCGGACGGAAGTAAAAAAGGAACGCTATCGACTGAACCTGAGTCTATCTTCTCGTTTACGTGCATCAAATACAAATTTATTTCGACTTTACTTCTCTCCACAACTCATTATACAGCGCCTCATTTTCATCTCCGAGGAAATTAAACGTCTCACAGTTTTTCAACTGATCAATATCAGGGAATGCAATCGTGCTGTTTCTCATGTAGTCATCCTCGATCAATGCCTGTCCGGCAGAGTTCGGGATGGAGTAAGTGATGTATTCAAAATCCATTTTTGCAATATCCGGTCTACAGAGGAAGTTGATGAATTCTTCTGCATGTTCCTTATTCTCTGCGTTTTTTGGAATAACCCAGGAATCAATCCAAAGATTAGAACCTTCCTTAGGAATCACGTAATCGAGATTTGGATTCTCCTGCTGGCAGTAGAGTGCTTCGCCGGAATAAATTACTCCGAGAGCTGCTTCATTTCCAATCATTTTATCACGTACCTGGTCGATAACATATGCCTGCACAAGAGGTTTCTGTTCAATCAGCAGATTTTTGGCAGCCTGAAGTTCATCTAAGTCTGTTGAATTTAATGAATAGCCCAGGTATTTTAAAGCGACACCAAAGGCATCTCTTACACTGTCCTGCATAAGGATGCTATCTTTATATTTTTCATCCCACAGAACACCCCAGCTGTCAATTGGTTCATCTACCATTTTCTTGTTATAAAGGATTCCGACAGTCCCCCAAAGATAAGGGACAGAATATTTATTATCAGGATCAAATCCTTTGGCAAGATCCATATATTTCTGATCGATATATTTCAAGTTTGGGATGTTGTCATAATTAATCTCTTCCAAAAGATTATTCTCAATCATTCTCTGAATCATATAATCAGATGGACATACAACATCGTATGCAATCGCTCCCGACTGAATTTTTGGATACATGATCTCGTTTGTCTCAAATTCTTCATATACTACATCAATACCAGTTTCTTCTTCAAACATATCAATAACATCAGGGTCAATATAATCACCCCAGTTATAAACAATTACCTGGCCTTGTGAGGAGATAACATCGTTCTTTCCGTAAATAAAACCACCGATGATAATAAGCACAGCCATAGCAACAGGTACCAGACGCTGGAAGAAAAATCTTCCGAATTTTTGTGCTTTTCCAAAATGCTTTACTTTTACTGCTTTTTTCTTTTCGACAGGTGACATATTGATCAGAATCAAAAGTAACAGCACTGTAACAAACATAATGGTTGAAAGTGCATACATTTCAGGCTTGATTCCTTTACGGACTTCACTGTAAATCTTGGTTGAGAGTGTATCAATACCAGGACCTTTTGTGAAATGCGTGATCACAAAGTCATCCAGAGACATTGTAAAGGAAAGCAGGAAACCGGAGAAAATTCCAGGCATAATATCTGGAAGTACTACTTTGAAAAATGCATAGGCCGGAGAAGCACCAAGGTCCAGTGCAGCTTCATAAGTTCTACGGTTTGTCTGTTTTAATTTTGGCATTACACTTAAGATGACATAAGGTATGTTGAATGTAATATGTGCCAAAAGGATTGTTTTGAATCCAAGTGTGAAGCGGAATGCAATGAAGAGAAGCATCAGGGATACTCCTGTTACGATATCGGCATTCAGCATAGGGATGTTTGTAACTCCCATAAAAAGGGTACGCATTCTTGAATTCATTGCCTGCATGCCAAGTGCGGCACAAGTACCGATCAATGTTGCAATCAGTGCAGAGAGCAATGCAATGATCAGTGTTGTGTACAATGCATTCATAATCTCTTTGTTTTGGAAAAGAGACACATACCATTTTCCGGTGAATCCGCCCCATTTGGAACGTGTTTTAGTATTATTAAAGGAGAGGACCATCAAAGTCACGATCGGTGCATACAGAATAATGCAGATCAGTGCCAGATAGATCTTTTTTGCTATAGTTTTCATTAAAATGCTGTCCCCTCCCCGTTTTTATCATATTTGGCGATCACGGCCATACTTGCGATGATGAAGATCATCAGCACCAGGGATAAACCGGAACCGGTATGCCAGTTGCTTCCCTGTTTGAATTCCTGCTCGATCACGTTTCCAATCAGAAGAATCTTGCTTCCACCGAGAAGGTCGGAAATAACAAAGGTCGTCAGCGCAGGTACGAAGACCATAGTGATACCACTGATAATTCCAGGAATGCTCAAAGGAAAGATGATCTGTGTAAATGTCTGAAATTCATTGGCTCCAAGATCTCTTGCTGCGTAAATGACATCTTTATCAATCTTTGCCAATACATTATAAATGGGAAGCACCATAAAAGGCAGGAAGTTATATACCATACCTAATACAATAGCCCCCGGTGTATTGATGATAGACTGCTGTGGCAGACGGAAGAATGCAAGAATGCTGTTGATCACACCATTTTTTTCAAGCAATGTCTGCCAGGCGAGTGTACGTAGAAGAAAGTTCATCCACATCGGAAGAATAAAAATCAGTACGATAAGACTTGTCTGGTTCATGTTTTTTTCAGATAAAATCATTGCGAGAGGATATGCAAGAACCAGGCAGATCAGTGTGCTGACCAGGGAAAGCAACAGTGCAAGTCCAAGTGCTTTCAGGTTTTCAGGCGAAGCCATCATTGCAATGTTAGACCAGGTAAAAGTCCCTTCTTTATCTGTCAGACCATAATAAAAGATCATGAGCAATGGGATAATAATAAATGACACGGACCAGAAAAGATAAGGCCCGGCAAGTAATTTTCTATTCTTCAACAGCAGGTGCCTCCTCATCTTCAGATTCTGGTTTTTTCATAATCTGGATGTCAAAAGGATCCACTTTGATTCCGACTTCAGTTCCTATAGGGAACATATCTGTGCTATGTACGAGAAGTTCATAGTTGTTGGCAAGAACTTCCATCTCGTAGTGAACACCCTTAAAGATCAAGTTTGTTACAATTCCGTCAATAACACCTTCACCGGGTTTGACAAGATCAATATCTTCCGGACGGATTACAGCATCGACCGGACGGTTATGACCAAATCCTACGTCTACACATTTCCAGACAGCACCGAGCATACGGACAACTTTGTCTTCGAGCATGGTTGCAGCAATAATATTGCTGTCTCCGATAAAATCAGCTACGAATGCATTTTGCGGTTCGTTATAAATATCTTCCGGGGTGCCGATCTGCTGGATGTATCCCTGATTCATAACAACAATCGTATCAGACATTGTAAGAGCTTCTTCCTGATCGTGCGTTACATAGACAAATGTAATTCCAAGTTCATTTTTTAATCGGATCAGTTCATATTGCATATCCTGGCGAAGTTTTAAATCCAATGCACCAAGTGGTTCATCAAGAAGAAGAACCTTTGGTTCATTTACAATCGCACGTGCGATTGCGATTCGCTGCTGCTGACCACCACTTAATGAGTCAGGAGAACGATCCCCATATCCTTCCAGATTGACAAGCTTTAAGGCATAATGAATCTTATCGCGGATATAGCCTTTAGATTTACCTTTGATCTTCAATCCGAAAGCAATATTTTCTGCAATGGACATATGAGAGAAGAGGGCATATTTCTGGAATACGGTATTCAGCTGACGACGGTTTGGCGGAAGACTGTTGATATTTTTTCCATCAAAAATAATATTGCCGGAGTCCGGTGTCTCAAAGCCACCGAGAATACGTAACAGTGTTGTTTTTCCACATCCACTAGGACCAAGGAGTGTGAGAAATTCGTTCTCACGGATATAAAGATTTAATTTATCAAGGATTACATTTTCGTCATAGGATTTGGTAATATCTATGATATCAATCAGTTTATTAGACATTTTTATCCTCCGTATATAATTGTTTTATCTGATTCATCTGGCTGACTGCATTACGCAAGAGCAGATCAGCGAGAGTAAGTGCGGTCATTGCTTCCACAACAACAACTGCGCGCGGTACGATGATTGGATCATGACGTCCGTGAATAGAAAGTTTGATTTCTTCGCCTGAATTAGTTACAGTGTGCTGCATCTGAGAAATCGAAGGTGTTGGCTTGATCGCAGCTCTTAAGATTAATTGAGAACCATCACTCATGCCACCCAAAGTTCCACCGGAATGATTCGAAGTTTTCATAACCTGTCCTTGTTGCATGCAGAAAGGATCATTGTTTGTGCTTCCGGTAGAAGAGGCACTCTGAAAGCCATCGCCGATTTCGACACCTTTTACGGCTCCGATAGACATGATTGCCTGTGCAAGTAAAGCGTCCAGTTTATCGAAGACCGGTTCACCGAGACCGGCTGGAAGATGGTCAACACGGCATTCGATCAGACCGCCGCAGGAATCCATCTGCTCCATAAGAGTAGAAACGTATTCAGCAGCCTTTTCGGCAGCATCTTTATTCGGCAGATAAAAACTGTTATTTGTAATCTCAGTAAAATCATAATCAGCTTCATCCACAGTGACAGGACCAATGGATTTTGCATAAGTTGTCAGCAAGATTCCTAATTCGCCAAGTAATTTTGAAGCAATTGCACCGGCAGCAACACGGCCGATCGTCTCGCGGCCGGAAGAACGTCCACCGCCACGGTAATCACGGAAACCATATTTCTGATCAAAGCAGTAATCTGCGTGTCCCGGACGATAAGATGTCGCAATATTCCCATAATCTCTGGAACGCTGATCCTGATTCCGCACGAGAAGAGAAATAGGAGTTCCGGTTGTGGTTCCTTCAAAGACTCCGGACAGAATCTCGACAGAGTCAGATTCATTCCGCTTCGTTGTATATTTACTCTGTCCCGGTTTGCGTCGATCTAAAAATTGTTGAATATCCTGTTCAGATAAAGGGATGCCGGCAGGGCATCCATCTATAACTACACCAACTCCGGGACCGTGGGACTCGCCCCAGGTAGTGACTCGAAATAAAGTGCCAAATGTTGAACCGCTCATAATATATCTAAAACTCCTTTCGTTTGTATCAATAAGGTATACAAAAAGTGTGTATAAAATGCTCTTTTGCATATCATATATCATTCTTTTCCGTATCATACCCCCAGATACGAAACATATTGTTGTGTTTCATAACTGAGGGTACAGTGCAATTATATAGGAAGAAAGAGGTGTACGCAAGTTAAAATGTTGTAGAATTCAACAGAATTTCAAAAATAAATTACAAAAGTATTTCTAAAAGATTTCGTTCGAATTAACAATTCAACATCGGTTTAATTTGTGCGTATTTCATGAAAGTTTGGGGTGTACATTTTGGAAAAAGCGTAATATAATGAAGTCTGAATCAAAAAGAAGTATTAATCCAAAAGACGAGGGTGAGAGTTAGAATGTCTGAAAAGAAAGTAGTTAGAAGACGCAAAGTAAGAAGAAAGAAAAAGCAGAAGACAATTGACAAGAAGATCTGGATGATTATCGGTGGTGTTATTGCTGGTCTTGTTATTGTTTATCTTGCAATATCAGTCTTTTTTATGAGTCATTTCTATATTAATACGCAGATTAACGGAAAGAACTTTTCTGGTAAGAATGCGGCGGCGGTAGAGAATTATATTAAAAATCAGGTGGCAGATTATAAACTGACAATTATAGAACAGAATAATATGACAGATGCAATCGAAGGATCGGATATTTCACTTGTATATAAGGAAAATTCAGATATAGAGGATGCGCTGAAGAAGCAGAATGCATTTTTGTGGCCACAGGCATTTTTCTCAAAAAGTTCAGCTGAAGTCACAATTGAGGTCGGATATGATGAAGCGGCGTTGGAGTCAAAGATTGAATCCGTACAGGCTCTGAATCAGGAGCAGACAGACCCACAGTCTGCTTATCCAAAGTATGATGGGAACAGTTTTGTTGTTGAACCTGAAGTTTATGGTACGAAAGTAGATGTGGATACATTTAAGGCAAAAGTGAAGGATGCGATCACAAACTTCAAGAGTGAATTAAATATGATGGATGAGAAGTGCTATGCTATGCCGAAGTACACTTCAGAGTCTCCGGAAGTTCAGAAAGCCTGTGATGCGATGAACAATTATCTGAAAGCCAGCATCACTTATAAGATGACAAACCAGAATATGGTTGTGAACAAGGATCTGATCTCAGGCTGGGTAACATATGATGATAATATGAATGCAACGCTTGATGAGTCAAAGGTGAAAGAGTGGCTTCGTGAATTTGGAAAGACTTATGATACGGTTGGAACGACAAGAAGTATTACAACTCCGGGAGGAAAAACAGTAGACGTTTCGGGAGGTACTTACGGCTGGTCAGTTGACGAGGCAGCAGAACTGACTGCGCTTGTTGACAGCATTAAGAAAGGTGAGGTTGTCGAGAAAGAACCTGCTTATGCACAGACGGCAGCTACACATGACGCGCAGGATTGGGGAACGACTTATCTGGAAGTAGATATCCCGGCTCAGCATATGTGGTATGTGGTTAACGGAGCTGTACAATTAGAGACAGACGTTGTTACAGGACTTCCTACACCGGAGCGAGAGACACCGACAGGAGTTTATTCGATTCTTGAGATGAAGAGGGATAAGACACTGGTCGGAGAAATTAATCCTTCTACAGGACAGCCAAGTTATCGTACAAAGGTAGGATACTGGATGCGTGTGACCTGGACAGGAATCGGATTCCACGATGCGACATGGAATCCAAGCTTTGGAGGAAGCCGTTATCAGACGAATGGTTCTCATGGATGTATCAATATGCCATTAGACCAGGCGGCAAGTCTTTACGGAATGCTTAGTATGGGAACACCTGTTATAATACATAATTAAAGGAAATGCAAAGATAAATATAGCCTGCCATAACTATTGGCAGGCTTTGATAGTCTGAAAACCAAAAAGAAAAGAAGAGGAAAAAGCTTATGTATGAACTTTTAAAGAAAGACGGGCGTGCGAAAAGAGGACGCTTTACAACAGTTCACGGAGTAATTGAAACTCCGGTTTTTATGAATGTTGGAACAGCAGCAGCAATCAAAGGAGCAGTATCTACAGATGATCTGAGAGGGATTAAGACGCAGGTGGAGTTGTCTAATACATATCATCTTCATGTTCGTCCGGGAGATGAAGTTGTGAAGAAACTCGGAGGACTTCATAAATTTATGAACTGGGATAAACCGATTCTGACAGATTCCGGCGGATTTCAGGTATTTTCCCTTGCAAAGTTGAGAAAGATCAAGGAAGAAGGAGTTCACTTTAATTCACATATTGATGGTCATAAGATATTTATGGGACCGGAACAGAGCATGCAGATTCAGTCTAATCTTGCATCCACGATTGCGATGGCATTTGATGAGTGCCCGTCCAGTGTGGCAGACAGAAAGTATATGACGAATTCTGTAGAGCGTACGACGCGCTGGCTGAAGCGCTGTAAGGATGAGATGGCAAGACTGAATTCTCTGCCGGATACGATCAATCCACATCAGATGCTGTTTGGAATTAATCAGGGCGGAATTTATGAGGATATCCGAATTGCACATGCACAGCAGATTGCAGAACTGAATCTGGATGGTTATGCAGTGGGTGGACTTGCAGTAGGAGAGAGCCACGAAGAGATGTACCGTATTCTTGATGCAGTGGTTCCGCATCTTCCGGAAAACAAGCCGACTTATCTGATGGGTGTTGGTACACCGGCTAATATTCTGGAGGCAGTAGATCGAGGAGTGGATTTCTTTGACTGTGTATATCCGTCAAGAAACGGACGTCATGGGCATGTATATACAAATCATGGAAAGATGAATCTGTTTAATGCCAAGTATGAACTGGATGACCGTCCGATCGAGGAAGGATGTAACTGTCCGGCATGTAGAAGCTACAGCAGAGCGTACATCAGACATCTTTTGAAAGCAAAAGAGATGCTCGGAATGCGTCTGTGTGTACTTCATAATCTGTATTTCTATAATACAATGATGGAAGAGATCCGTGATGCGATTGATGCAGGGGAATTCCAGGCATACAAGAAGAGAAAACTTGAAGGTATGGAACAGAAATAAAGATTCTGAACAAAAGATATAAAAAAAGTATAAAAACATATAAAATATCCATGGAATATTAGAAAAAGACTTGAATTAAAAGCTGTTTTTGTGTATAGTGGATGTATTGTCTATTAGTATTTTGAAGGTACTGGACAGATAGCTTTAACAAATAGTCAGGAGGAAATTTCAATGGGAACAGTAGGTATTATAGTTGTTTATGCTGTTATCCTCGGTGGTATGTGGTTTCTTCTGATGCGTCCTCAGAAAAAGGAGCAGAAGAGAATCCAGGCAATGCTCGCTGATATGGAGATTGGAGATACAGCGCTTACTACAAGTGGATTTTATGGAGTTATCATCGATATCACAGATGATGATGTAATTGTTGAGTTCGGTAATAACAAGAATTGCCGTATTCCTATGCAGAAGGCTGCAATCGCTCAGATTGAGAAGCCGGGTGCAGAATAAGATGCAGATAAAGACCAGAGGGAGTGATTCCTTTTGGTCTTTTATTTTACATAAAATGTGCCCGAAAAATACAATTTTCAATAAAAATACAGAGTGCCCTCTATTTTTTTATCCGAAATACTTGAAACAGTGAAAAAAATGCGGTATGATAAAAAAAGATTTTTACATTTTGGAAGGATGAGTTAGATATGGAAATGAAAATTGGAGTAATCAAGGGAGATGGAATTGGCCCTGAGATCGTAGACGAGGCAATGAAAGTTTTGGATCAGACAGCGAAAGTTTATGGTCATTCGATTTCCTATACGCAGCTTCTGATGGGAGGAGCATCAATTGATGTGAACGGAGTGCCACTTACAGAAGAGACGCTTCAGCTGGCAAAGGACAGTGACGCAGTCCTTATGGGTTCCATTGGCGGTGATGCGAAGACTTCTCCATGGTATCAGCTCGAACCATCAAAACGTCCGGAAGCAGGTCTGTTACAGCTTAGAAAGGGACTGAACCTTTTTGCTAACTTAAGACCGGCAGTTCTCTATGATGAACTGAAAGGTGCGTGTCCTTTAAAGAAAGAGATTGCAGACAGAGGATTTGATCTTATGATCATGCGTGAACTGACGGGCGGTCTTTATTTCGGAAAACGCAGTACAGAGGAGATTGATGGTGTCCTTACTGCAAAAGATGAACTTACATACAATGAAAATGAGATCCGCAGAATCGCAAAACGTGGTTTTGACATTGCAATGAAGAGAAATAAGAAAGTTACAAGTGTTGATAAAGCGAATGTACTTGACTCTTCCAGACTTTGGAGAAAAGTTGTTGAGGAGGTAGCGAAGGACTATCCGGAAGTTACATTAGAACATATGCTTGTAGACAATTGTGCAATGCAGCTTGTGAAAGATCCGGCACAGTTTGACGTTGTCCTGACAGAGAACATGTTTGGAGATATTTTATCTGATGAAGCAAGTATGGTGACAGGTTCTATCGGAATGCTTGCAAGTGCAAGTCTGAACGATACAAAATTCGGTCTGTATGAACCAAGTGGCGGTTCAGCACCGGATATCGCCGGAAAGGGAATCGCAAACCCGATCGCAACAATTCTTTCAGCAGCAATGATGCTGAGATTTTCATTTGATCTTGATAAAGAGGCAGATGCGATTGAAAATGCTGTTGCAGCAGTATTAAAAGATGGATACCGTACAATCGACATTATGTCTGAAGGAAAAGAACAGATCGGAACAGCCCAGATGGGAGATAAGATCTGCGAATATATTAAGTAATTAGCAGTTGTTACAGAAAGAGAGGATTTTAAAATGAGAAGTGATACAGTTAAAAAAGGAATTCAGCAGGCACCACATCGTTCTCTGTTTAATGCACTGGGACTTACAGAAGAGGAATTAGATCGTCCACTGATTGGTGTTGTAAGTTCTTATAATGAGATTGTACCGGGACACATGAATCTGGATAAGATCACAGAAGCCGTTAAACTTGGCGTGGCAATGGCCGGAGGAACACCAATCATGGTTCCTGCAATTGCTGTCTGTGATGGTATTGCTATGGGACATATCGGTATGAAATATTCTCTTGTAACAAGAGACCTGATCGCAGATTCCACAGAGGCCATGGCACTGGCTCACCAGTTTGACGCTCTTGTTATGATCCCGAACTGTGATAAGAACGTACCGGGACTTCTGATGGCAGCAGCCAGAATCAACGTTCCTACCGTATTCGTAAGCGGAGGCCCGATGCTGGCTGGTCACTTAAACGGACACAAGACAAGTCTATCCAGCATGTTTGAGGCTGTTGGTGCTTACGCAGCAGGCAAGCTTACAGAGGAAGGCCTGATTGAGTGTGAGAACAAAACATGTCCGACCTGCGGTTCCTGTTCCGGTATGTACACTGCAAACAGTATGAACTGCCTTACTGAGGTTCTTGGTATGGGACTGAAAGGAAACGGAACCATCCCGGCTGTATATTCCGAGCGTATCCGTCTTGCAAAGCATGCAGGAATGCAGGATATGGAAATGTACCGCCGCAACATCCGTCCAAGAGATATTATGACAAAAGAGGCACTTCTGAATGCCCTTACGGTAGATATGGCTCTTGGCTGTTCCACAAACAGTATGCTTCATCTTCCGGCAATCGCACATGAGATTGGCTGGGATTTCGATATCAGCTTTGCAAATGAGATCAGTGCAAAGACTCCGAATATCTGCCACCTTGCACCTGCAGGCCCTACCTACATGGAAGACCTGAACGAAGCAGGCGGCGTATACGCAGTTATGAACGAGCTGAATAAGAAGGGACTCCTTCACACAGAATGCATGACTGTAACCGGAAAAACAGTAGGCGAGAATATCAAGGACTGTGTAAACCTGAACCCGGAAGTAATCCGCCCGATCGACAATCCATACAGCACCACAGGCGGACTTGCTGTACTTCGGGGCAACCTTGCGCCAGACGGAAGCGTTGTAAAACGTTCTGCAGTTGTTGCGGAGATGATGGTTCATGAAGGACCTGCAAGAGTTTTTGACTGCGAGGAAGACGCAATCGCAGCAATCAAAGGCGGCAAGATCGTAGAAGGTGACGTTGTTGTCATCCGTTATGAAGGACCGAAGGGTGGTCCTGGAATGAGAGAAATGCTGAACCCTACATCTGCAATCGCAGGTATGGGACTTGGTTCTTCTGTAGCCCTTATTACAGATGGACGTTTCAGTGGTGCATCCAGAGGCGCTTCCATCGGACATGTTTCACCAGAGGCAGCAGTAGGCGGTCCCATCGCCCTTGTTGAGGAAGGGGATATCATCAGCATCAATATTCCGGAACTGAAGCTGGAACTGAAGGTTTCTGATGAAGAGCTTGCAGCAAGAAAAGCAAAATGGCAGCCGAGAGAGCCGAAGGTTACAACCGGATACCTGGCAAGATATGCAGCAATGGTTACTTCCGGAAACCGCGGTGCGATCCTTGAGGTTCCGAAAGCAAAATAATAAGATTCTTATCCGGACATGTGAATGGAATTATGGTTCATGAAAGCATGGTTCTTTCATAGCAAATGTCCGGGATTTTTACAGTATAATATACCAGGAGGAAATGAAATTGCAGCTTACAGGAGCGGAGATCATCATAGAATGTTTGCTGGAGCAAAGCGTGGATACCGTTTTCGGATATCCAGGCGGAGCTATTCTGAACGTTTATGACGCCCTTTACCGATACAGTGATAAAATTAAACATGTACTTACTTCCCATGAGCAGGGAGCTTCCCACGCGGCAGATGGTTACGCCCGTGCGACAGGAAAGGTCGGAGTGTGTCTGGCAACTTCCGGCCCAGGTGCAACCAACCTGGTAACCGGAATTGCCACCGCGTGTATGGACTCTGTTCCTGTGGTAGCAATTACCTGTAATGTTGGAACTGCCCTTCTTGGAAAGGATTCCTTCCAGGAAGTTGATATCGCAGGCATTGTAATGCCTGTGACAAAACACAGCTATATTGTCAAAGATGTAACAAAGCTTGCAGACACCATCCGTAAAGCTTTTATCATCGCAAAAAGCGGTCGCCCTGGTCCGGTACTTGTAGATGTGCCCAAGGACGTAACCGCAGCAAAATGTGAATATATCCGTCACACCATCACAGCCGTAGAGCCGAAGGTTGACACCATCCGTCCGAAGGATGTGGATACAGCAGCCCAGATGATCGCAGCAGCGAAAAAGCCATTTATTCTTGTTGGCGGCGGTGCTGTGATCGCAGATGCATCTGAAGAAGTCCGTGCACTTGCCCACAAGATCCAGGCTCCGGTCTGCGACAGCCTTATGGGAAAAGGGGCTTTTTCCGGAGAGGATGAGCTTTACACAGGTCCGGTTGGAATGCATGGAACCAAAACTTCCAACTACGCAATGTGCGAGTGTGACCTTCTGATCACTCTTGGTGCACGCTTCAGCGACCGTGTGACAGGAGATACAAAGACCTTCGCACCGAAGGCAAAGATCCTGCAGATTGATGTAGATGCAGCGGAGATCAACAAGAATATTGCAGTTGATGCCTCCGTGATCGGAGATCTGAGGGAAGTGCTGAAGCTTCTCCTTGTGAAAATCCCGGAGAAGCGCCATGATGAATGGGTACAGCATATTCAGGATATGAAAGAAAAATATCCCTTAAATTACGATCATTCCCAGCTTACCGGACCTTACGTGATCCAGAAGCTTTATGAACTGACAGGTGGAGATGCAATCGTTTCCACAGATGTAGGACAGCACCAGATGTGGGCTGCCCAGTATTTCAAATTTAAGGAGCCGAGAACCTTCCTGACATCAGGAGGGCTTGGCACCATGGGTTACGGCCTTGGCGCAGCAATCGGAGCAAAGATGGGCTGCCCGGACAAAACCGTGGTAAATATAGCAGGAGACGGCTGTTTCCGTATGAACATGAACGAGATCGCCACGGCAGTTCGCTGCGGCAAACCTCTTGTCCAGATCATTCTGAACAATCATGTTCTGGGAATGGTACGTCAGTGGCAGACTCTGTTCTATGAACAAAGATATTCTCAGACCATCTTAAATGATGGTGTGGACTTCGTGAAAGTTTCTGAAGCAATGGGAGCAAAAGCAATCCGCGTTACGAAGATGGAAGAAGTAGAGCCTGCACTTAAGATGGCGCTTTCATCAGAGGGTCCGGTAGTTCTCGATTGCTGGATCGACCAGGATTTAAGCGTATATCCTATGGTTCCTGCAGGAGCAAGTTTAGACGAGGTATTTGATGAGGAGGATGTGAAGAAATGAGCAGAGTGTACAATTTTTCCGCAGGACCGGCGGTCCTTCCAGAAGAGGTGTTGAAAGAAGTCGCAGATGAAATGATGGATTACAATGGTACCGGCATGTCCGTTATGGAAATGAGCCACAGAAGTGCTGCATTCCAGGAAATCATTGACACAGCTGAGAAGGATCTTCGTGAGCTGATGAATATTCCGGACAACTATAAGGTACTTTTCCTTCAGGGCGGCGCTTCCCAGCAGTTTGCCATGATCCCGATGAACCTGATGAAAAATAAGGTGGCTGACTACATTGTAACCGGTCAGTGGGCAAAGAAAGCATACCAGGAAGCACAGAAATACGGAAAAGCAAACAAGATTGCTTCTTCCGAGGATAAGACTTTCTCTTACATTCCGGATTGCAGCGATCTGCCGATCAGCCCGGATGCAGACTATGTTTATATCTGTGAGAACAACACCATTTATGGAACCAAGTTCAAAGAGCTTCCAAATACAAAGGGCAAAACACTTGTGGCAGATGTAGCCACGGGTAGCGAGCAGGTTCTTTGCCTTCTCCGTAATCTCAATGTCAATATGCTGCTTCTCAAGCAATGCTATA
>ERZ856578.4802-NODE-4802-length-17484-cov-3.894295_pt1 | contig 17484 bp, 18 predicted proteins | sample MGYA00514384_ERZ856578 | MGnify/ENA primary metagenome ERZ856578 (study PRJEB29103, sample SAMN06111958) | human gut metagenome | biome: human gut; feature: ankylosing spondylitis patient; material: healthy_person | host: Homo sapiens | place: China:Hangzhou... | reverse complement strand
TAATACAAAACGGCGGCCGGAATATCCGGCCGCCGTTTCTCTTGCGCACAAGCTTAAAAAGCGGAACGGCATAGCTTTTCGGCTATACCGTTCCGCAACCATATGGTCATGTCTTTAAGGCTGCTCCGCCGGAGGAGAGGATTTCCCCATCCGGTCAGTCCGCATAGTTCGTGAAATATCCCTGTACCAGGACCACAGGGGTTCCCTTATCGCCGCTGCCCGAGGTCAGGTCACACAGGGAACCGATTAAATCGGTCAGACGGCGGGGAGTGGTTCCCTGGGTGAGCATCGTGCCCTTCAGATCCTTGTCCTTCTCCGCGATCGACTTCGTCACGGCGGCGCGAAGCTCATCGCCGGACAGATCCGCGAAATCGTTGTCGGCGAGGTATTTCAGCTTCACTTCATTCGGCGTCCCCTCGAGTCCCGGGGTATACGCCGGCGACACCACCGGATCGGCCAGCTCCCAAATCCGCCCGACCGGGTCCTTGAACGCGCCGTCTCCATACACCATCACTTCGAGGCGGCGTCCGGTTTTTTCCAGCAGGAGCGCCTGGACGCGGGCGACAAAGGCATCGCAGTCCCGCGGAAAAAGTTTGACGGTGGTCTCGGTCGCCTTATTGGAGCCAAGCAGGCCATAATCCGCGTTGAACCCGCTGCCGTCCACGGGGGCGGTCAGGATGTCGTCCAGGCCGAAAACCGTCGCAGCACCGGCTGCCCGCAGGCGCCGTTTGCTCCGGTTTCGGGTATGGATATCGCAGACCAGAACATCCTTGGTATACGAAAGGACCGCCTCCGGCGCATTCGCGAAGAGGACCTCTACCTCGGCCCCTTCCTCCCGGATCAGGGAGGTGTAATATTCGACGTAATCCACCCCGGTAAAGGTATGCTTGACATATCCGAACAGCTCCCGGTAACGGCTTTCGGTCAGCACATCGCTCCAGGGATTGACACCTTTTTCGTCCATGATATCCGGGTCGATGAGATGATTGCCCACCTCGTCGGAGGGATAGCTGAGCATCAGGGTAATCTTGTCGGCGCCGCGGGCAATTCCCCGCAGGCAGATGGCAAACCGGTTGCGGCTGAGGATCGGGAACAGCACCCCTATGTGGCCGGACGGGAATTTGCTGCGGACATCCGCGGCAATGGCGTCGACCGACGCATAGTTCCCCTGTGCCCGGGCAACGATCGCCTCCGTGGCGGCTACGACATCCCGGTCCTGCAACACGATACCCTCTTCTCTTACCGCTTCCATGACGGAATCCACCACGATACGGGCCAGATCGTCCCCCTGCCGAATGATGGGCGTGCGTATCCCACGCACGACTGTCCCCACAGTTTTTGACATTCCTCTAACCATTCCTTTCTCGGGTCATAGGCCGCCGGGTTTTTGTCAAAGCCCAGCGGTACGGCAGACCGAACCCGCCGCCAAGACGGCAACCCATCTGGTTGAAAACCCCACTTTTTCACCCATGGCCCCATGGCTGTCCGCCGCCGTAAGGCGTCCGGTGCCTGGCGCCGAGCCATCCCCTATTATACAGCATTTTCCGACAAATGCAAACCTGTATTTTTGCGGGACATGGCATGAGCCGCGGCAATTTGCCGCGGCGGAGCCGATACAGACGATTTATTCTATGTAGCTTTCCTTTTTGATACCGAACAGACGGCGCAGCAGTCCTCCAAACAGCTTCGGACTCTTGACGATGACGATTTTCATGAAGAAGCCCCCTTCAATTTTTTACCAGCGAAACGCCTGTCAGCACCAGGGCCGCCGCGACGAATATCAGGATAAGCTTCGGCGGACAGAGCGTTGCGACAAGCAGCCCCGCGCCAAACGCAGCGCAGTAGCTTCCTGCTCCGCAGCATCGTCTGTTTCTCATAAAAACACCGTCCCCTCAGCCTGATATGTCACGGGCTATCCGTGCTTACAATACCAGCATATTCGGGAACGGCGGAATGGGTGCTAATCTTTTGAAAGAAAAATCATCAGAACGCCGGATTTAAAGGAAATTTCGGCCGGCAGAAGGGTATTTTCGGCCGGATCCCGCAAAAACTCGTTGCTCACCCCGAGCGGATTATCGGGGGTGAGTGTCGCGTTGTCCAACGGATAATACACCTGCCGCTCCGTCAGCCCGGTCACCTCTCCGGCATAGGGAAACAAGGAGAATTTGTATCCTTCCTCCGGCTCGAGGCGGTAAGAACCGGGAAGCTTCAGCTCCACCCGGTTGTGTGTGTCGGCCATGACGGCCCGGGCGCCGCGGCGCAGCAGATAATACAGGACGGCAAAATTGGCTACCGTATGGTCCAGGCGCCCCCCCGTTCCCCCAAGCAGCAGAAACTCCCGATACCCGCGGCGAAACCCCTCCATGGCGGAGGCCATCGTATCCGTCCAATCCTTCTCGGCCGGCAGGCGTAAGAGCTCTGCCCCATCGGCCGCGTCCGCCCGGAACGCAAGCGAGTCGAAATCCGCCACGAGCAGGGAGACGGAAACCCCGAGGGCCTGCGCAAGTTTCCATCCCCCGTCCGCCGCTATGAACCAGTCGTCCGCGCGGAGCAATGGGCGGAGCCGGTCCGGCTCATCGACCGGGCCGGCCGCCAGAATGACGCAGCGGCTCATTTCTTTTCCCACTCTTTCCAATCCTTGACTTCCCGGTAGATAGCCTGATAGCTTTCCAAACGGGAGGGCGGGATCCGCCCCTCCCGCACGGCCTGTCCCACGGCGCAGCCGTCCTCGCCCATATGGGTACAGGAACCGTACCGGCACTTTCCAAAATAGGCGTCGAACTCCCGGAAACACCCCGAAAGTGCCTCTTTCCGGATCATTTGGGTGCGTTCGAATTCGATGGAGGAGAAACCGGGAGTATCGGCGATATATCCCCCGCCTGGCTGTCGGTATAGGACCGTCGTACGGGTGGTGTGGCGGCCGCGGCCGAGTTTTTTGCTGGTTTCCCCGGTTTCCCTGGACAGGCGGGGATCCAGCCGATTGAGCAGGCTGGACTTGCCGACGCCCGAATTCCCCGTAAAGGCAGATAGCTTGCCAGAAAGGACCTTGCGCAGCGGCTCGATGGATTCGGGGGCTTGGGCGGAAACCACAAAAACCGCAAATCCGGCCCGGCGATAAATCTCTTCCAAGGCGTCGGGCGCCTTCAAATCCGTCTTGGTAATCACAATCACCGGCTCGATCCCGTTTATCTCCGCCAGGGCGATCATTTTATCCATGACAAGCGTATTGGGGCTCGGATCCGTAACCGACGCCACCACCGCCAGCAGGTCCAGATTGGCGACCGGCGGCCGCACCAGCATATTGCGGCGTTCCCGCAAGACCTCGATCACACCCGTCCCGTCCCCATCCACGGCAATACCGACGCGGTCTCCGGCAACGGGGACCCGTTTATCCTTGCGGAACAGGCCCCTCGCCCGGCAGATATAGACCGCATCGGCGGCTTCTACATGGTAGAAGCCGCCGACACCCTGTAAAATCAATCCATCCAGCCGTTCCTTTGTTCCGGTCAATCCAATCTCCCCCCTGCAGCGGGTCAGTCCCGTCCCCTGTCCTGTGTCGTCGGTGTACTGCTTGTCGGATCGGCCGGTTTCGTCGTAGGAGTGGAGCTGGCCGGGGGGGCCAGCACATTTTTGTTCAAGAGGTTCTGCTCCGCCCTTCCTCTGGTGCCGTCCACGGTATACTCCGCGTAGGTCTCATAATTGGTGGAACCCGAGCGGGCCACCCGGATGGATACCCGGTAGGAAGCTTTTTGCTCTGTGAACGGGATATCAAGCGTTTTCTTCACATTCGGCAGGATCCCTTTGAATCCGGTATATGCCGCGCCGGTCTGTTCGATGCCATCGATATATACCTTCAGATCGATGGCGTCATCGAGGTCGGGCAGCGGGACGGTCAGGGTGAGATCCCGATACCCCGTGCTCACCGTCAAAACGACCTCGCTCCCGGCTTTGGCCATGGTATCTCCGGCCGGGCTCTGGGAAATAACGGTGCCGGCCGCATAGGTGGGATGGTTTTGATACACGATCTTAGCGGCGTCCACCACAAAACCCTCCTGGGACAGGCGGTCTCTGGCCTGATCCAGCGACGTCTCCTTGACGTTCGGGACATTTTTATCCGGGACAGGCTCTTCGCCTGTGCTGACTACGATGGTCACCTGGCTGCCCTCCACCAGCTCATTCGGATACGAAACCGGCAGGGTGCGGATGACGAGGCCCTTTTGCACCTCATCGCTGGACAATTGAGATATCGTGACTGCAAACCCACTGTTGCGCAGCTGCTCCATGGCGTCGTCCTGGTGCAAACCCACAACGTTAGGCAGCGGCACCATCTTCGGACCATTGCTGATCCACAGCCGGATCTCCTGCTTTTTTGTGGTTTTGTACGTCGAACCGGCCGCCGGCTTCTGGTCGAGGACCGTGCCCTTCGGCGCCTCGTCGTACATATAAACCGGCTCAGCAAAATCAAAGAGGGCGATCCACTCGGGATTGTTGGAGATCTGTTCGTCGTAGTTGAGGCCCTTAAAAGTCGGGATGATGCCCTCTTCCCCTGCTTTTTCGTCCGGGAAGAACAACTGGAAGAGCACGATCGCCACAAAAATCAAGGCCACCAGCACAAACGCCCCCGCGATCGCCATGAGGATCGGCAGGACGGGAGGACCTTTGCGCTCCTCTTCCTCCTCCTCTTCCTCCGGATCCGGCTCTTCCGGAGCAAGAGGCTCGCCCTTGACCTTAGTGATTGCCTCCACGAAACGGGTGGGGGTTTCATCCTTGAAATACTTGTATTCAAAATGGATGCTCGGGTTGCGTTTGAACTCGTCGATATCCAGCAGCATCTCCGCCGCCGACTGGTAGCGTTTCGACGCATCCTTCTGCATGGCCTTGATCGTGATTTCCTCCAGCCCTTCCGGAATGGAGGGATTGATGTCCCTGGGCATTTTGGGCTCAGACTGGAGCTGCATAATGGCCACCGAAACGGCGTTGTCCGCCTCGAAGGGCAGGCGGCCGGTCAGCATCTCGTACAGCATGACCCCCACGGAATAGATATCCGCTTTTTCGTCGGTGATCTCCCCGCGCGCCTGTTCCGGGCTGATGTAATGCACCGAGCCGATGGCCTTGTCGGTGGCGCTGGTGGCGCGGATATCCTGCCGGGAAAACCGGGCGATGCCGAAATCGGTGACCTTGATGGTGCCGTCCGGCAGCAGCATAATGTTCTGCGGCTTGATGTCACGGTGTACGATGCCCTTGTCGTGGGCATGCTGGAGCGCCCGCAGGATCTGGACCGTGAAGTGGACCGCTTCCTTCCACTTGATGTCCTGCTGCTGCTCGATGTATTCCTTAAGGGTGATGCCGTCGATGTACTCCATCACGATATATTGCAGGCGCGCGCCAAAGCTGACATCGTACACCTTGACGATGTTGGGATGGGAGAGGATGGCAATCGCCTTGGATTCATTTTTGAAACGGCGGGTAAATTCTTCGTTGGCCAGAAACTCATCTTTGAGGATTTTAATAGCGACCACACGGTCGTCAATGGTATCGTAGGCCTTATACACATAGGCCATGCCGCCTACCCCGATGATCTCCTTGATTTCGTACCGACCATCCAAACGCTTGCCGATATACTTATCCATGCAAATGACCATTCCTTTCGCAGTAGCTGGGAGGTTCTGGGTCACGTTCCGGTCCAAGCCGTCCCATGCCGCACGGCATCGGAGGGCCCGGCGTCCCTCATCCCCAGAGTCCCATCAAGCGCACGTGAAAACCACGGCCGTAATGTTATCGCTGCCGCCCGCCATATTGGCTGCCGCAATGAGCGCGTCCGGCACATCTTCCGGGGAAGAGGCCCGTATGACGGCATATATATCATCGGTCTCGACCATGTTGGTCAGGCCGTCCGTACAAAGGAGAAGGAGATCGTCCCCAGAGAAATCCACGGCGGTAAAGTCGCATTCCACATCTTCCTCTACCCCGAGGGCACGGGTCAGGAAATGCTTGCGAGGGTGGTTCCTGGCCTCGCTCTGCGTCAGCTGGCCTTTTTCCACCATGGCCTGGACGACCGAATGGTCCAGCGTGATCTGGTCAAAGCCGCCCGTCCCCGCCATATACGCCCGGCTGTCCCCCACATGCGCGATGTAGGCCTTATTCCCGCCGGCGATCACCGCCACGACGGTGGTGCCCATCCCCCGCAGATCCAGATTGTCCGCAGCGGCGTCGAAAATTTCGATGTTGGCGGCGGACACAGCGGCTTCCAGCATATGGCGCAGGGAGGTTTCGGTCATGCCGTCCCGGTAGGTATCCACAATCCGGTCGGCGATGACTTTGATGGCGATCGCGCTGGCGACGTTTCCGCCGTTGGCGCCGCCCATACCGTCGCAGACGACCGCGAAGCAGGTGGTATCCGACAATTCCCCGCAGACAAAGGCATCCTGATTGGTCGGCCGCACACGGCCGGTGTCGCTTCTGCCGATGACCTTCACCGCTGTATCCCCCTTTCCGCTGTTGACGTTTCCTCCCGGTCCCGCCCGCGGAGCTGCCCGCAGGAAGCGAGGATATCGGCGCCGAGAGTCCGCCGGACCGTCACATTGATGCCGCGTTTTGACAGGATGGAGCAAAACGCCCTCTGCCTTTCCCGTGTACTCCGTCTCATCCCGCTGCCCTCGACCTCGTTTGCCGGAATCACATTGACGTGGCAGAGGCTGCCGCGCAGCCGACCCGCCAATTCCTCCGCGCAGCCGTCGCTGTCGTTGACTCCGCCGATGAGGGCATATTCATACGAAACCCGCCGTCCCGTGACATCACCGTATTCCCGGCAGGCCGCCAGCAGCTCCTCGACGGGGTAGCGGCGGTTGACCGGCATGAGGCGGGAGCGGATGGCGTTATTCGGCGCATGCAGGGAAACCGACAGGGTGAGCTGAAGCCGCTCGTCCATCAGGCGGCGGATGCCGTCGACCAGGCCGCAGGTGGACAGCGATACATGCCGCAGCCCGATCTGGACACCGCCCGGACGGCCCAGAAGCTTTAAAAAGCACAGGACGTTTTCATAATTGTCCAGGGGTTCCCCCATCCCCATGAGGACCACGGAGGAAACCCGGACGCCGTGATCCTCCTGCGCGGCGGTGATCTGCGCCAGCATTTCGGAGGGGGTCAGGTTACGGGCAAAGCCGCCCATCCCGGTCGCGCAGAACGCGCAGCCCATCCGGCAGCCAGCCTGGGTGGAAAGGCATTGGGACCAGCCGTGCTGATACTGCATGAGAACCGATTCCACGCATTCCCCGTCCGCAAATTCAAACAAATACTTCACCGTGCCGTCCAGCTTGGAAACGAGCTTTCTGCGGATGGCAGCGCCCGGGATCGAATAGCGGTCCCCCAACCGTTCCCGCAGCGGGGCGGGAAGATTCCTCATCTGAGAAAAGGAGGTGCAGCCGTTATCCAGCCAGGACTGGATCTGCGCCGCGCGGAAGGAAGGCTGTCCCCAGTCCGACATAAGGGCTCGAAGCTCCTCTTCTGAGAGGCTCCGGATGTCACAGACGCTCACGCGTCCACCTCGTTTCGAATGAAACCGGCTATGAAGAAGCCGTCTGTTTGATGTATATGCGGAAAAAGGGTGATATACCAATGAGGCGGCGCCCCCGCCGCATCGAAGCAGGCGGATATCGGCAGGATCCGCGGTGAAAACTGAGGATTTTCCCGCAGGAAACGCGTAACCACCTGTTCATTTTCCTCTCTCCGCAGGGTACAGGTGGAATACTGCAGCACGCCCCCCGGCCTGACCATCTCCGCCGATTGCTTCAGGATCGTATACTGCAGCTCCGGCAGCCCGTTCAAAGATGCCAGCGGTTTATAGCGGATCTCGGGCCGGCGGCGGATGACACCGAGGCCGGAGCAGGGAACATCGCACATCACCCGGTCAAACGACTGCCGCCATTCTCCCGGACAGGGGGTTCCCGCATCCCGCACCCCCGTCTGCAGGATCTGGATACCGAGCGTGCGGGCGCGGCGTTCCATATCCTCACATTTAAAGGCATGGATGTCGCCGGACATCAGCTCACCCCGGTTTTCCATATCCTGCGCGACCGTAAAGCTCTTCCCTCCGGGCGCGGCGCAGACATCCGCCACCCTCTCTCCCGGTCTGGCCCCGAAAGCGAGACAGGCCCACTGGGACGCTATATCCTGATAATAATACCAGTTTGTCGCCTCTGATTCAAGATTTTTCAGCAAAGAAGAGCATTTCAGACGAAAACAAGCCGGTAAATTGCGGCAGGTTTGGTAATTAATGCCGTAGTTTTGCAGTGTTTGTGCAAAGACATCCGGGGTCGTGAGGAGGGTATTGACCCGCAGGACCGCATCCGGCGTTTCATTGAGGGATCCGAGCAGGCCGTATGTAACGGCCTGTCCGTAATCCTCCTTCCACATGGAGATGAGCTCTCCAGGGCAGGAATACCGGATTTCATCCCCCTCTTCCCCCTCCGGCAATCCCTCGAGCAGTTCCCGGCCCCGGCGGGAAACCTGGCGCAGCACGCCGTTGACAAAACCCGAGGCATGCCCCTGCTTCAGCGCTTTCGCACAGCGGACCGCCTCATTGACGGCCGCGGACGGGGGAATCTTGTCCATGAACAGGAGCTGATAGCTCCCGGCCCGCAGGGTGTCCAGAACGACAGGATGGCAGCGGCGGAGAGGCTGACTGGAACAGCTGCCCAGAACGTAATCGAGGGTCATCTGACGTTCCAGCACACCATAAAACAACCGTGACGCAAAGGCCTGATCCTGTGGCGGGATCTCCCCCCGCGACAGCAGGCCGTCCAGCACCATGTTGGAATACCCATTTTCCCGCCGGAGCCTCTGCAAGGCACGGACGACCGCGGTGCGCGTCGACGCCGGCATCAGCGGTCCCTCCGGCCACGGCCACCCAGGAGGATAATGAGGCGTATCAGGCTCATCAGGGAAACGAAGAGCGCCGCCACATAGGTCATCGCTGCGGCAGACAAGACATGCTTTGCCCCCTCCAGCTCCTCGGAGGTCAGAAGCCCTCCGTCCCCCAGCGCTTTGAGCGCGCGGGAGCTCGCATTGAACTCGACCGGCAGGGTCAGGAGCTGAAACACCACCGACAGGCCGAAAAAGGCCACACCGGCGATGGCAAGCCATTCGAACGCCGTCAGCAGGCCAATGAGGATCATATACGGCGAAACCGTCGTGGCAAACTGGGTCGCCGGCAGAATCGCGCTTCGGATTTTGATCGGCCCGTACCCGTTCTCATACTGCAGGGCGTGGCCGGTCTCGTGCGCGGCCACGCCGATCGCGGCGATGGAGCGCACGCCGTACACCGTTTCGGACAGGCGGATGACGTTCGCGCGGGGATCGTAGTGATCGGTCATCGATCCTTTGACCTGTTCGAGCGGCACCCGGATCCCGTTCTGCCGCTGAATATTCATCGACGCCTCCGCCCCGGAAAGCCCCGAACGGGTGCCGATCTGGCTGTATTTTTTGAATGTGGACTGGACTTTGACCTGGGCGAACAACGCCACCAGCAGGGCGGGCACCACCAGGATCAAATACCAGTAATCGATCCAGTTCATCTCATCCGTCCTTTCGCTTAATCGTCCGAACCGGAGTCCAGGGAATCCCCCAGTTTCACGGGATGCCCGCGGAAATAATCGGGCGCAGGCATGCGTTTCGATCCCTCTGCCTGGATTTCGAGCAGCTCCAAGGAGGTGTTCTCCCCGCAGGATACCGTAAAGGGATTCAGCTTCACAATCCGGCCCGGCTCCGCTGCGGCACCATCCCCTACCCGGCTGCGGTGCACCTTCATGCGGCGCCCCGCCACCACCGTAGTGGCGGACGGCCAGGGATTCAGGCCCCGCACCTGATTGTGCAGCACGGAGGCCGGCTTCCTCCAGTCCATCGGGGACAGGCTTCGATCGAGCATGGGAGCATAGGTCGCCCCTTCCGCGGGCTGCGGCACGGCCCGCAGCGTCCCGGCCTCCATCTCCCGCAGGGTGCGGGAGAGCAGGACCGCCCCCTCATCCGCCAGCGCGTCATACAGCTCACCGGCCGTCATATCGGGCGGAATGGCCAGGCGGCCGGAGAGCAGCATATCCCCGGTATCCAGCCCCGCGTCCATCCTCATGGTGGTCACGCCGGTCTCGGTCTCCCCATTGAGCACCGCCCATTGGATCGGGGCCGCCCCCCGGTATCGCGGAAGCAGCGACCCGTGCACATTGATGCAGCCTTCGGGCGGAAGGGACAGGATCGCCGGCGGCAGGATTTTTCCATAGGCCACCACGACGATCAGCTCCGGCCGGGCAGCGGCGATCCTCTCCGCCGCCTCCCCATTTTTCAATGTCGTCGGCTGAAAGACGGGGATCCAGCTTGTCAAGGCCAATTCCTTGACAGGAGGAGCCGTCAAGCGATGTCCCCGCCCTTTGGGTTTATCCGCCTGGGTGACCACCAGGGACACGCGGTGTCCATCCTCCAGCAGAGCGCGCAGGCAGGGAACGGCGAAATCCGGCGTCCCCATGAACACGATATTCATCCGGTTTTCTCTCCTGTTCAGTATTCGTCCGGGCCGAGCATCCGTATCACGTGCTGCTTGAAAACGATCCCGTCCAGATGGTCGTTCTCATGGCAGATGCAGCGGGCCACCAAATCCTCCCCTGTAAGGGTAAACCACTTTCCATGACGGTCCTGGGCTTTGAGCTTGGCTTTTTGCGGTCGGCGGACGATGCCGTATTCCCCGGGAAAAGACAGGCAGCCTTCGGGTCCTTCCTGCATCCCTTTGGTGCTGACGATTTCCGGATTGACCGCTTCGATGATGCCGTCGCCGAAATCCATGATGAACACCCGGCGGAGAACCCCTACCTGCGGCGCTGCCAAGCCGACCCCGTCGGTGTGATGCAGCGTTTCCCCCAAATCGTCGAGGAGCTGTGCGAGTTTCTCGTCGAATTCCGTCACCGGACGGCAGATTTTTCGGAGAGCCGGGTCTCCATCCTTGAGAATATTGCGCAGTGCCATGAAGCAAACCTCCCTAAAGGTTGATGGATATGAGATATTCCATGTATACGCGGCAGGCGTTACAGCATGCCTGCCGGGTTGATGTCTGCAAACAGGGTGACGGCTTTGTTCTCCGGAGCCTGCTGGAACCGGCAGAGCAAATCCCCCACCATTTTCCTCATATGGATAGTATTGACCGTTTTCATCAAAATCTTATATCGGAATTTGCCCGCAGCCTTGGAAACGGAGGCCGGGGTCGGATCCAGCGCGATCACGGGCAGGGCGGGATAGTCCTTTGTCACGGTTTCCCTCAGCAGGTCCAGAAAACGCACCGCCGCGCTGCGGACAAGCTCTTCTTTCTGCCCGACAAAACCAAACAGGCATAAATCGGCAAAGGGCGGGTATTTCATCATCTTTCTGGCGCCGATTTCCATCTCGTAGAAGCCTATATAATCCTGCTTGGCCGCCAGATGGATCACGTGATTTTCCGGCGTATACGTCTGGATGACGGCCCGCCCGGGAAGCTCCCGCCGCCCCGCCCGGCCGATCACCTGGGTCAAAAGGGAAAAGGTCGATTCAAAACAGCGGAAATCGTCCCCATACAGAGACTGGTCCGCGCTGAGAACCCCCACCAGCCCAACCAGCGGGAAGTCCAACCCCTTGGCTACCATCTGGGTGCCAATCAGGATCTGGTATTTTCACTGGGAAAACTCCTGAAACTTCTTCTCATAGGCAAAACGCGACATAGTGGTATCGGTATCCATCCGCAGCACCGCCGCATCCGGAAAGAGCTCCATGAGTTCCTGTTCCGCCCGCTGGGTACCCAGCCCGGAATACCGCACCCGGTCGGAACCGCATTCCGGACAGGCCGTGACCGGCTCCTGCATGTGCCCGCAGTAGTGGCAGACCAGCAGCCCGTTCGCCCGATGGTAGGTCATCGAGATGCTGCAGGAGGGGCAGGTCATCACATGTCCGCAAGCACGACAGGAAACAAAGGTATTATACCCGCGCCGGTTTAACAGCAGGATCGCCTGACGCCCGCTGTCGAGACAGGAACGGATCTCGGCCTGCAGAGGCTTGCTGAAAATCGCCCGGTCATCCTCCTCTTCCCGCATATCCACGATATCCACCGCCGGCAGGCAGACGTCTCCAAACCGGCTGAGAATCGTGTGGAGGGAATACCGTCCCGTCCGCGCGGCGTAAAAGCTTTCGACGGAGGGCGTCGCCGAGGTCAGCAGGAGCAACGCCTTGTGCCAGGCGCAGCGGAATTTGGCCACATCCCGTGCATGATACCGGGGGGAGGATTCGGATTTATAGGTATGCTCCTGCTCCTCGTCCATGACGATCAGCCCGATATTCGAGCAGGGGGCGAACACAGCCGAGCGGGTCCCCACCACGATGCCGGCCTCTCCCCGCCGGATGCGTTTCCACTCGTCCATCCGTTCCCCCATGGAAAGCCCGCTGTGGAGCACGGCGACGCGGCGGCCGTAACGGCGGATGAAGAGGCTTTGCGTCTGGGGGGTCAACGAGATTTCCGGGACCATGACCAGCACCTGACGGCCGTCCGCGATCACCCGGTCGATCAAATTCATATACACCTGCGTTTTGCCGGAGCCGGTCACGCCGTATAAGAGGGAGGCAGAGGCTCCTCCACTGCGGTACCGTTCGAGCAAGCCGTCGAAAGCCGCCTGCTGTTCGGGATTCAGCGACGTGGGGCAGAGCTCCGGATCCCCTTCGGCGGCATTGGGAGAACGCAGCACTTCTTGATCGGCGTAGGCGATCAGGCCTTTCTTTTCCAGCGCCGCCGGGACGGCCGGGGTCACGCCGGAAAAATAACACAGCTCCTTGACCGACGCTCCGCCGGTCTGCTCCAACACCGAAAGCACCGCCCTCTGCTTGGGGGTGCAGGCTTTGCCGGCGAGATATTCCTCCAGCTCTTCCTCAGACACTGCCAACCGGGCTATCCGCACGGTCGCGTCCCCTGCCACCCGGAACGCTCCCTCGTCCCGAAGAAGGACGCCCTTTTTCAGCAGCCGCTCGGGCAAGTCGGAGTCCCGGGAAAGCCCCAGGTCGGTCAGCAGCTTTTCCCGGTCGGCGCCGGATCCATCCCGGCTGCACCACGCGCGCACCCGGTCGAGCAGGCGTTTCTCCTCCGCCGGCAGGGCGTCCAGGATCTCGTCCGGAATGGCCGGGGCGACACGGTAGGTAACACGGACCCGCATGGTCAGCCCCGCCGGCAGCATGGCGCGCACGGCCTCGAAAACGGTACAGAAGGTGCGCTCTTTGAGCCAGAGTGCGAGCGCCAGCATCTCGTCGTTTAAAAGGGGCTGCTCATCCAGAGCCGAGACAACCGGCTTGAGCTTTTTTCCATCCGCAGCCTCGCCGAGCGCCATGACTATCCCCTGGCGGCGCCGGTTTCCCCCGCCAAAAGGAATCAACACCCGGCATCCTCGCTCAAGGCCGCCGAGTGTGTCTGGAATTGTATAGGTATAGAGTTTATCGAAATGGTAAGCGGTCTGTTCGACAGCGATCTCCGCCGTGCGGACAGGGCCGTTTTTCTGGATGGAAGCTGGCATCGGTGTTCCCTCCGGAACCGCAGGGGCTGTTGCCTCAGCGATGGTCGTCTTCGCCGGTATCGCGGGGCACGATCAGCTTATACTCCCCATCGGAGAAATCCTGAATGGCCATGCTCACCGGCTTTTCGGTCAGAATCACATTCTCCGCCTCTGCGTTTTCCGCGATGTCCCGGGCGCGTTTGGCGATCCCGACCACCACGGCGTAGCGGCTTTCTTTTCCCTTCAGCTTCTCAATATCCGTTGGTCTGAGCATCCTGCAATACCTCCAAAACCATTTTTTCCATGCGGCTGTACCGCATTTTCTCTGCATCGATGATGGTGTTGATCCGCCCGACGGCCTGTTCCACCTCATCGTTGAGCACCACATAATCGTAACGGAAGGCTCGGGTGAGCTCCCGTCTCGCGACCTCCATCCTGCCGCGGATGGTCTGTTCGTTTTCTGTGCCGCGGTCCCGCAGCCGGCGCTCGAGTTCTTCCATAGAGGGAATGGTGATGAAGATCGATACCAGGTCGGACCGGTGGTCCATGACCTGCTCCGCCCCCTGCACCTCGATCTCCAGCAGCACGTTCTTGCCCTCGGCCAGCCACTTTTTGATGGATTCCTCCGGCGTGCCATAATAATGGCCATTATACTCGGCATATTCGAGCAGGGAATCGGCGGCGATCATCTCCTCGAATTCATCCCGGGTCCGGAAGAAATAATGAACGCCGTCCATTTCCCCCGGACGAGGCTGCCTGGTGGTTACCGAGATGGACAAAACCGTATCCTTCCGGCCTGAAAGCAGGCTTTTGATGATCGTCCCCTTGCCTGAGCCGGAGGGCCCCGACAGAACGATCAGCATCCCGCGGACAGATGGCTCAGTCATTCTCCTCGATCTCCTCCTCGTCCTCCTCATCCCGGTCGTTCAGACGGTTGGCGACCGTTTCCGGCTGCACCGCCGACAGGATGACATGGTCGCTGTCGGTGACAAGGACGGCCCTGGTGCGGCGGCCGTAGGTGGCGTCGATCAGGGTCCCCCGGTCCTTCGCATCCTGGATGATCCGTTTGATCGGGGCGGATTCAGGGCTGACAATGGCAACCAAACGGTTGGCGGAGACCATGTTGCCAAAGCCGATGTTGATCAGTTTCATACACGCATCCCTTTCTGTCCTATTCAATGTTTTGGATCTGCTCCCGTATTTTTTCGATTTCCGCTTTGATATCGACCACAACCCGGGCGAGCGTCACATCCTGCGCCTTGGAGCCAATGGTATTGGCCTCCCGGTTGATTTCCTGAACCAGGAAATCCAGCTTGCGTCCGATCGCCTCGTTGCCGTCCAGCATCTGTTCGAGCTGGTCGAGATGGCTGCGCAGGCGGACGGTCTCCTCCGCCACGGCGATCTTATCCGCGAACAGCGCCGCCTCGGTCAGCAGCCGCTGTTCATCCACCGTCGCGGTGCTGAGAAGCTCCCGCATCCGGGCTTCCACCTTGTCCATGTGTTCCCGGACGGTCTGGGGAGAGCGTTCTTCCACCCGGGAGACGTTTTCCAGTATCAGGCGCCGGCGGTTTAGGATATCCTCCCGCAGCCGCGCCCCCTCCGTCTCCCTCATGGCGCAGAAGCGGCCGGCCGCTTCGTCCACGACCTCCCGCACCGCTGTCCAGACGGCCGCCTCATCCTCGGGAGCCCGGTGGACGCTGAGCACGTCGGGCAGGCGGGCGATATCCATGAGCCCGAAAGCGCCGTCGGCCATGCCCAGGCCGTCCCGAAGTTCCAGCAACGCCCGCTGATAGCTCCTGGCCAGGGACAGATTGACCGAAACGTCGCCGCCCTCCTCTTCCAAAGGCTCGACGTAGACGAAAACTTCCAGCTTGCCCCGGGACACATATTTTTGCAGATAGGACTTGAGCTTATCGTCCAAAAAACCGTATGCTCTCTGCAGGCGCGACGAATATTCATAATAGCGATGATTGACCGATTTGAGCTCCACCGTGATATCCATACCGGCAACCGTCTTCTGGCAGCGGCCGAATCCGGTCATGCTTCTGATCAAGGGCCTTCCTCCTCTCCCCCATGGGGCTTGGGAATAGACGAACGAAAGCCCCGAACGGGGCTTTCGTAGACGGTTTTTCCTGTCAGACGGGATGAACCTGTTCCTCCATATGGAGATGATCCCCGTCGATGTGGTACTTATCGTTGCGGCGTTTTTCGAAGAATTTGACCGCCACCTGCCCGAACTGGGCATAGGTCAGCACATCTTCCTCCTGCTCGTACCACTCTTTCATCTCGTCCCGCATTTTATCCAATTCGGGCTCGAGGCGATCGGCCGGACGGCAGGTAATGGGCTCCTCGTCGCCGATGATCTTCTTGATGAACTCGGGCTTGATCGGCACCGGTGTGGCACCGTATTCGCCCCGGACCAGACCCTTGAACTCCTTGGTCACCATCTTGTAGCGTTCCCCGCCGATGATGTTGAACACCGCCTGGGTGCCCACGATCTGGGAGGACGGCGTGACCAGCGGCGGATACCCGGCGTCCTCGCGGACCCGCGGCACCTCCTGCAGCACTTCTTCGAGCTTGTCTTCCTTCCCGGCCTGTTTGAGCTGGCTGACCAGGTTGGAGAGCATGCCACCGGGCACCTGATAAATCAGGGCATTGGTGTCCACTTCCAGCATTTTGGGGTTGAGCAGGCCGCTGTCCAGGTACTTCTTGCGCAGGGTGCGGAAATAGGCGCTGATCTCGCTGAGTTTTTTGAGATCCAGACCAGTGTCGTAAGGCGTGCCCTTGAGGGCGGCGACCATGGCTTCGGTGGCCGGATGGGAGGTACCCAGAGCCAGAGGCGACATGGCGGTATCGATGACGTCCGCGCCCGCCTCGATGGCCTTGATCATCACCATATCGGCGATGCCGGCGGTGAAATGGGAGTGAATCTGGACCGGGATCTTGACCGTTTCCTTGATCGCCTTGACCAGATCATAGGTCTCGTACGGCACCAGCAGGCCCGCCATATCCTTGATACAGATGGAGTCAGCGCCGGTCTCCTCGATGACCTTGGCGTACTTGACGAAATAGTCGATATTGTGGACCGGGCTGGTGGTGTAGGACATCGCGACCTGGACATGGGCGCCCTGTTCCTTTTTGGCGGCCTTGATGGAGGTCTCGAGGTTCCGGATATCATTGAGCGCGTCGAAAATCCGGATGACGTCGATACCGTTGGCTACAGATTTCTGCACGAAATATTCCACAACATCGTCGGCGTAATGCCGGTAGCCCAGCATATTCTGGCCCCGGAACAGCATCTGCAGCGGGGTCTTGGGCATATGCTTTTTCAGGGTGCGCAGCCGCTCCCAGGGATCCTCGCCTAGGAAGCGCAGGCAAGAGTCAAAGGTCGCGCCGCCCCAGCACTCCAGGGAACGGAAGCCGATATCGTCCAGCTGCTCGAGCACCGGCAGCATCTCTTCCGTGGTCATACGGGTGGCGATGAGCGACTGGTGGGCGTCCCGCAGGACGGTTTCGGTAATTCCGACTTTAGCCAAACCGATCATTCCTTTCCATTCTCGCGCCGGCTGCGCTTACTGCAGGGAGACAAGCAGCTTACCGGAATCCACGCTCTCGCCCTTGCTGACATGTACGCCCGCCACGACACCGTCACGGGGGGACATGATTTCGTTTTCCATCTTCATGGCTTCGAGAACCAGCAGAACCTGGCCCTTGGCGACGGTATCACCGGCCTTGACCATCACATTGACGATGTTGCCAGGCATGGGGGCATTAATGGTCTCGGCCCCAGCCGCGACAGGAGCCGCCGGGGCGGGTGCCGCCGCAGGTGCCGGAGCGGCAGCAGGTGCGGGTGCCGCCACAGGGGCTCCCGCGCGGCGGGGCCGGACTTATCCGTGCCTGCGTCGAGAATGCGAAAGTCCCCTGCATCCAGACCGGCACCGGC
>ERZ856578.4798-NODE-4798-length-17496-cov-4.384350_pt1 | contig 17496 bp, 19 predicted proteins | sample MGYA00514384_ERZ856578 | MGnify/ENA primary metagenome ERZ856578 (study PRJEB29103, sample SAMN06111958) | human gut metagenome | biome: human gut; feature: ankylosing spondylitis patient; material: healthy_person | host: Homo sapiens | place: China:Hangzhou... | reverse complement strand
GACCCTGGGACAGAAAGCTTATGTGGATGCGATCCGCAAAGACATGATCACCTTTGGTATCGGACCTGCAGGAACCGGTAAGACTTATCTTGCCATGGCTATGGCGATCACCGCATTTAAGGCGAATGAGGTAGAGAGGATCATTCTTACCCGTCCGGCAATTGAAGCAGGAGAGAAGCTTGGATTCCTTCCGGGAGATCTGCAGAGCAAGGTAGACCCGTATCTGCGTCCCCTGTACGATGCCCTGTATCAGATCATGGGAGCAGACAATTTTCAGAAAAATATGGAAAAGGGTCTGATCGAAGTAGCACCGCTGGCATATATGAGAGGACGTACTCTCGACAATGCATTTATTATTCTGGATGAGGCACAGAATACCACCCAGGCGCAGATGAAGATGTTTCTGACCCGTGTGGGATTCGGATCCAAAGTAGTCGTCACTGGTGATGAGACCCAGAAGGATCTGGCACCGGATGTGAAATCAGGACTTGATGTGGCACAGAAGGTGCTTGGAAAAGTAGAAGGAATCAGCTTCTGTCGTCTGACCAGCAGAGACGTTGTCCGTCATCCTCTGGTACAGAAGATTGTAACCGCTTATGAAGAATATGAGAAGAAAACAGCGCGGAGAAAGGAGAACCATGACACTAGATCTGGAAGACGAGTACGGTCTTGACCTTGGTTTTGACTATGAAAAGACAGCAACCGATGTGATCAATCAGGTACTGGAGGAGGAAGGCTGCCCTTATGAGGCACAGGTGAATCTTCTTCTGACCTCTGACCCGGAGATCCACCGGATGAATATGGAATACAGGGAAGTGGACAGGCCTACGGATGTCTTATCATTTCCACAGGTGGAATATGAGTCTCCGGCTGATTTTTCCTGGGCAGAAGAACATGAGATGGATTGCTTTGACCCGGATACGGGAGAACTGTTCCTTGGAGATATTGTGATCTCACTTGACAAAGTAAAGGAACAGGCAGAAAAATACAATCACAGTGTGCGTCGGGAGTTTGCATTTCTGGTGGCACACAGCATGCTTCATCTTCTTGGCTATGACCATATGACACCGGAGGAAGCAAAGGATATGGAATCCAGACAGTCGGCTGTTCTGGAGCACCTTGGAATTACAAGGGATTAATACGAAGATAAGAGGAAAAATATGGGTAACAGCAATAAAAAATCCAATTATATCGTGCAGGGAGGTATTCTGGCCGCTGCATCTATTCTGGTGCGTATTATCGGAATGGTCTATCGGATCCCTGTTACAAGAATCCTGGGTCCCATAGGAAACAGTTACTATTCAGCCGCATATGAAGTCTATTCTATGATGCTGCTGATCTCATCCTTCAGTCTTCCACTGGCAGTCTCCAAGCTGGTATCAGCAAGACTGGCAGCAGGACAGGCGAAGAGTGCATATAAGATTTTCAGATGTACGCTGGTGTTTGCGCTGGTGTCCGGCGGTATTGCATCTCTTCTGGTGTATTTCGGAGCCGGATTTTTCAGTGACGTACTGGTAAATACACCTGAGAGTAAGCTGGCTCTGCAGGTGCTGGCACCGACGATCCTTGTGGTTGCCCTGATGGGGTGCTTAAGAGGATATTTTCAGGGTCTGGGAAGTATGGTTCCTACTGCAGTCTCCCAGATCGTGGAGCAGGTGGTCAATGCAGCTGTCAGCATTGGAGCTGCATGGATGTTGTTCCACTATGGACTGAAGATCGATCATCTTCTGGGAACTGAGACAGCTGCTTACGCTTACGGTGCGGCAGGAAGTACGCTGGGAACCGGAGCAGGTGCATTTGTAGGTCTTATATTCCTGATCTTCATTCTGTTGGTCTATCAGCGGGTCATGAGCCGCAGAGTGGCTTCGGACAGGCATGGAGAGACGGAGTCCGTATGGGAGATTTATGGGCTTCTGATCGTAACGATCCTTCCGGTTATTTTAAGTACCGCTGTTTACAATATCAGCGGCATCATTGATCAAGGTATTTTCAAACACTTGATGGCCTATAAGAATTATGAGTCGATGGCTATCGATGAACTGTGGGGTATTTACAGCGGTGAGTATAAGCTGCTGACGAATGTGCCGATTGCAGTGGCATCAGCCATGGCGTCTTCCACGATCCCTGCGCTGACCAGAGCCAGAGTGGCGAAGGACAGAAGAGAAATGCGTAAAAAGACAGAGAATGCCATCCGTTTTGTGATGGTGATCTGTATTCCCTGTGCAGTGGGTCTGTCTGTACTGGCATCTCCGATTCTTCAGCTTCTCTTTGGAGCAAAAGATCATTTAAGTATCTCTGCATTGCTGCTGCAGACAGGGAGCATTTCTGTTGTCTTATACGGAATGTCCACACTGACCAATGGTATTTTACAGGGAATGGATAAGATGCGTCTGCCGGTGATCCATGCAGCCATCTCCCTGGCCATCCATGTGGTGCTGCTGGTAGTGCTGGTAATGACCGGTATGAACATTCATGCAGTGGTCTGGGCAAATATTTTCTTTGCATTCCTGATGTGCGTACTGAACTCCAGATCTATCGCAAAATATATGCGCTATCGGCAGGAAGTACGAAGGACCTTTTTCGTGCCTCTCCTGGCATCTGCCCTGATGGGAGCGGCCGCATTCGGAGTTTATCATGGCTTGTATGTACTGTGTAAGAGCAATGCAATCTCTGTTCTGGCAGCATGTATTGCAGCCGTGATCGTCTATGGAGTTGCTTTGCTGGTATTGAAAGGTCTGACGGAAGAGGAACTGCTTGGCTTTCCGAAAGGCCGTACACTGGTCAGAATTGTGAAAAAGCTTCACTTGATGTAGAATAAACCTCTTTTTTCCAGTTCATACTATATGGAAAAAGGAGGTTTTATGATGTCGAGAAAAATGATGTGGACGACGGTGATCACAGCAGTCGTTGTGGCTGCGTTGATCGCCATGGTATTTGTATCAGGCAGAAAGAGTGCCACGCCGCCAGAGGAACAGAAAGGCACTGAACTGGTGGAGATGGTTCCGGCAAAGGGAGAGACGGGCGAATCTGTGGCCGAGAAAGTACCGACAACGGAAGAGACAGGAGTGGATTCTTCAGATCAGTATGAATTTCTGCTGGTAGATCACAATGATTATGTGGCTGTCTACCAGCTCCCTGAACGGGAAATCTACGAATATACGGATGTGATCATGGAAGTTCTGCCAGAAGACGTGCAAAAGGAAGTCCAACATGGAAAATACATTAAAAATGAAGAAGAACTATACAATTTTCTTGAAAATTATACAAGTTAGCATTGTCAACAAGCCCGAGATGTTGTAAATTAAACCGTAGGAATGTGTATACACATTCTATATATGGGAAGAGAGACAACAATATGGATAATCAGACATTAAGAGAACGATTGAAAGATAAAAAAAGGATCGTAGTCAAAGTAGGATCTTCGTCCCTGACACATGCAGAGACAGGTTCCATTGACCTGATCAAAATGGAGAAGCTGGTACGGGAACTGACAGATCTTCACAATCGAGGCAAGGAAGTGATTCTGGTAAGCTCAGGAGCGATCGCAGTGGGACGCAAGACCATCGGTATGAAGGACCGCCCCTCACAGTTGTCAGTAAAGCAGGCATGTGCATCCATAGGACAAGCAAGACTGATGATGATGTATCAGAAATTTTTCATGGAGTACAACCAGATCGCATCACAGGTTCTGATGACCAAGAATACGCTGGTGAATGGAGAGAACAGGATCAATGCCCGGAATACCTTCGATACATTGCTCCATATGGGAGCCATTCCTATTGTAAATGAGAATGATACGATCTCTACGTACGAGATCCAGTTTGGTGACAATGATACCCTGTCTGCGGTAGTTGCAGCACTGGTACAGGCGGATCTTTTAATTCTTCTGTCAGATATTGACGGACTGTTTACGGATGACCCGAATAAGAACCCGGATGCAAAGTTTATTGATTATGTGGATCATGTGGATCAGCATTTTGAGAAGATGGGTAAGGGTTCCGCCAGTGATGTGGGAACCGGAGGAATGTCAACCAAACTGAAGGCGGCGAAGCTGGCCACCTCTGCCGGAGCGGATATGGTCATCGCCAACGGAGCAGATATGGGTGTGATCCATCGGATCGTGGATGGAGAACCGGTTGGAACGCTGTTCAAAGAGAATCGTACGGAAGATTTTTATCTGATCGACTATCTGGATGAGCCATCCGTATAGGGACAAATAAAGGAGAGACAATCAGGATGATGGATGATAAGAAGATAGCCAGAATCAATGAACTGGCACACAAATCTAAGGCAGAAGGCCTGACATCAGAAGAAAAGAAGGAGCAGCAGCTTCTCAGACAGGAATTTCTCGCAGCTATCCGTGAGAATGTGAGAAGTCAGCTTGACAATATTGATATTCTGGAACATGACGGCAAGATCGTAAATCTGGGTGAAAAATATGACAAAAATGGGAAAAAAGGAAATTAGGGCAGAAGTCAAAAAACGCAGAGCAGAGGCAGAACTCGGGACACTCCATGAGAATAGCAGAAAGATCGTGGAGACCTTTGTAAGTCTGCCACAGTATCAGAACACAGACCTGTTGCTGGCCTATGTGGATGCTAAGCGGGAGGTTGAGACCCGTCTTCTGATGGAGCGTGCATGGAAGGATCATAAAAAAGTGGCTGCTCCCCGTGTGGATGGAGACGGTATCATGGATTATTATTATATCAATAGTCTGGATGATCTGGATCCGGGAAGCTTTGGCATCATGGAGCCGAAGATGGACTGCCCAATCTGTGAGGATGAGAATGGACTGATGTTGATGCCAGGTGTGGCATTTGATGAACACTGTCATCGGGTAGGGTATGGCGGTGGCTACTATGACAGATATCTGGAAAAGCATCCGGACATTGTACATATTGCACTGGCATTCGAGTTTCAGGTATTTCTGGAGGTTCCATTTGAGGCACATGATATTCTGCCGCAGATGCTGGTGACTGAAAAGCGGATCATCCGGCCGGAAGAGACCAGTGAAAGAACTCTGGAAGAGATTGGAAGGCGGGCGAAAGCTGCAGAGCCGGTTCTTCGGATCATGGGAACGACGAAGAAGAATGAAGTGCTGCTTCATGTAGCAGATGCGCTTATCAAGGAACAGAATTACATTCTTGGAAAAAATGCAAAAGATGTGGAAATTGCTAAAAAGAATGGCATGGAGCCGGGCATGGTGGACCGTCTGATGCTGACCAAAGACCGGATTGCCGGCATGGCAGAAGGTATTCGTCAGGTGGCTGCATTGCCGGATCCGGTGGGAGAGGTAACTTCCATGAAACAGCGGCCCAATGGTCTGATGATCGGATGGAAGAAAGTGCCGCTTGGCGTGATCGGTATGATCTATGAATCCCGGCCAAATGTGACTGCAGATGCATTTTCTCTGTGCTTTAAGGCTGGAAATGTGGTAATCTTAAGGGGAGGCAGCGATGCGTTCCTGTCCAACTGTGCGATTACGAAGGTCATCCGGACAGCACTGGCAGAGATGGATATTCCAGAAGATGCAGTGCAGCTGATCGAAGATACCAGCCGCGAAACAGTCAAGGCATTTATGCAGCTGAACCAGTATGTGGATGTACTGATTCCCAGAGGCGGAGCTGGACTGATCCGCAGTGTGGTAGAGAACAGCCGGATACCGGTGATCGAGACTGGCACAGGCAACTGTCATATTTTCGTAGATGAGAGTGCCGATTTTGATATGGCAATTGACATTATTTTCAATGCAAAGACACAGCGGATCGGTGTGTGCAACGCATGTGAATCTCTGGTGATCCATGAAAAAATCGTGGATGCATTCCTGCCACGCCTGAAAGCGCGCCTAGATGAGAAGCATGTACAGATGCGTGGTGATGAGAAAGCATGTGCAGCTGCGGAAGGACTTGTGAAAGCAACAGAAGAGGACTGGGGCAGAGAGTATCTGGACTATATCCTGTCTGTAAAGACAGTGAAAAATATTGATGAGGCGATTGTACATATCAATCGCTACAATACTGGACATTCGGAGGCTATCGTGACAAAAGACTATGCCAATGCGCAGAAGTTTTTAAATGAGATCGATGCGGCAGCCGTCTATGTGAATGCGTCCACTCGTTTTACGGACGGATACGAATTCGGGTTTGGAGCAGAGATTGGAATCAGTACCCAGAAGCTTCATGCAAGAGGACCTATGGGACTTGATGCCCTGACCTCTGGAAAATATATTATTTATGGAAATGGACAGATAAGATGAGAGTAATTGCAGGAACGGCACGGAGTATGCCACTGAAAACTGTGAAAGGGATGGATGTACGTCCTACCACAGATAAGACAAAAGAGACCCTGTTTAATGTATTGCAGACAGATGTACCGGACAGCCGGTTTTTGGATCTGTTCAGCGGAAGCGGAGCCATCGGTATTGAGGCACTGAGCCGCGGAGCATCCCATGCAGTACTGGTGGAGCAGGACAGCAAGGCTGCTGACTGTATTCTGGAAAATCTTCAGTTTACAAAGCTGATCGACCGGGCAGAGCTTCAGAAATGTGATGTGCTGACAGCTCTTCACCGGATGGAAGGACAGAAACCATTTGATGTGATCTTTATGGATCCGCCTTATGATCAGGGATTGGAACAGCAAGTTGTGGAGTATCTGACCAGAAGTTCTCTGGCAGATGAATATACAGTCATTGTTATTGAGGCTTCTCTGGAGACGGATTTCTCCTGGCTGGAGGCAGCTGGCTTCCATGCTTACAAATACAAAAAATATAAAACAAATCAGCATGTATTCATTCAGAGAAATGATGCATAGCGTGAGAGGATAAGGATTAATAAATGACTCGAGCAATTTATCCGGGAAGCTTTGACCCGGTAACACTGGGACATCTGGACATTATCAGACGTGCGTCCAAAACCGTAAGTGAGCTGATCGTAGGTGTTCTCAATAATGGAGGAAAGACTCCGCTTTTTACTATTGAAGAACGAGTGGAGATGCTAAAGGAAGTGACGAAGGATCTGCCAAATGTGAAAGTAATGTCTTTCTCTGGACTTCTGGTAGATTTTGCAAAACACACGGATTCCAATCTGGTAGTCCGCGGACTTCGTGCGATCTCTGATTTTGACTATGAGCTGCAGATGGCTCAGACCAACCGGAAGATGAATGCAGATGTGGATACCATGTTTCTGGCAACCAGTCTGGAGTATGCATATTTAAGCTCCACAACAGTAAAAGAGGTTGCTTTCTGTGATGGAAATATCAGCGAGTTCGTACCGGAACCTGTAGTGGAGAAGGTTCAGGAAAAAGTACGTCTGGCGCGACAGAAGGCAGGAAAGGAGTAGCTGGGGATGAGTAACAGCAGAATTGAACAGATCATTGAAGAAATTGAGGACTATATTGACAGTTGTAAAGGTCCGCTGTTCGGTGGAGGAGACAAGATCGTTGTTGACAGAGAGCGTATGGAGGAACTGTTAAGAGAGCTTCGCATGAAGACTCCGGAGGAGATCAAACGCTATCAGAAGATCCTGGCAAATAAGGATGCAATCCTGGCAGATGCACAGCAGAAAGCAGAGGCTATTATTGCACAGGCAAATATTCAGAATCAGGAGCTGGTCAATGAGCATGAGATCATGCAGCAGGCATATGAGCAGGCTAATCAGGTGATCGAGATGGCTACCAGTCAGGCTCAGGAGATCTTGAACAATGCTACCAGAGATGCCAATGAAATTCGTCTGGGAGCCATCCAGTATACAGATGATATGCTGGCAAATATGCAGACCATGCTGCAGGATGTGGTAGAGAAGTCTAACAGCCACTATTCTGCAATGATGGATAATTTCCAGCAGTTCTATAATACCATTACCAGCAACCGGGCAGAACTTGCCCCGGAGACAGAAGAACCAGCACCGCAGGAAACATCAGAAGCGGAAGAAGAAGCCGACCAGTAATCCACGGTTTCAAGTCAAGATCTGTGTCCGACAGGACACTTATGATCTGAGCACAGGTACATAAGCCGCCGAAGGAAGCTCCGGCACAGACAAGGGCTGTGCGCATGGGAGTGGAAGCAAGTGGCAGGGCACTGAGGGCATGCGTACCGGAACTGATCTCCAGAAGAGCGGCAATGGCAGCGGTCAGGGGAACAGGAAGATGAAAAAGTGTCAGCATCTGAGCAATAATTGAGAACAGAATGATGTATCCACCCAGTCGGGTGATCGTCGTAAAACTATCCATGATACAGGTATCCAGCATCGGAAAATCAATCCGGTGAATGGATACCTGTTTTTGTATTACAAGAGAAGCTCCGGTATGTATAGACCGGACAGCACCGGAAATATTGTGGCTGGAAACCGGTGCTTTGTAGAAAAAGCGGCCATAAATATATCCATACAAAAGCGGAACACCATAAAACACGCAGAATAGTATTGGTGGAACCTTTGTGAATCCAAGCTTGGCAATACAGATATAATTGACAAAAAAGGCAGGGCTCACATTATTGCAGAATACCATCAGATAGGAGCCTTCCTCTCTGGAAATGTGCTGATGTGCCACCAGTTCGGCAATCACTTTGGCACCCATGGGAAAGCCGCACAGATATCCCATAAGAATTGCATAGGAGCCATCTGAGGAGACTGGAAAGATCCGTGTCAGAACCGGTGCGAAGATCCGGTTCAGAAAACGAAATGCACCGGTTCTGATCAAAAGACCGGATAAGATAAAAAAAGGAAGCAAGGAAGGCAGGACAGAAGTGTACCAGAGGGTCAGACCCAGCGTACAGCCCTGCGCCGGAATGGTAAGTATGTTTTGCAAGATACCTCCATATGATGTAGTAATTCATTATAATGTATGGGGCAGGCCGTGAAATATGAGTCTTTTTGCGGGCGGAAGCTTGCATTATGGATAGGGATGATGTTATTGCTCAACTGTCTGGTCCAGGAAGAACTGTACTGGATCGAAGACCGGCTGAAGGCGCGGATGCCGTCTTCTTCGGATTCCGATGTGGAATATGAGGCCTATCAGCAGGCATTGGAGCAGGTGTGGGAAGAACTGGAATATTTTCCTGTACCGGACTCTACTTTGAAAGATACAGAGGCTGTTTCTTTTGAAAATACCTGGCAGGCAGAGCGGACATATGGGGGAAAACGAAAACACGAAGGCTGTGATCTGATACCGGAAAAAGAAGAGAGCGGATATTACCCGGTGATCAGTATGACAGATGGGACAGTAGAGCGGGCAGGCTGGCTGGAAAAAGGAGGCTGGCGGATCGGAATCCGTTCGGACAATGGCAATTATTATTACTATGCACATCTGGAATCTTATGTGGGTGACTGGAAAGAAGGAGACAAGGTGCAGGCAGGAGACTTGCTTGGATACATGGGAGACAGTGGTTATGGACCGGAAGGCACGACCGGACAGTTTCCAGTTCATCTTCATGTGGGCATCTATATGCCCCTTGGTGTAGAAGATGAACTGGCGATAAATCCCTATTGGATGTTAAAGTATCTGGAAGAAAAGAAGGTTAAGTGGGATTATTGATAGTAAATGACAACAGTCGGATATATGTAACCATCACAGCCAATACCGGAAGAGATAAGGAACCTAAAAAGATAAACAAAATCAGGAAAATATTTTCATAGTATGAAATCATAAGCCAAAGCATCAGGACACATAAAAACAGTATTGTAAAAGCAAGGACAGCAAGTAGAATAGTACCTCCCCATAACTGTTTTCTATTGGGAAGGGTAATCTGAGAAGTGAGATCATCTTCTGGATCATCTGGATGTCTTTTTTTGAGTTTGTTCTGGATTGCCTGATAACGTTTTACTTTTTGAAACACAAAAGGAAGATTCAGAACAAACAGGACAAAACAGATTCGACTTGACAGATCGGGATGAGCATGGGCGGCTAATGTAACAATAAATCCAAGAAAAAGTGAAAGAGATATACTGACAACGGCAAAAGTAGTGGTTATCACACCTAGTTTTGAATATATATAGATGTAATCGTATTTGGTGTAAATTTTTTTCATATGAAATCTCCGATCTTTATGTCTATTTTTTTAATTCTTCCCAGTCTGGTCCGAGCTGCAGGCTGCCATCTGTGCTGGCTACAAAGGTATTTCCATTTTTATAGATATGTTCATATTTCACGTCTGCCTGATAGGCATTTCCATAAGAATCCCGGTAATGGTTCACACCACGGATACCATCGGTGGAGTGGTCATAGATGCGATCCATCTGACGGCTGTGATCCTGACAGGCCTGGTTTACGATATCCGAGGTCTGGGAAAGTGTGTGGGAAAGATTCCGGGAAGCTTGTATGGCATTCTGCTGCCGGGTCATGGCTCCCTGAAGCTGTATCTGCCGGACGCGCTGGAGTTCCTCATCTTGAAGTGCAAAATAGAGGGGACCGTATTTTAACTCCTGAAGAAAGCGGTCAAAGACGGCTTCACAGGAGGAAGCAGCTGAACTGGAAGCCTGACAGAGAATCAAGATATCAAAGGCTCGCCCCCCAGTTGGAGGTATTAAGACCGCCAATTCCGTACATAGCGCCCATAAAGGCGGTTCCCTTTTTCAGAAAATCTGTAATCCGATCTGTGGAAGACGCGGAGGAATTCTTTGGAACCTGTGCCAGTATAGTGGCAAAAAAGCCCTCATAAAGCTGTCCACCTGCTGAGATGCGAAAAGTAAACTTGCCGGGAAATACATTTGCCTGCTTCTGAAACTTCTGAGAAGCTGTCTGCTGAAACCGCAGAGCCTTTGGCTGTAGGGCTTCCGCAGATACCGGATAAAGCTCCGGTTCAGAGAGAGAGCCAGGAAGAAGCTGGGATGTGATACCTATAATTCGACGCCGGGCATACTGGGGAAGCTCAAGCCATCGGCAGTTGCAAGCCATGGACATGGGATATATCTGGTACTCGCCGCCTGAGGAAAGTCCAGGAATTCCCATAGAGGAAAAAATAGAGGCTTTCGGTGCAGAATCCTTGTAGAAGGCGAAAGGATAGAACAGAAGCTGGGCGGACATATCCTGGGAGAAAAGCTGTAGTCCCTTGCAGACGGTTGCTAGTGTAGAGATGGAATCATTATCATCAAAGACGCGGTAATCCCATCCGGATGGAATATAAGATTGAAACAGTGCACCCCGTCCACCATAGTTGATGATGCGGACAGGGTTTTTCTCGTTGCACTGTGATTTCAAAACATATTCGGTACCGCAATAAGGACAGCGGATTCGTTCGGCGTCTTCTGCGACATGCATTGGACTTCCACAATTTCTACATTTTACTTCTTGATATTCCATAGAACGATGCTCCTTTCGATGGTGGTTATAGCTTTGTATGATACTGTTGTCTACAGTCTAACATAAGTGAAAATGGTCTTGCAGTTGACAAATGTTTCATTCCTGGCCTGTAAACAAAAAACTGAAAAAGCAGAAAAAAGAGGAGAAAGAAAAGATTGAGACTTTTGTCACCTTGTTCGATTGAGACTTTTGTTTATAATAGAATTATCAAAAGAAGGTAATTCAGGGATAAACGGAGTGGAGATAGATGAAGTGGTGTAGATTAAATGGAAGAGTGTTGACATTGATGTTGGCTCTTGCTTTTTTCAATTTTATTTTTCTGGGAATTGAATATCAGTTTGACAATATGATGGCATTAGTTACCGGACCGGAACAGGTGGTGACAGCTCAGGGGTATATATTGGGAGCCAGTGTGCTGGGATTTCTGCTTTATCCGGCGGCTGCTTCCTGCATAAAAGAAAAATTCTGGCAGATTGTCGTATTCGCAGGAGCACTGGCAGGAGTAATCTGTGTTTTTGTGATCTGGCAGCATATCTCTTATGGCACGATTCTGGCGGCGGGCTGCATCTGCTTTATTCTGATTGGCATGGCAGGAAGCGCAGTACATTATTATCTGTCCAGGGCGGCAGCTCCTGAACATCTGGCGAAGACCATCGGTATATCATATGCAGTTGGCATCTTTCTCCAGTTTCTTAATAATAATCTTATAAAAAATGATATGGCAGAGTCTGTTGTTCTGGCCGTGTCTGCAGCAGTGTTTTCCGTATTGCTGTTAAACGCAGAGAATGGAATAGTACAAGCAGAAAGTGACTCGGAAAGTGCATCAGAAAGCACATTGGAAAACTCCGAGCATGCGGGTCTCTGGCTGATTCTTCTGATAATACTGATCACCTGTATCTTTTCTACATTGGATGCAGCAGTGACGCTGAGACATGCAGCGGGAAGTGCGGATGTAGGGCAGTGGCCGAGGCTGTTGCTTGCAGGAAGTGGTCTTCTGGCAGGTGTGTTCTATGACAGTCTGGAACATCGATATGAGAATATACTGATGTATTGCATGACAGTTTTGTCTGCTTTCTGCATCGTGGTACTGGAAAATGGTGGGCCATTTTTTGCGGGGCTGGTTGTGTTTTATCTGTCAGCGGGATTTTTTGTAGTATTTTTTACTGTAAGCTTTATGCGTCTTTCAATCCGGATGAAGTGTCCGAGACTCTGGTCGGGTCTTGGAAGAGCTGTGAACAATATCTGTGCTTTTGTCACAGGATCACTGTCCATCCGACTTATTCAGTCAGAAAATCAGATGCTGCGGGATGGTCTGCTGCTGGTATTATTTGTTTTGATCAGTATTGTATTTTTTATCTATAGTAATGCCTTGTACAGGAGAAAAAAGACAGAGCCACAGAGCAGGGAGATAAAGCTTGGAGAAAAAGAAAGTCTGGAAATGTTTGCCTCTTCATTTTCTCTTACAGAGCGGGAGAAAGAAGTGTTGGAGGTGATTCTGGTATCCGATGAGAATGTTCAGGATATTGCGGAGACACTGATGATTTCCAGAGCGGCACTGTACCGGCATATTGCCAGCCTCAATGAAAAGACCGGAACAAAGTCCAGAATCGGATTGGTTCAGTTTTACTATCGATATCACAGGAGGAATGAAGGATGAAAAAGAGACGTCATTACAGAATACTTTTCATTCTGATGGCAGCAGGCCTGCTTTGCAGCTGCGGAACCGTCGGGGAAAAGGAAGAACCGCAGACAGCAGGCACGCAGACGGAAAAAGCAGAAAAAGAGGATGCCCGGCTAGCACCCTATCAGAGCGTGGAACTGGCGGCTATGGCCCGTGCTTATTATCTGAAGGAAAATAATTATCTGGCACCGGAGGTGGAATGCCTGAAGAATGATGACGGTACGACAACCCTTCATCTTTATGAGATTGTGAAGGACGATGATGAGAGCAGTCACACCGCCACTTCTGCCTGGTATACGGTGGATGAATATGGAAAGGGAGAGGACGACATCATGGGAAATGCGGTGAAGTTTCCAGGCATGTCCCTGGGGGAAATTGCAGAATATGTAAAAATCCCTATAGCACTTACCTATAATGAGGAAGGGGAAGCCCATAATGAGTGGCAGATTACTGATGCAGCGACGATCAATGCCTGCATACAGGCTATAAGCCAGCTTACCGTCGGGGAGGAGACAGAGCTTCGCACCATGGATGCCGGGGAGACACTTGTCTTCCAGATGGCGGATGGAAATACGTGGACGCTGGATTTTGAGGCCGGAAATCTGTTGAGAAATAACACTTGTTATGAGACGGACGGATGGAAAAAAGTCCAGAATATCATACGGGATTATCTTACGGAGGAGGGATTGCAATGAGACTACGAGACGGGAAGAAGGCAGGGGTATTACTGCTTGCGGCACTTTTGCTGACCGGCTGTGGAGGAGCAGAGAATACATCGGATGCTGTAATGAGTGTCAGCGAAGATACTGCGGCAGGAACATGGGAGCTTGTGAGCATGACCTATAATGGAATGACGGTCGGAAAAGAGGATCTGGAAGAGATGGGCACATCTATGACGTTGAATCTTCTGGAGGATGGTACCGGAACTATGGATTATGACGGCACAGTCCATGATCTGACCTGGGATGACAGTGCCATTACTACGGATGGCGTGGCGGATGCTTACACGTTAGAAGATGGCGTATTGGTTCTGGCGAATGAAGAGACGGAGATGGTCTTTGAAAGACCAGGAAGCATGGCAGCAGTGACTGCGCCGGATGAAGAAGAGGATGAGCAAACAGCAGACTCGCGTACAGAGACGGGTTCCCACACAGAGGCATCGATAGAAGACAACTGGACAGTCGTTCCATTGGCATCTGCTCAGGAGTTGGTGCCTTATAGCTGTACAGAGTTCAGTATGAATATTCCACAGGGATGGACAGTGAGATCTTCTGCTATGTACACCGGTATGTTTCATGCGATTCATGCTTTTGATCCGGAGAAGCCGGTGAATCAGATTTTCTTTATGCTGAAAATGGAGCCAATGTTTCCGGATGAGAATTCCCGGGCGATGATGGCACTTTCCAGTGATTTGTTTGGAAAATATCCCATTCTTACGAATGTATCGACACAGGGAGTCTTTGAAATATTCCCACAGTTTGCAGACGCAATGAATGCAACTGCTGATTATGCGGATATTCAGACACCGTACATTGCAGATTTTTCTGTAACAGAGAGTTTTGAAAGTGCTCAGGGAATGAGCAGCGTTGCTATTTCTCCATCCATTCTTCGGGCAGATTTTACGCAGGATGGAATGGCGGGAGAAGGAATGTTCACAGCGGATGTGGTGCCCTTTGCCATGGGTACGGGAATGGGATATTATTCCGTCTATAATCTGACAGTCCTCAGCGCAGAAAAGGGAACCTTTCAGGACTGGCAGCCTACTTTGAATAAGGTTTTAAGCAGTCTTAATTATACGCCGGAATTCCAGAGTTTTGCCATGTCCCAGAGTAATCAGGGGGCAGCTACATCCCAGTCCCTCAGCCAGTCGGCCAGTGAGATGTCCGACAGCATTATGTCTTCCTGGGAGAACCGGAACCGGAGTCAGGATATCATGAGCCAGAAACAGAGTGATGCGACCTTGGGCTATGAGCGTATTGTGGACACTGAGACAGGAAATATCTACAAAATTGACAACGGCTTCACCGACTGGTACGATGGATCCCGTTATAAATCCATCACCGATGATCAATATACGGATTCGGTGGAAGCTGTGATTCACTGGAAATAGACTTATATCAATAAAAAATTGATTAAGGCTTGATTAAGTGAGAGATTTTTAAGCAAAATCTCTCACTTTTTGTTATAATGGGGCAGGAAGCAATGTCTGATGTTTCTATTAACACGGAATATAATCTGGATGTAAGAGGAGAGTAGATATATGGGAAAAAACCGGATAGTTATTATAATCTGTTATCTGATGATTGTAACAGGTTATTTTGCAGGAGACTGGTATCTTCAACAAAATGGAATGGAATATCTTCTGAAAATAAAACTGGTGACAGGCATTTTTCTATGGTGTTTACCAGTGTTGCTGATTGGATCGTTTCTCTGGAGAGCGTATCAGAAGAAACAGGCAGGGCTTTGGTTCGGACTGTTTCTTACTTATGTGATCGTCATGGCACTGGTGAGTGTCTGTGCTGCATTTATCCAGGTGGCACAGCTGGAAGATGAATATCGGATGAAGGATGGCTATCTGCGGATTACAGAATCTGCCGCTTATGGTACTCCCAACGAGGTATATTATGCGGAGCCTGTATATGGAATTGCAAGACGGAAATTTACCTGGGATACAGAGCATTATGCACAGAGCCTTTCCAGAATCTATGATACGGAGTTTGTGCCGATGATGGATGAGAGGAAAGGGCAGGTCTACATATCTGAAGATTATCCAGATGTGAAGGTGCAGGTGTGGGGAGTGGATCGTACAGCTGACCCGGAATTAAAAGAGAATCTGTCCTATCTGCTCACCTCATCGGAGATTGAGAAAAAAGGACAGGCCTATTTTGGTGACGCTGTACAGCTGACCAAAAAGCAGCAGACGACTGCGGAGCAGATGAATCTGGAGGATAATCCAAGTTATGAAGTGACGGCATTGACGATTCCTGCAGATCAGATGGATGCCGCAGGAGCGAAGATCGCTGTATTTATGCAGGAAGAACTAAAAACCGGTCTGTTTGATCATGTACAGGGAAGCATTTTTATCATATTGAAAAGTTCAGTGGACGATCCAGAAGGCTGGTCATTTAATCTTCCATTCAGTTTACATCCATCCGACAGCTGGGTTTATGGTGCAGATGTTACAGCAGAAGTGATCCAGAACTGTCTCCACACAGAACTGATTCAGTATCAGCAGTCAGGATCCTGGGTGGAAGAGCCAGACAGCAGCAATCATGCTTATGATGATACGGTCTATTCAGGTGGAGATGATGCAGAAGAAGCACCAGAAGGGCAGGATCAGACAGAGTTCTATAATCAGATCAATGATGGATATGTGGCAATCTATTCTGAATATATGGCGGATGCAGACGGAGCCCGTTTTCAGACTACCCAGGATGCCAAAGGAAATTCGCGGATGCTGGTCTATGAAGATGATGATAAGGTAAGGTTCCTGGTTTATGATAGAGTGTCTAAGAATGAAAAATGTCTGCTCTATGTTTATCATGAAGCGGATAAAGCATCTGATGGCAGCTATAGTCTGCAGGAAGCAAGAATTCTGGATATGTATGCCTATGTGATCGACACAGGAGAGGTGATCGATTCCGGCAGACAGGCATGGGGAGATGTGGGAACATCGGAGTATCGGGAGGCCACCGGTGAATAGGTAAGAAATCTGATGTGGAGGACAAAAGAAGTAGACAGATGTTATTATTTTTGAAAGTGTTTTTAACGGAATTCATCGCGGAGATGGGAGACAAAACGCAGCTCATGCTCATTGCTCTTACTTCCAAGTATAAGTTAAGAGATATTATATTGGGAACTGCTGCAGCAATCCTTGTGCTGAATGGACTGGCCGTTCTTGCTGGAGGATTTGTCAGTGAATTCATTCCTGACTGGCTCATCAAAGTTATTGCAGCATTTGCATTTCTCTATTTTGCTGTATCGACGATTGCCGGTGATGATGACGATGAAGAGGAAGAGGGCGGTAGATCAAAGATCAAGTTTGCTCCGCTTGCAGTATTCTGTACATTTTTCGTAGCAGAACTGGGAGATAAGACACAGCTTACTGCTATTACATTTGGTGCAAATGAAGGAATGAATGCTGCATTGATTGTATGGATCGCCTGTTCTCTGGGACTTTTTGCAGCGGACATCTTAGGAATGCTGGCCGGTTATCTGCTGAAAAGCAAGACACCGGAGGGACTGCTTAACACACTGGCATTTGGAATCTTCTCTGTGTTCGGTGTATATACACTGTTCCAGGGCTTGAAGCTCATCAGCACAGATGTCTGTCCGATTCCGGTGCTGCCGGTACTTGTGGCAGTATCGGCATTCTTTGTTGCTGTCTGTGTCTGTCTTTTTATAAGAAGACCTGAAAAATGTTGAAGCGAGCATTTGGAAAGAATGAAAGGTGACTTATGAAGAAAAGTACATTACTTTTTGCTTGTATACTGGCAATCATTTGTTTATCTGGCTGTGCGAGA
>ERZ856578.4760-NODE-4760-length-17616-cov-21.162780_pt1 | contig 17616 bp, 26 predicted proteins | sample MGYA00514384_ERZ856578 | MGnify/ENA primary metagenome ERZ856578 (study PRJEB29103, sample SAMN06111958) | human gut metagenome | biome: human gut; feature: ankylosing spondylitis patient; material: healthy_person | host: Homo sapiens | place: China:Hangzhou... | reverse complement strand
CTGTCAAAATAGCTTTCCTTGATGCGCAGGGCCTTGCCATCATGAATGACCCACAGGCCCATGCTGCAGGGGTTGTGCGTGCCGTAGTCGATGGACACATAAAACTGCCCGTCGATGTGGGAAGCATCACCGTGAAAGAGGTAGGTGTCCTGCCCGGCGGAGAAGAAGGGATACACAAGGCCCTCGGCAGCTTTCCTTTTACCGAGGATATCACGGGCATACCAGACTGTGCTGCGGTCGTAGGTTGCAAGCACGGCCCGGAGCTGCTCGTCCGAGATGCTCATATTATCGGCAATCGTGAAGTGCCCGTAGTTGAAGCCGTATTTCGGGTTCTCACTCTGCTTCTTTTCGTGCAGGTTCAGAATACTTTCGTAGTACCAGTGCCCCTCCGCCTTGGGATTCAGGTCGTGAAATACCTTTCTGTCAGGGCTGGACAGGGTACGGTCGAATACTTCTTTGATGAAGGTCTCGCTGCACTCGTTGGCCTCGGTGATGTAGGCGGTGCCGTAGGTGTTGCCCTTGATGAGCTTTTCGTCACCGGCTTTGCCGCCACCAGACACCAGCACCACCTTTTCGCCGGTGGCAGTCTGGATGTACAGACAGTCGCGGTTCTGGTAGGTGCCCTCACGGCAGCGGCCCTCAAAGTAATTTTTCAGGCCAAAGCCGTCACAGTCCAGAATGTTCAGCCGGGCGGTCGCAGTAGATACACCCGCAATGAGGTGTATTCTGCTGGGATGCTTTTCCAGAATGGTGCAATACGCCATCGTAATAAGCACGTTCTTGCCGCCACGTTTGCCGCCCTCAGCCACATTGAACCAGTGGTCGAAGCAGTTCCAGAAGAAACGCATCTGGTTTTGTGAAAAAGGTGCAGGTATGTTCATGTCTCAAAGTCCTTGATGTCACGGTCTGGCACAGGGTGCTGCAGCAGATCAGCAAGGGTCTGCATGTCGTTATTTTGAGCAGCGGCATTTTCTTTTTCGGATGCGTCTTTGTACATGCCCAGATGCTTGCCCAACAGGTCAAGTGCTCGGAGCTTATCTGCAAGTTTGACCTCGTGTTCCAAACCGTCCTCGCCAAAGCTCTTGACCTTGATGGACTGGATTGCGGCCAGATCATCCCGGGAGGCATCCAGTTTGACAGAAGCAGTCTCCGGGTCGATCAGGTCGCTGGCGTTGGCAAATGCAATCTTGGCAAGCTCTCGAACGACACGATCAGCAGATACACCGGTCCGGCGGCTCTGCTCAGCCTGCAGCTGGGCAATGCGATTTTGAATGCTAACATTTGCTAACAGCCGGGGTGCCTGTTCTCTTGCGGTTTTGGGGCTGTATCCGGCGCGGATGGCCGCTTGAGTGGCGTTCAGGTCGATCATATATTCTTCACAGAAACGATCCTGCTTGTCGGTCATCCTCACCACCTCTCTTGCCGTAAAATCAAAAAGCCGCCCGGATGGACGGCAGAAATATTCACATGATACCCGGCTGGTACATTCAGGCTGTTGGTCGGTAGGGTGATCCTCTGTGTCAGCCGGGCAGCACAAAGCCCGCAGGATGAAGGGAGTAAGGGAATCTTTCCTGCGGGCTTCGGCATTTTAAATTTTAGCAGGGGTTGACAGTATTATCAAGTCCGGTTCGCTCCGGTTCAGTCCGGACTTTTGATCTCCAGTCTTTTGATGGCCGCGCTGTGGCGCTGGAACATCTGGCTGCGGGAAATGCGGACGATGACCGCGATGTCCGGCCAGTCCTCCAGCAGGATGTACCGCCGGAACAGGATCATGAAATCCACCTCATCGTCCAGCTGGCGGAACACCTCCATGATTTCGGCCCGGATGGTGTCGCACACGGCAGACTGCGCCTCAGCGGCCCGGCGGGCCTCGTCGATGCGTTCCACACTGCGGGGCAGAGCCTGTCCGTCGCCGCTGCCGCCCGGCACAGGGGAAAAGCGCTGGGTGGTGTGGGTGGCATCGGTCTGCAGCATGGCCAGCTCGTCCAGTTTGAGCAGCTCGAACCGCTTGGCCGTCCGGTACCGCCAGAGCCATGCCTTTTTCTCTTCGTAGGTCATTTACAGTTCCTCCACCCGGACGAACACGCCGCAGGGGTCCGACCAGAATTTCTCCACGATCTCGCTGCACACCTGCGCGTCATCGGCCCAGAAGTGCAGGCGGGTCATTTCGTCCTTGAGGGCCTTTTCCAGATTGTCGGTGTCCGGCTTTGCGGTGCGCCAGCTGCCGTTTTTGCGGCCCTCGGCAGGGAAGCACCACTTGACCAGCAGACGCACCGGACGGCCTGCGGGGATGGGCTTTTCCGGCGCGTGGGGTGCCAGATGGGCGTGGAGCTTGGCACGGGTCTGTTTCAGTTCCGGGCTGTCGTGGAGCACCGCGTGCGGCTGCCCGCCCTTCATGTAGGCGTGCAGCTGCTTTGCGTTGTGGGTGGTGGTGGGCGGCTGCATGGGGATAAAGAATTGCATGTACATGGGGTTCACCTCGTTTTTCTTTTTTTCAGGTTTTAGCGCCAACGTGATGGGGAGGGTTCCCCGAATGGATGGGGGCTGTGTACGCCCCATCCTTCGGGATGCCCCATCACATACGGACGGATTATGCTATTATATATAGGCATTTTCCGTCCCGAATCCGTAGGAAAATGCGGCATTTTCCGAAATCCGTAAACGGAAGGCGGACGGAAGATGCTGGCATTTTACTGTTTTTGTACTCTGCGTAAATCAAAAATATTGCAAGATGTAATCAACCGGAACTTCCCGGTTCCTTGCGGCCTACATCGGAGCCATCGATCCAGTAGCCACCGTCAGCTTTCAACCGGCGGCGTACGGTGTCAGGTTTCAGGCTCATATACTCAGCCATGGAGTAGATTGTCACTTTGCCGTCCATCATGCAGGCTTCAAAGGCGGTGGACAGTTCCGATGATTTATCTTTTGCAAGCTTTTCACGGTTGCCCCAACGCTTTTCTGCACCACGGGAAGCCATGGACCGAAACTCTCCGTCCGGCTGCAGGTCCTCCAGCAGGCCGCTGTCCGGCTTGTGCACAGGGTAGTCGAACCAGAGGTTCACCGGGTCGAAGCGGGCGAACTCGCGCAGGGTGCCCTCGATGCGCCATGCGGTCATGCCGTCGGCCTTTTTCTCAGCAGCCGCGACCTCGGCATCGATGGCCCGCAGATCTGCAAGGCCCAGTTTTTCCTTTGCGATGGTCAGCATCCGGTGGCGGCTGAGGGTATCATCCAAGCCGTAGGCATCCGCATGACCGCGTTTGTCCAACATGGCCTTGATCACGCGGCAGGCGGCTTTGTTGTGCAGCTGTTCCCGGATGGCATCGGTGGGCACCAGCTCGGTCATGTCCAGCATGGCATCCGGGTCGCGGGCGAACACGCCGGAGCCGGATGCACGGTCCATGCTGCGCTTGCCGCCTTGGGCACCTTTGCTGTGGTGATGGGCGTAAATTACAGCACAATCCAGTTCATGGCATACCTTATCGAACTGGCCGCAGAACTTCGCCATTTGCTCTGCAGAGTTTTCATCACCGGTCAGCACCTTATAGATAGGGTCGAAGATGATTGCCGTGAAGCCCTGCTTCTTTGCCCGGCGAATTAACTTTGGAGCTAATTTGTCAAGCTGCACCGGAATGCCGCGCAAGTCCCAGATGGCGATCTGGTTAAAATGTGCTGGAGGGAGGCCAAGTGCATTGTAAACATCCTGAAACCGGTGCATACAGGAATCCGGGTCGAGTTCCAGATTTAGATACAGAACTTTTCCCTGTGCACAGTTAAAATGCCCCAGCCATGTGGTGCCCTCAGCAATGGCGATGCACAGCTCGATCAAAGCAAAACTTTTGCCGGCTTTTGAAGGGCCTGCAATCATCATCTTGTGGCCTTTTCGCAGCACATTTTCAATGAGCGGTTCGCGCAGCGGGCGGATGTTGGAAAAATCGTTGCTGGTGTGCCAGTCGGGAAGATCATCCGTTTCCGATTCCAGCCAGTCACGCCATTCATCCCAGCAGGATTTTCCGATGTTCGTTTCCAGCAGCACCTGCCGTTTGTCACCGCGCGGGATGCCGGGCATCCGGGAAAGGCGGGAAGGGTTGCGGTTCTGCTGGTCGATGGTCAGGCCGTTTTTCTGGCAGGCGGCATAGAGATAATCCACCCGCCTGCGGTACTCGGCGTAGTCCGGGGCATCCACCTTCACGATGGCGTGGACGCTCTTGCCGCCAGAGTAGACCAGCGCGGCACAGGGCAGTTCCAGCTGCTTGATGATGGCCTGCTGCTTGCCCAGCTCCATGTTGTCACACTCCACGAGGGCGTAGCGGTAGGCAGTAATATTGGCATCCTTGCGTCCGGTGCCGTCCACAGGGTTGAAGCAGATCCATGCACCTACTTCAGGATCACAGTCGCCTACCACCTTGCCGAGGTCGCCGCCGCAGGCATCCAGCTCGGTGATAAGCTGCCCTGCGGTGCGGGTCCAGCTGCCTTTTGCAGGGCGGCGGCGGTCGGCGGCCATAAAGCTTTCGGTCACATAGGCCACATATTCATCCGGCTCAAACAGGGCTTGCAGGTAGCGCTTGAGCTGGTCGGCGGGGTGCCACTCTGCGGGCAAAGTCAGCTCGTGGGCTTCCACCCAGCGCGGGTCTACCACGCGGCCTTCGGTTTGTGTGCTGGTGCCGGCAGAAATATCATCGTTCCAGTCCAGAGCGTGGCCTGCGGGGCCGCTCCATCCGTGGGAGTAGGCCAGTTGGAAAATGCTGCTTGCGGTGACGGGGCTGGCCCCGCCGCCGTGAAAGCTTTCCCATTTCCTGACGCACTCGCCCTTATGATAGCGGCCCGCATCGCGTGTGCTCCACTGTTCCCAGATGGTAACGGGCAGACCAGCATCCTTCAGTGCCATGCCCACCATGAGCCATTCGTCATAGGTCAGGGCGGACGGGGATACGAAGTCCAATGCTTCCTTGAGTTCATTTTCATGTTCCATTCGCGTTACCATCCGAAGTCAATGTCTGATGTGGGCGGCTCCTGTGCAGGAGTGTAAGTCTTTGGGTTCACGCCCTTGGGCACGCCGCGCCAGCCGCCTGCCGCAATGCGGTCGATCATGTGTTTGGCTGCATCGAAGCTCCATGTGCCCACGCTCTGGAAACCGTAACGTTCCAGCACGCGGATCTGCTTGGGTGTGGTCAAGCCTTCAGCGCGGCGCTTGTTCAACCGGTCCAGCAGCAGGGAAGCCTTGCCTGCGGATTCCACCGCGTCCGGCAGGATGCCAAGCTTTTCCAGCGCGGCGGCCTGCTGTTCGGTGGGCGGGCCTGCTTCCCAGCCAAAGGCCGGCACATATCCGGCAAGGTCTTCAGCCTGAATGCTCATTTCGTACTGCAGCGGGTCCACGAGACGGGCTTTTTTGCGGCGCTGTTCTTCCAGCTGTTTTGCAAGTGCTTCTTCCCGCTGGGTCACTACGTCCTCGCTGGCCTGCACGGCTGCTTCCTCGATGTCCTCCGGGCAGCCGGTCTGGGCAAGGTTCTCGGTCATCTGCCGGGCCACGGCGCGGTCCTCACAGACCAGATCCGCCGGGCGGCAGAGCTCGTGCTTGTCGGTCATCCACAAAAAATCCAGCAAAAGCAGATCGCTCTTGCCCGGGGAGAGCCGGGTGCCGCGCCCTACCATCTGACTGTACAGGCTGCGCACCTTGGTGGGCCGCAGTACCACAACGCAGTCCACGCTGGGGCAGTCCCAGCCCTCGGTGAGCAGCATGGAGTTACACAGCACGTTGTATTTGCCTGCATCGAAATCGGCCAGCACTTCCTTGCGGTCGGTGCTCTGGCCGTTGACCTCGGCGGCACGGAATCCATGGGAGTTCAGCAGGTCGCGGAATTTCTGGCTGGTCTTGATGAGGGGCAGGAACACCACCGTTTTGCGGCCTTTGCAGCGCTGGGCCATCTCGGCGGCGATCTGTTCCAGATAGGGGTCCAGCGCCGTGCCGAGGTCTCCCACGGCGTAGTCCCCGCCGCTCATGGTGACAGAAGAAATGTCCAGCTTCAGGGGGATGGTCTGGGCCATGATCCTGCACAGATAACACTCCTTGATGGCATCGGTCAGCTTATACTCAAAGGCAAGGCTGTCGAACACCTCGCCCAGATTGCGCATGTCGCCGCGGTCCGGTGTGGCGGTCACACCCAGCACCTTTGCATCCCCGAAATAGTCCAGGATGCGGCGGTAGCCGTTGGTGATGGCGTGGTGCGCTTCGTCGATGATGATAGTGCCAAAGTAATCATGAGGAAAGCGTTCCAGCCGGGCGGTGCGCTGCAGGGTCTGCACGCTGCCCACGACAACGCGGAACCATGTATTCAGACAGGTGGCATCTGCCTTTTCCACCGCGCTGACAAGGCCGGTGGAACGCTGCAGCTTGTCCGCTGCCTGTTCCAGCAGCTCACCGCGATGGGCCAGAATGAGCACCCGGTCACCGGCGCGCACCTGATCGGCAGCTACCGATGCAAACACGATGGTCTTGCCGGTGCCGGTAGGTAGCACCAACAGGGTGCGGGTGTGGCCGTTCTCCCACTCGGCATGAATGTGGTCGCGGGCCTGCTGCTGGTAGGGTCTCAGTTCCTGCCCCATCAGAATGCCCCCTGCGTCCAGCCCTGAGTGGGTGCGGCCTTGGGTTCCGGCGGCGGCAGGAAGCGCGCCACCTCGTTGCTCTGGCCGGTCTCACCCGCGTGGGGGCCGCTCTGCTTGGTGTACTCGTGGACACCCAGTTTGCAGATGCCTTTGGCACCCACGACCTCGTTCCAGCGGGGGCGGAAGGTCTCGCCGCGCTTGCACTGACCGATGCTCTCAAAGAAAGCGCCCAGCAGGCCCTGCGTTTTGGTGTGGAGATACAGGCGGTGGGTCACGGTGGTGTCGCCCTTGGCCCCGCCGAAGATCTTCAGGGTCAGCTTTGCCATGGAGCAGGGCGGGAGCTTTGCGCTGCCCTCAAAGCGGGCACGCTCCATGCCGGTGACCTCAAAGGCATACTCGCCCTCGGGCAGGAGCACGAACTCCTGCTGCTCGTTGGTAAATTCGTCGTCCCAGCTCAGGGCGCGGTCGGTGGTGTTCATTTCGCTCATAAGTAATTACTCCTTTATTATAAAACTCCTTCAGTCACGCTTACACGTGCCAGCTCCCTCCGTGAGGGAGCCTGTTAAAACGGGATATCACGGTTATCCAGCACCATCTGGAACACCTGCGGCCATGCGGCGATCAGACAGCCCTCCACAAAGTCAGCGGGGTAGTCCTTGATGGGCATATCCTCCGGGAAATAGCCCCGTTTGCCCACAACGCCCTGCAGTTCTTCACAGCTGACCTTGTTGGCGCTCATCAGAGCGGCCAACTTTTCCGGCACGCCCAGACTGAGCAGAACATTTTTCTCGGAGCTTTCCTGCAGCGGTGCGGGCTGCGGCTGAGCCACCGGCTTTGCTTCCTGCTGCGGGCTGGGCAGGATGTCGGCTTCCGGCTGGGAACGCGGCTGCGGTTCCGGTTTTGGTGCCTGTGCAGACATTGCGCCGGGGATGCAGGCGGCAATGCTGGCATAGTCAAAGGGTGCTTCCTCCGGCAGGTCAAAGCGGTTTTTGGCATCCCAGCAGGGGTGATGCGCGGTGTACAGTACACGCCTGCCGCCGCTGGCCTTGCTCTTGGCGTTCTTGCCGTCGCCCACCTTTTCCACAACGGTCTTATAGTTGGCGAACAGCAGCATATCGCACCACTCGCGCAGCAGCGGGGCCACCTGTTTGGAAGTTTTCATGCTCCAGCGGTCGTAGTTGCCCACGGCATCCGGCTGCTCAAATTTGGTAATAGCGGCATGGGCCAGCACCACCACGTTGTGCCCGGCCTGCAGCACCTCTTCCAGCGCGTCCAGCAGCTTGCCGAACTCTTCCTTAACATAGGTGTAGCCTTTGCCGTAGCCGAAATCTTCGATGCCGTTCACCTTGGCTTTGGCACACACGGCCTGAATGCACAGGCGTTCAGCCCAGTCGGCGGTGTCGATGACCAGCGTGCCGCAGGGGATGCTGCCCTTGCGCACCTCGGCCACCTCGTCCAGCAGCATGGCCCAGCTGGTTGGCTGGGGCAGGCGGGCCACATTCAGCCTTTTGGTGCCGCCCTCGGTGTCGATGAAAACAGGATTCGGGAAATGGGATGCAAAGGTGCTTTTGCCGATGCCCTCCGGGCCGTACAGCACGGTCTTGACCGGGGAATCCTGCACCCCGGCAGTGACTGCATACTTGCTCATTTAGAACGCTCCTTTCGTCCAGCTCTTCTGCTGGGGCTTTTCGGTGACGGGCGGCAGGGTGGGTTCGGCATCCTTCACCATGCCGTCCTCAATGATGATCTGGCACTCGCTGCCGGTGGAGACCCGGGTGGCAATGGCCTGCAGGTGTTCTGTTTCCAGCCATGCGGAGAACTCCTGCAGGGTGGTCATGTCCATTTGTTCCAGCTTGTCCAGCAGCACGAAGCCGCAGTCCGGGTTCAGGCGGCGGACGATTGCAGCGGCCACCCGCAGCTGGTCGCTGCCGGACATATCCCGCCAGTGCTTACCGTTATAAGTAAGGGCACCGTCCTCTACGCCAAGGCCCGGCAGGGGCAGGTCAGCACCGTTCAGCAGGGCCATACGGTCGGCACGCTTCTGCGTGATGGCTTCGGTGAGCTTGTCGTAATCGCTGGCATACCGGGCGGCTTCGTCCTCGGCCCGGAATTTTTCCAGATTGGCCCGCACCTTCTGGTTGATCTCCTCAATGTCCCGGATGGAAGCTTCCAGTTCGGCGGTGGATTCGTCCTGCAGCTGGGCGACGGTCTTTTGAGCGGTTTTCCGCTGATTGAACAGGCGGGTGTGCTTGGCGTCGAGCTCCTGATACTGTTGTTCCAGCTCGGCAATGCGTTCACGGGTGCGTTTCAGTTCGGCCACACACTGCTGCTCCTGACGCTCAAGCTCTGTGTACTGTGCCCGCAGACGCTGATTCTCACCGTTGCGGGCCAGAATTTCCTGCTGCTGGCGGATGAGGTCGGACGCGCTGACCGGCTTTTCCGGTGCATCCGGGTAGGAGATCAGCTCTTCGGCAAAGTGTTTCTTCTGCTGGGCCAGCTGGCCGGTGAAGGTGCGCTTGTCGTACAGGGCCTTGATCTCAAGATCCCGGGTGTGGAGTTCGGTGCCGATGCCGATGATCCGCAGCAGGATGTCGGCTTTCTCCTTGTCGGATGCTTCCATGAAGCGGGGCAGATCCAGCGCCAGCGGCTCCACAAAGGCGTTCAGCAACTGCTGCCCGCTGCGCCGCCCGGTGGGGTCAGTGACGGTCAGACTGGCATTCTTGCCCTTGCGTTCCACCACCACACCGTTGGAAAGCTTGACCTTCAGATGCGCCGGAGCCACTGCGCCGTCCCGCTGGGCAGCGTCCGGGCGGAAACGGTCGCCGCCGAGGGCCCATGCCAGAGCGTCCAGCACGCTGGTCTTGCCCTGATTGTTGTTGCCGCCCACGATGGTGAGGCCAGTGGGCGACGGCGTGAGTGCAACGGCCTTGATGCGTTTGACGTTTTCGGCTTCCAGAGCCGTGATCTTTACAGACATGCGGATACCTCCCCTTGAGCGGATGCGAGTGTGTGAACGAACTGGTTGATCGCGGTCTCACGCTGGTCGTTCGGCAGTTTGCGGAACTGCATTTTGGCGGACTGAACGATGCTGGTAATGGAACGGCCGGCCAGAATGATGCTGTCGTAGGCATCGCGGGCATCCTGTTCCTGCTGCGCCCTATAGTCCGCAGTCATTCCGGCCGCGATCTCGTAAGCTTTTTCGCCTGCCCGCCGGTCTACCTCTTCCTCATCCACCACGGCGGCGATGGGCTGCTTTTTCAGGGCCGCATTTTCTTCCTGCAGCTTGTCCGCCCTGAGCTTGGCCGCTTCGGCCACCTGCCGGGAGCCGGAAAGCTGGCCCTCGGCGTTCTTGGCGCGGGCTTCGGCCTTGCTCTGCATCTTCCATGCTTCCTCTTCCCGGGCTTCGGCAGAGTCGGCGCGCTCTTTCAGCTGGGCGTTCTGCTCTTTCAGGCCGCTGATGTCGGCAAGAGCGGATTCATAGCGGCTTTCTGCTTCTTCCCGCTTTTCTGCGTCTTTATGTGTCTGGGCTTCGGCGCTTTTCACCAGCTCCTTGAAATAGGCATTTTCCTTGCGGGCGTTCTGAGCGGACTTCTCGGCGGCATCCGCACGGGATTTTTCGGCCTTGAGCTGGGCCATAAGCTCCTGATACTCTTTGTAAGTAGTGATGTCACCGGTAAAAACGGCTTGCTTGACCACCTCCGGGGTGCTGGGCTTGGCCGCAGCATACAGCAGTTTCATAGGCTGAACGTCCAGAATGGACTTGCCTTCAATCTGGATATTGCCGCACTGTGCGGCAATATTTACAAGGCGGTCACCGGTATCCCGGCTGATGCCGACGGTTGCACACCATTTGCCCCATGTGCCATTTTTGTTGTTAGCGCACAGGTCATGGGCGTGTTTCGCGGCCATGATACGGGCGGTAGTGCTAACGATAAAGGTCTGCGCATCCTGCAAAAGCAGGGCGTTTGTCTGGTCGTCTGCACCAAAGTCAAAGGTGGGTGCGGCGGGATTACTCAAAGAGCTGCCGGAGGTGGCGGATAGTGCAGCATTCTTTCCGGTTGCATTGCCCGGAGCATCGGAGCCGCTGGCAGCATCTGCCGTCTCCGTCGTAGGGCTTGACCCCTCCGGCGCTGCCGGGGATGCCGCAGTTTGGCTTTCCGCAGCAGTGGCAGCATCCGAACACTGCGCGGATGGGGTAGGGTGTTCCTCCACCGGTTCGATGGGCGCGTTCTTGCAGGGCTTGGCATTTTCCAACGCGTCCAGCATTGCGCAGTCGATTTCGTACTCGTCCAGCGGGGCGAACTCCGCGCCATTGGTCAGAAACGCCTGTGGGGTCAGATTCTTGTCTGCCGCTCTGGCCAGCTCAAATCTATGCGTCATGATGCGGCTTTCTTTCCAAATGCTGCCGTTCCAGTGCCAGAACCGGCCACGGTAACAGGCATAAACCGTCTCGTTGGAAAGCTTGCAGCTGATGGTGTAGTCCGTCATACCCGCACCTCCGTGTCCTTGAGGCGGTCCAGCATCTCGGCCTGCACATCCTTGCTCATGGGCTGGATGTTGTTGCCCTTCCAGCCGTAGCAGAGGATAGGGCCGTAGATATGCTGGCCGCGATAGATACGGTTCAGGTCTCTGCCCATGATGCCGTACACCAGCACTGCCGGGGTGCGTGGCAGGACTTTCTGCTCACAGGGGCACCGCAGCAGTGCTTCGATGCCCTGCAGCGTGTCCGGCAGGGTGGTGACTACCGGCTCTTTGCCCGGTTCGATCAAAATTCCTTTCATTGTAAAACCTCCGATTTTGTGATATCATCGAGGTGATGGGGCTTTCAAATTCCATCACCCTTTGGGCTCGTCGGTGTTGGCGCACCGGCGGGCTTTTTTCGTATAGTGCGTACCGGCGGCAGGCTGTCCACCTCGCTGCGGTCGATACGTTCCCGCGCAAATGTGTACTTGTAAGTTCGATGGCTGCCGCTGAGCCCATGGCTGACGGCAGACGCAAAGCTGTTCGCGCTCTTGTAGCCCAGCCGCCTGGCACACGTCTCAGACGTGCCGGATGCCAGCAGATCGCCGGTTTTGGCATCCCAGACGGTGTACCACATGACGCTGGCAGGTTTTTCATTATGCGCCCTGTAATCCCTGCAATATTGGTTGTGGCGCTCTCTGCGGCAGGAAGCGCAAAAGCGCAGGTTGCCAGCAACATTTTCCATCACCTTGCCGCAGTCCAAACAAACGCGGGTAAAGTGCTTTCCTTTATTCATGGGTGGTGTCAGCCCGCCTTCCTACCGCTCTTCACGGTGTTGCGGGGCTGCTGGTGAACCTTGCGGCGCTCCTGCTGCTCCCGGTCATGGGCGGCAAAGCCCAGCCGGGCAAAGAATACCGCCAGCAGGATCAGCACCATGGCCGTGATGAACGCACCGTCCGAGACGGTGCCGCCGGTCTGGAAGCTGCCCTCAAGCCCCATGCCGTACAGCAGGCCCACGGCCCCGCTGGCCACGGCCAGCCAATACCACACGCCGGATTTGATTCTCATAAGGATATGCCCTCCAAATCAGCTAAAATATAGAGAAGGTTCTGCACATGATCGATTGCATCATTGGCCGCCTGAGCAGTTTTCTTTACGGCAGCCATCTGGTCGGGCGTCCCGCCATACTGAAGCGCAGAGTTTACAGCACTGGCATCATCAAGCGCTGAATGCGCCAAAATAGCGGCAGACCGCAGAACGTATTCACTTTCAAGCTTCATGCTCCTACCTCCTGATAGTCAGTTGCGGGGCCGCAGCTGTCCAATGTCCATCCAATGACCGGGTGCCATTCGCCATCTGCAAAAATCTGCAGGCCGGTGTGGTTTTCGTCCTTGACCTGCCCGCCCAGCTGATAGCAGCCGGATGCCCGGCTTCCATCCCAGCGGAACCACTTGTTCCAGAACGTCGGTGCCACGTACGCGCATCCGTTGGGCGCGTCGGCCCGCTCGGATGCAAGGGTGTAAGGTTTGCTCATGCGGATGCTCCTTTCTCAACAGTAGGGAAGAACAACTCCCCGATTTCATCCTGCGGGATATCAAGCGTCTTGCAAATTTCTGCGATCTCAGTGCTTGTCCAAGGCTGCTTCCCGTTCATCCGCTTGCTCATTGTGTCAGTTCCGATGCCGATTGCATTTGCAATCTCCTGATCGCGGTAGCCGCAGCTGTGGAACCGCCCCCGCAGCTTCCAGTACGGAATCTGCCGGAAGGTGCCGCGAATGGTTGATGTGTTCAACATTTTATTCCTCCTTCTTTTCGGCGGGCAGCCCATCCAGCAGGCTGTCCATGAGGGCAGCGTAGAACGGGTAGCCTTTGGCAACGATGGTCAGGCTGTCAATGGCGCTGGTGAGGTAGCTCTGGGAGCCGCGCACCACGTTCTCCATGGTGCGCACCGTGTCGCAATGCTGGCCGTAAATGGCCTTGAACTCGCCGCACAGGGCCTTGACCTGCATATACTTGGCCTTGCTGTCCTCGCGGTTCTTGCGGCACTCGTCCAGAAAAGCGGTGTTCTCGTCCAGCTTCTTCCGGGCTTCGATCACCCGGTCGATGGCGTTCTGGATGTTGGCATCCTGCACGGCCCGCTGCTCTTTGTGCTGTGCGGCCAGCTGCTTTTCCATCTGGTTGAAGGCTTCAATGTACTTCAGCTTCCACTGCACGGCTTCCTTGCCGGTAAAGCCCATCGCCAGCAACGAAAAGCCGTCCCGGTTCATCAGGTACATGGGATACTTCTTGCCAGTGCCTGCGGTGTACTCGCTCTGGTAGAACATCTGGGTCACGGCGCAATTTTGCGCTGTGATACTCTTGATGGCGCGGAGTACGTCTTTGTGCTCTTTGCCGAAGCGCTTGGCAACGTCCCGGCTGGATGCTACCGGTTCGCCGTTCTGGGTGGATAAGATGATGTCGGTCATGGTGAAGATATACCTCCTTGTTGGTGGCTCCCTTCTGCGGTAGAATAGAGAGACAGAAGGGAGGTGATAGAAGTGGATATGGATTTCAAAATTAACATCGACAAGGCTGCCATTGAGGACAAAATAAAGCAGGCAGCCACGGACAAAGTTATGCGCGGGGTCTATCAGGTTGAATGTCCGCACTGCCATGCGAAAATCAACGTGATGCCCGGAAAATGCTACTGTCCGGTTTGTCGGAATCCGGTGGAATTAACGATGAATATTAACTTCAAGTGATTCCACAAGAGAAGTCAGGTCGCCTGCCAGCGTCCTGGCTTCTTTTATTTTTTCACACAGGCGTTCAACGAGCTGGTTGGCTTCCTGAACGCCTACAACGTTGACCGTGATATTGACCACGGACTTTTCGTTATTTTGCGTCATCTTCTTCACCTCCTTGTTGGATAGGGTGATGTCGGTCATGCGGTGTTCTCCTTTCATGCCACGGGGCGGTTGTCCAGCTTCTTCAGGCTGGCCACCAGATTGATGGATGCCGCAGCGGTCTCCATCTGCTCGAATGCGTCCTCGTCCATGTCCTTGCACATGGTGTGAATGCGGATCACGCGCTCCACGTCCTGCTGCGTCAGGCCATACATGGCGGGGTTCAGGGAATTGTTCTTGCGTGCCATACTGAGCACTCCTTTCTGTGGGTGGCTCCCACGACCATCCCGGCGGTGTTGCCGGAATGGTTTCGGCCGCTGCCACGCGGCCATCATCGGGTGGGTTGTGGGGTGCTCCCTTCTGCGGTATACTTGCAGAGAAAGGAGCGTTGCAAATGCTGGACGTAAAAACGCTGAAGGTTCTGGAATTTCTGAATGAGCATCCTGATGAAGCCTTTTCCATCTATCAGATGGGAAAGTGCGGCATGACCGTCAACTTTGAAACGATGCAATGGCTGACGGACAAAAATATGGTCTACCGCTATGAAGATGAGGATACGCATCTGTTTGCATACGAAGAGCCGGAGTACACCTATCAAATCAATGCCGGCGGCCGTCAGGCGCTGGCAGAGCAAGAACACTTTGCAGAAATGGAAAAGCGTGCTATCAACGCAGAAGCGCGGGCGGATGAAAGCCTTCGGATATCAAAACTCAGTCTAGCCGTTGCTGTCATCGCCATAATAGCAGCATGGCTAAAATGACGGCCAGCAGAGACGCAATACTGAATGCCATCGACTGCCGCAACCGTGAATCTGTTCGCTTTTCGCTTTGGCGGATGCGTTTCCAGTAGGCTTCCTCTTCTGCTTTCATCTTCTGGTCGAGTTCCTGCATCTTCTTGTCAAGCTGCTCCTGTTCTTCCGGTGTTCGGGGAGAGTGATTCATCTTTTTCACCTCCTTGCGTCCACCCTAGCCCTGCGTTACAATAAGAAAAAACGGAAGGGGGTGAATGCTGTGAATGATGGGAATAAGGTAAGACACAATCTGGCGCTTGCATATGCGAACAACAAACTGCAGATTGCGCTTCAGCGTGGAGAGCATCCGCAGAATCTTGATCTGGATGATCCTGCACAGGCGGCCTGCGCGCTGGCACATTGGTACAGAGCCTGTCTGGATGAACTCATTGAACTGACGGACGATGAACTGTTCAGTCCGTACAGCATGGATTAAAGCATCCGATTGTCCCGCTCCGATTTCACGGATGCCGATAGCATACTAACGATGCGTTCCGCGTCCGAAAAATCAACCTTTTCGCTCTTGAGCTGCTCGAACAGCTTGAGGGCGATTTGTTTTAAGTGCTCATGATGTGTATGTGCTTCCCTGACTTTTTCCTGTGTGGTCATCCTCTTCACCTCCTTTCGGTTTGACTTGGTTGGTGCAATCAGCAACGATTTGTTGACTGCACAACAAGTATAAGTCACTAGACAACATTTGTCAAGAGTGTATTTGTTGATTTTTCCAACAAAACGTCTTGACGCTCTGATTTGTACCTGCTATAATGATGGCGAAGGAGGTGAACAAAATGACGATAGGCGAACGAATTAAAGAAGTTAGAAAAAATGAAAAGCTGACTCAACAAGAGTTTGCTGACCGGCTGAACCTTAAACGGAACACCGTCGGCAGCTACGAGGTTAATGTCGTTGAACCCAGCGACCGTACTATTAAAGACATCTGTGATAAGTTCGGCGTCCGGGAAGCGTGGCTGCGTACCGGCGAAGGTGAAATGTTTGTGCAGGACACCCAGTCCGAGCAGGTGGCGGCTTTTCTGGCAGACCTGACCAAGGATGACAGCGATACCTTTAAAAAGCGTTTTGTCGAAATGCTGGCAGGTCTGAGCCCGGCGGACTGGGAGCTGCTGGAACGCATGGCCGAAAAATTGACGCAAAAAAAAGAGGAAAGCCCGTAAAGGCTTCCCTCGCGTGGTGGCTGGCGGCTTATCCGATCAGGTGGCTTGCGTACACCCACACAAGCCTCAGCTGGCGGAAATCGGCTTTTTCTAGCAGTTTCAGAATAGCGGTAATGTAATCTTGTCGTGTCATGTTGCTGCCCTCCAAAGCAGTTTTATTTTCGAGAACATTATACAACCATTAGGAGTTGCACGCAACAATTTTTGACAACTGAAAAGGTTTGAAAAATCCACAATAAATTTGGATTTTTTCAACAGAAAAGGAGAAAATCATGAAAAAGTCAGCAAAAAGGCTTTTAGGCGTTGTTTTTACATTGGCGCTGATGACGATTCTCGCATGCGGTGCCTTTGCGGCAAAGCCTGCAGTCGAGGTCATGGTAACACGCATAAACACGGATTCTGTTGGTGGCGTTTCTCCCTCAATTGGTTACAGAAATAATTCCGGTAAAACCATCAAGTATATTGATTTTACGATGGTTCCCTATAACGCCGTCGGTGATCCGGTCTCTTGTACGATTCGAGGGTATTCTTCTGCTGTTGGTGAAGTAACTGGGCCAATTGAAACGTTTGCGATCGACACAGATTCGACGCTGCACACTATCACCAAAATCGGCATGAGTGACTCTAACCCCTTTAAGACTTACAGAGAGCTGACTCATAATTACACCATCGATGATGGCAAAAATTCTCTCTGGCCAGTATACGTAGATCAATACGGAAATTGCTTTGTTGAGAACCTTTGGGTCGATGCAACGCAGGGACAGACCTATTTGACGGATGATGAAGTTCAAAATGCGACTTACCTTCGTACGGATAAATGGGATTGTCTGTGGTACAACAGTTCCATCAGAAGTATTAAGGTCACAAAGGCGGTCGTCACTTATATGGATGGAACAAAACAGACCCTTTCACAGAAAGAACTGTATTCTGGCCACTACATGACCACCTTAACCTATAAACCGTATAACGCTATGATGAAGGAGTACGCTCCTGTCTACAATTATCAGTATTATAAGACTAATAATGCGGATTTGGCGGCACTGTTTGGCGATAACCAGTGGAAGTATCTGGAACACTTTGTAAACAGCGGCATGAAGGAAGGCCGTCAGGGCAGCGCGGAGTTCAACCTTGCAGCTTACAAGGCCAATAATCCGGATCTGGTTGCCGCCTTTGGAGATGATAATGCAAAATACTATGAGCACTACATTTCCAGCGGCAAAGCAGAAGGTCGGAAGGCATCCTGATAATATCTAAGCAAAACAAAAACGCCCCGCCGGGCGCAACCGGCAGGACGTAAAGTAAGCGGCTCGCCCTTACGAGGTCATCGCACACCTAGCAATGCGATTATACCCCAAAAGGGCAGGCTTGTCAAAGTGTACCCTTTTGGAGGTGAAAACAATGAAAAAGAGAACGAACACAGCGTTTTGGGTCGAGAAGGAAAAGCGTTGGTGCATCGCAGTTCAGAAGAACGGCACCCGCAAGCGCTTTTACAGCAGTACGCCGGGCCGAACAGGACAACGGGAAGCAAACGCAAAAGCGGATGCATGGCTTGACGACAGCATCCGGGACGGCAAGAAGAAGGTAGCTACCCTCTATGCCCAGTGGGTAGAAGAACTGAAGCTGACTTGCGGGACGTCCTATGTTGAGCAGTGCAAGAAATACGGAGATTACTATATTCTGCCTGTCTGTGGGGACATCCGCATTGACGAGCT
>ERZ856578.4751-NODE-4751-length-17648-cov-3.891127_pt1 | contig 17648 bp, 19 predicted proteins | sample MGYA00514384_ERZ856578 | MGnify/ENA primary metagenome ERZ856578 (study PRJEB29103, sample SAMN06111958) | human gut metagenome | biome: human gut; feature: ankylosing spondylitis patient; material: healthy_person | host: Homo sapiens | place: China:Hangzhou... | reverse complement strand
CATTTTCCTCCGGGTTGGTCAGCGCGCCGGGCTGCTGGTCCGTCTGCTCCATATCGTCGTCGGTGATGCCGAATTTCTGAAGCAGATCGTCCACCGGCTTGATCCCGAGCTCCTTGGCGCAGGTCAGGCAGATGCCGTCGTTGACGGGTTTATCCCCCTCCATCCGGGTGATGAACACCACGGCGGGGCGTTTTTTGCAGCGGGAACAGAGCATACCAATTTCCATCCTTTCGCAGGAGCCGGGAAAACCAAATTCCCGCTTGGATCCACGCCGGCGCGGTATCCGACCGGTCCGAATCCTCCTTAAAAATACGCGGCCGGATCAGCCGGCCGCAGGAATCAGCTTTTGGGTCCGGCCGGTTCTTCCCGTTTGGGGAACTCCCGACGCAGGTGCAAAAAGATTATCATGTACTTGACAAAAGAGAAAAGCATCAGCACAGCCACCAGGCCGACCAGACCGATCCGGACCCAATCCGGCATATCCGGCAGCAGCACAATCAGCGCCATCGCCCCGTAGAATACGAAGGTCGAAACCTTGCCGAACCATCTGGCCCCCTGGATTTTCTCCCCCCTGCGCAGCAGGATATACCCTCCCACCGCTTGGATGAGCTCCTTTACCAGGCAGATGACCACCAGGGGGATGAGGACGGTATACCGCACCGCCAGGCAGATGACCACCGTCACTTGGGTGATCTTGTCCGCGACCGGATCCATCAGCTTGCCGAAATCAGTGATCTGATGGAAACGGCGGGCAATGATGCCGTCGAGGGAATCGGTGACACCGGAGAGCACCAGCACACCGAACGACCAGAGCGGGAGTTCCGCGTCCCGTTCCACCACCAGGATCAGCACTGCGAACACCGGCAGCAGAACCAGCCGGAATATGGACAACGCATTGGGGATATTCCACACGAATTTGACGTTTCCTACCATCTTGAACCTCTTATACGCCCGGGATGGGCAGGTTTTTCTATTTTGAAACCAGCGTGTCGGGCAGGGATTTCATCACCGACTCGAGGGCGCTCGTAATGGGGTTGTGATCGGCGACAAAGCCGACGAGAATCGAATCCTCCACATCCTTGGCGGAAAGGGCGGCGTCCGCGGATGCGGATGCTGTCACCAGCTGCACCACCGTCACCGCGACGAAGAGGAACAGAATCCCCTGGATCAGGCCGATCACCGCGCCGAGCGCCCCATTGACCTGCTTGAGCACCGGTGCTTTGAACAGTCCGTTTACCAGCCTGGCGACCAGCCCCACCACGATCATCAGCAGGATAAAGAGGACGAAGAACACGAGGAAGCGCAGCAGCGCCACCGCGACCGGGCGGATCACCGAGCGGACCACGGTCGAGGCGACCGCCTCGGCGCTGCTGTCCAGGGAACCCTGGATACCCGACACGATCTGCTCAGGCGTGCCGATGTATTGGGCGAGGGCATTGGAAATCGGGCCGGGCAGCTCCTCGAGCGCCTGCTGTAGGCTCTCCGCTGCGGTCGCGGTGTCGGCGGTCTGTATTTTGGAGGACACCGTCTGAGTCAGGCCGTCACTGATAAAATTGTCAAAAACCAGCGCCGCGATCCCGGTACTGAGCGCCGCCGCTACGACAGCCGCCGCAATGAGGCCCACCAGCTGGATCAGAGAACGGACAAAACCGCGATGGTAGCCGATGAAAACCGCAAGAAGCACCACTAGTATGGCCGCGCCATCCAGAATATATGCCATTTGTCCCACCCCTCTCCGCGGCCGCTGCGGCCGCGGTTGTATGGATTCACACACCGCGATCCCTTTGGCTTTTCCGCTATCCCGGCGCCAGCCAAACAGGTTCGGGCCGCGCCGCCTATTTCAGCCTCTCCTGTCAAAAACGCAGCCGGCGCTGTCCCTTATTATACCATGGATTCATCTGAAGTACAACCAGGCAAAGGGGTTAATCCGATTAAGAATTGTATAAATTTGGGCACTGTCGAGCATGTCCCGGGAAATGAGCAGGGTACGCGGCTCCAAATAGGGTACCGCCCGCTCGAGGATCAGGGCGGCGCCCCACACGATCCCGACGGCGCTCACGAGCGCTGCCAGCAGCGGCCACAGCCGGCGAAGGCCCCTGAGCCGTTTGGGCGGGCGCAGGTTGGCCTCGATCCGGCGGGTCCCCCATCGGATCAGAACCGCGAACACGATCCACAAAACCCCGAACAGGACGACCCAGCCCAGCATGTCGGACATCCCACGGCAAACGGTATACAGCACGGTCGATGGTTCCGGAGACAGGGCGTACGCGTCCCGCACCGCCTCGAGGGTGGTCCCGTATTTTCGGAGGACCTCCGTAAAAGGGGCGGGTCCTTCCTCCAGCATCCGGTCAAAGGACAGCGCCTGCACCGTCGCCTCCCCGGTCTCCAGGTGGGGCGCGGAAAACAGGTCGGCAAGATCATACGCCGCCGCCCGGCTGACCGGTGGACGGAACACATTCTCCGCCAGCGGGAACGAAAACAGCGACGCGAACACTGCCGCGGCGGACAATGCCAGCACAATAGAGAGGAGCGAAAAAAGCGCCGAGGAAACCGGCCGGCTCCGCCAAAGCACCGCCAATACAATAAACAGCAGCACAATCAGCCCATCGAGCAGAAACCCCATCGGAAGCCTCCTTCCCGCTGCCGGCCGCTCAAGAAGCGGGCGGCATGTCAACCGGCGTCAGAGCGGTCAGCCCCAGCACCATGGGCGTTTGCTTGTAATCCACCACCATCCGGCCGTCGGGCTCCATATCCGCCTGCCCGTCCAGTCCGGCCGGCCCTGCGCGGTGCAGGGCGGCCGATGTCAGCAGCCAGAACCCATCGCCGCCGGGAGACAAATGGCGGAAAGTCCCCGAAAACTCCGCTGCATACGCCATATCCCCCGAGGCATTCACCACCAGCAGCCTCCCGCCCTCGCTGGCTCCCGAATGCCGCAGCACGATGCCTGCCGAGGCTTCACCGAATGCGTATCCATTCGGTTCGAGCCCTTCGTAGCTATGTTTTTCATATAGGGTGCCGCCGGGTTTGACCACCCACATTTCGGTATCTCCGACGGCGGCCACCGTCCCGCCGGAGAAATAGGTGACACCGAAGAGCATCAGACCGTCCCCGCTGTATTCCACCGGAGCGGCGCTTTTCTGCGTCAGATCGAACACCAAAAGGGTGGAACGCATATTGCCGGCCTCCGCCGTCACCCCCACCGCCGCGAGATGGAGGCCGTCGGGGCTGAGTGCTACATCGGTCAGGAGCAGGCGGGGGCTTTTCCAGGAGAAGAGAACATTCCCCTTGCGGTCGAAAACATCCAGCTCCGATTGATAACTCTGGGACGCCGTATCCGTTACCAGGGCAAAGCGGCCGTCCTCCTGGAGGGACGCCGCGAGGATGTTGCGGCCCTCCAGCTTGCCGTTGAGGACCGTTTCCCTCCGGGTTTCCAGTTGATACCGCCCTCCGCCCCGCTCCGCCACCAGCGCGTAGGAACCGGCGGTTTTCAGCAGCGGACGGGCGTACGCGTGGCTCCGCCGGGCGATTTCCCCGCCTTTTTCATTGATAAACAGCAGGGAGGTGTCGGTCAGCAGAGCCAGGTTGTTTTTGGCCTGTCCCATCGCCACGACGGTATCGCCCGAGATGGCATAGGGGAACCCGTCGCCCTTGTCCGCGCCGTCCAGCTTCATATCGATCCAGTCGAGCAGCGCTTCGGGGGCAAGCTTGTCCCAGTTTTTCCACACGGCGAAGCCGCCTGTCAAAACTGCCGCCACCAGCAGCAGGCGGACGATCGCCCGGGCTACCGGGTGCCGGTGCTTCCGCTTTTTTGCCGGCAGGAGAACCGGTTCCAGCTCCTGTTCCGAAAGCGGGGGCAGGCCCTCCAGCTCGGGGGGGAGTTCCTTTGTCCCCGGATCCCGTCCGGCCTTCGGCCTCCGCCGGGTGATTTTCAGATCCTGTTTTTTGGCCATTCGAGTACCCCCTCCGGATAAAAGACTTCCTCTAAAAACAAGCCGTGGGGCGGCGCGGTAAACCCGGCCAGCGAGCGGTCGCCCGTGCGCAGCGCCTCGAGGATATGGGACTCGCGCAGCCGCCCCGCCTGCACGTCGAGGAGGGAGCCGGCCATGATCCGCACCATATGATACAGGAAACCGTCCGCTTCCACCCGGAAACGGAGCAGGTCCCCTTCCCGGTCAACCTGCGCCAGGCGGACCGTTCTCACATGGTCCTCCACCCCGCTTCCGGAAGCGCAGAAAGCCGAAAAATCATGGGTGCCGATAAAGAGGGAGGCGGTACGGTTCATCTCCTCCTCATCCAGACGGGCCGCACGATGCAGGGCGTACCCGGCATAAAAGGGATTCCGGGCCGGAGCGTTCCAAATCTGGTACCGATACCGTTTCCCCGCCGCCATATAGCGAGGATGGAAGTCCGGTGCCACCTCCCGGCAGCCAGTCACGGCTATATCTAAAGGCAGGCAGGCGTTGAGAGCCCGGGCCATCCTCTCCTCCCTCAGAGAGCTGCCGGTATCCAACGCGCAGCAAAACATAAGCGCATGGACTCCCGCGTCGGTCCGGCTGCACCCCGTGATGCCGGAGCGCACACCGGTGATCCGCTCCACCGCATCCTGCAGGACCTCCTGCACGGTACGGGCGTTGCGCTGGACCTGCCAGCCGTGATAGCGGGTCCCATCATATTGCAATGTCAGCAGGAGCCGGGTCATGGCATGCCTCACTTTTCTTTGTTTGGGGACAAGATGAGGGATAAACCCCCTCTGCCGGGGAACGAACCCAGGCCGCAGCCCTGATGGTATGGGTTGGTTCAGGTGATAACGCTGCCGCCGGTATTCGTAAAAAGAAAACCGGCAAATGAAAAGAGCACGTTTGCCTTCTTTGGGGGCCACGAGCTAAAGCTCGGCCAAAAGAAGGTGGTCCGCAGACCAGATTTTTGTTGCGGTATGTCCGCGCATACCATGCGCTGTTAATCCGATTAGGGTATCCCATGCGCGGCCACCTCCATTCTCTTCGCCGAGAACGGAGGCAAAGAGGCGCCAAGGGGATCCCCCTTGGACCCCCAGGTAACCCAGTCGGCTTTCTTTTTAGGAAAGCCTCCCCACCGTGGACTCCTGAACCATCCTCTATACAAAAAGGGGCTGCGGCCCCGGAGCTTTCGGGCGGTCATACGATGCTGGGCCGCCTCACAGCACCGCAGGGAGCAGGATATTGAGCACGATCAGGCCGCCGATCAGCCCCGCCATCACCAGCAGGCACACAAGGTCACGCGGCAGCATATGGAGCTGTTTCATCCTCGTGCGCCCTTCCCCGCCGTGATAGCAGCGGCATTCCATCGCCATGGCGAGCTCGTAGGCCCGCCGGAAGGAGGAGACGAACAAGGGGATCAGGATCGGGATCAGCGCCCGGACGCGCTGCATCAAACCGCCGCTTTCGATGTCGGCACCCCTGGCCTTCTGGGCCGACATGATCTTGTCGGTCTCCTCCACCAGGGTGGGAATGAAGCGCAGGGCGATGGTCATCATCATGGCGATTTCATGCACATGCACATGCAGCAGCTTGAGCGGCTTCATCAGCCGTTCCAGGGCGTCGGTCAGGGTGGTAGGCGAGGTGGTGTAGGTCAGGAGACTGCTGCCCGCTATCAGACAGACGATCCGCAGGGCGATGAATACCGCCGTGACCACCCCCCGGACCGTGATGTGGAATATCCACCAATCCACCAGGATGTCGCCGCCGTCCACAAAGAAGATATTGATAACCGACGTAAAAAGGACGAGGGGGAGGATCGGCTTGACGCTTTTCCACACCAGTTTCAGCGGCAGGCGGGACAGCGCCACTGAAAAAACCAGGAAGCCTGCCGCCAGCCCCATCCCCACCCAGTTGCGGGGGATGAAAACCGCCACGATATAGGCGAAAGTGAGCACCAGCTTGACCCGCGGGTCCATCCGATGGACCAGGGAGCGGCCGGGGAAATACTGGCCGATGGTGATCCCGCTCAGCATGGTGCGCTCCCCCCTTTCAACAGAGGGAGAAGCCTCTGCTCGGCCTGCCCGACGGTATAGACATTGTCCCCGACCGGATAGCCCTTTTCCCGCAAGCGCATGAACACCTTGGTCACGGCAGGGATGGACAGGCCGATGGCTTCGAGCTCCTCCGCCCGGGAAAACACCTCGGCCGTGGGGGCGTACATGGCGATCCGGCCACCGTTCATGACCAGCACCTTCTTCGCCGTGCGCGCCACATCCTCCATGCTGTGGGAAACCAGCAGCACAGTGGTGTCGTTCTCTTCCTTATAGGCGCCAATCTGTTCGAGGATCATGTCCCGCCCACGCGGATCGAGGCCCGCCGTGGGCTCGTCGAGGATCAGCACCCGGGGTTCCATCGCCATCACCCCCGCAATGGCGGCCCGGCGCTTCTCCCCTCCGGACAGCTCGAAGGGGGATTTGTCGAGGAGCTCCTCTTTCAGCCCTACGAAAGCCGCCGCCCGCCGGACCCGCGCGTCGATTTCATCCTCGGACAGGCCCATATTTTTCGGGCCGAAGGCAATATCCTTATAGGTGGTGTCCTCAAAGAGCTGATGTTCCGGATACTGGAAGACCATCCCCACCTGGAACCGGACGTCCCGGATCTTTTTTGGCTCGGCCCAGATATCCCGGCCCTCCAGCAGCACCTTGCCGGAGGTGGGTTTCAGCAGCCCGTTCAGATGCTGCACCAGGGTGGATTTTCCCGAGCCGGTGTGGCCGATGACGCCGACGAAGTCCCCCTCCTCAACGCTCAGGGACACATCGGCCATCGCCGTTTTCTCAAACGGCGTACCCGGGGAATAAACAAAGGACAGGTTTTGTGTTTCGAGAACCGGCATGGGTCAGCCTCCAACGGATCCCGGCGGAACAAGGCGTTCGGTCCGGGTCCACAAAGTATAGGGATGGGGCGGCGGCCGTCAGGACGGCCGGAGATCGAACAGCATCGACAGGGCCTCTACGCATTCGTCCACGCTGAGCACCCCGTCGGGCAGGGGCAGCCCGTCCGCCTTGAGCGCGGCGCAGAGCTCGGTGGGCTGAGGAACATCCAGCTCGACCCTGCGGAGATCGTCCACACGGGAGAACACCTCACGGGGCGTGCCGTCCATAAGGATCCGTCCCTCGTCCATCACCACCACCCGGTCGGCCTGCACGGCCTCGTCCATATAATGGGTGATGAGCACCACGGTGATACCGCGTTCCCGGTTGAGCGCCCGGATGGTCTGCATGACCTCCCGGCGGCCCTGGGGATCCAGCATGGCCGTCGGCTCGTCGAGGACGATGCATTCCGGCTGCATGGCGATGACACCCGCGATGGCAACCCGCTGTTTCTGGCCGCCCGACAGCTTGTGGGGCGCGTGCTCCCGGTATTCGTACATCCCCACCGCCTTGAGGGCGTCGTCCACCCGGCGGCGGATCTCCTCCGGCGGGACGCCGAGGTTTTCGGGGCCGAAGGCCACGTCCTCTTCCACGATGGTGGAGACGAGCTGATTATCCGGGTTTTGCAGCACCATCCCCACCGTGCTGCGGATCTCATACTTCTTCTCTTCGTCCGTGGTATCGATCCCCCGGACCAGCACGGTGCCGCCCGTAGGCAGCAGCATGGCATTGAAATGTTTGGCGAGGGTCGATTTTCCGCAGCCGTTGTGCCCGAGCAGGGCGACGAAAGAACCCTTTTCGACCGTTAGATCGATCCCCTCGAGCACCTTCTGGGGCGGCTCGTCCGGATACTCATACTGAAAATACACGTCTGCCGCCTGAAGCATATCCATGCCCCTCACCTCCTTCATCCGGCTTGTCCGCCGTACCGGCGGAAAGCCACAGCGCCGTGGCCCCACAGGGCAGCACCCGTGGGGGAGAAAAGCCTCCGCACATCACCGGCAGGCCAATCTCGTCCGCCTGTGTTCCCCCGCCGAAACGCGGAAGCAGGCGGGTATTTAGCATATAGGTCATAACCGACGGCGACAGGCCGGCGGTGTAGGAATTGACAGCGAAAAACAATGGATTGTCCGACAGCAGGGCGGCGCACTGCGCGATCAGGCCGTCGATCTGCTCCTCGAGCTTCCAGACCTCGCCGCCGGGGCCCCGGCCATAGGAGGGCGGATCCATGACGATCCCGTCGTAGGTGTTCCCCCGCCGCTGTTCTCTGGCGACAAACTTGCCGCAATCGTCGACGAGCCAGCGGATGGGTTTATCCGCAAGCCCCGATAACGCGGCGTTTTCCCGGCCCCAGGCGACCATCCCCTTGGAGGCGTCTACATGGGTCACGCTCGCCCCGGCCGCGGCACAGGCGAGGGTGGCGCCGCCGGTATACCCGAACAGGTTAAGCACCCTGACCGGCCGGCCGGCTCCCCGGATGAGGACGGCCATCCGCTCCCAGTTGACGGCCTGTTCAGGGAACAGGCCGGTATGCTTGAAGCCCATGGGTTTGAGACGGAACCGCAGCCCCGCAAGGCCCGACTCCGGAGCGTCGTATCCGATCTCCCACACGTCGGGCAGCGGGCGCAGCCGTTCCCAATGGCCGCCGCCCGTCCCCGAGCGGTGATAACGGGCATGAGCTTTTTGCCAGAGCGGGTCGGTCCGGGGGGTATCCCACAGGATCTGCGGGTCGGGGCGGATGAGGAGGATCTCCCCCCACCGCTCCAGCCGTTCCCCGGACGAGGCATCCAGCAGTTCGTAATCTTTCCAGTGTACAGCGGCCCTCATGGATGTCGTTTCCTTCCCGTTTGGGCGGTCCGGCAGGGTTCCCTACGCGCCGATGCCCGCCTTGATCTTCTCCCCCACCTCGACGGCGAGGCGGTTGATCTCTTCAAAATCTTTTCCCTCCACCATCACGCGGATGAGGGGTTCAGTGCCGGAGACCCGCACCAGAACCCGGCCGTCCCGGCCAAGGGATTCCCCGGCCCGGCGGATTTCCTCCGCCAGGGCGGTGTCGGCGGTATAGCGGGCCTTCTGCTCCGCGTCGGCCCGCACGTTGATGAGCACCTGGGGATACCGCTCCATCATGGAGCCGATGCGGGAGAGCTTCTGCCCCCGTTCGCGGCACATGGAGAGCAGCTTGACGGCGGAGAGCTGGCCGTCCCCGGTGGTGGCGTGCCGGAGGAAGATGATATGCCCCGACTGCTCGCCGCCGATGGCGTAGCCGTTCTTCACCATTTCCTCCAATACGTACCGGTCCCCGACCTTGGTGGACACCGGCGAAATACCGTTCTGCTCGCAGAAACGGAAAAACCCGAGGTTGGACATGACGGTGACCACCGCCGCGTCCCCGGGCAGCTCGCCCTTGTCCTTCATATCCACCGCCAGGGCGGCGATGATCTTGTCCCCGTCGATGAGGTTGCCCTTTTCGTCCACGGCCAGGCAGCGGTCGGCGTCCCCGTCAAAGGCGACGCCGGCGAAATATTTGAGCTTTTTGACAAAGTCGGCCAGCTGCTCGATATGGGTGGAGCCGCAGTTTTCATTGATATTGACCCCGTCGGGCTGGTCGCTCAGGAAGACGCAGTCGGCCCCCAGGGCGGAGAAGAGCTTGCGGGCCGTGGCACTGGCCGAGCCGTTGGCACAGTCCACCGCCAGCCGCATCCCCCGCAGGTCGACATCGGTGACGGACAGCAGGTGCCGGACATAATCGTCCACCGCGTTCTTGCAGGAGGACACCCGGCCGATGTCCCCGCCGGTCGGGCAGGGCGGGGTTTTGGCCCCGTCAAGGACGATAGCCTCGATCTCCTCCTCCAGGGCGTCGGAGAGCTTGTAGCCCTCGCTGTTGAAGATCTTGATCCCGTTGTATTCGCAGGGATTGTGGGAGGCGGAGATCATCACACCCGCGTCCGCGCCATACGCCTTGACCAGATAGGCTACCGCCGGGGTAGGCAGCACACCCAGCAGAAGCACATCGGCCCCCACCGAGCAAAAGCCCGCCACCAGCGCCGCCTCCAGCATATCGGCGGACATTCGGGTATCCCTGCCGATGGCCGCCTTCGGCTGTGGATGCGCCGCCTCGGCGAGCGCCATCGCCGCCGCCCGGCCGATGGCCATGGCGGTCTCACAGCTGAGCTCGGTATTGGCCACGCCCCGCGCGCCATCCGTTCCAAACAGTCTTCCCATACACTTGACTCCTTCTTTCCCACAAAAGATACGGTATGTGCTCTATAGTATATGTAAAATCCGGCCCGTCCCACAACAGGCGGATGTTACGCTCAAAGGGCGGTGCCCTGCCGCCCCTCCAGGGCGAAAACGGGTTCCCCGTCCACCCGGATATCCAGCAGCGCCCGGACCGTCTCCGGATCCGCGATGGCGACGCCCTCGCTATAGTCCTTCGATGCCGCCGCGGGCGACGGCGAGGCCAGCTCTCCATACCGGACCGCCGTCCAGGGGCTTTTCACATACACGAATTGCCCGTCGATCCGGGCGATGGTCGCTTCCCAGTGAAGCAGCGGCAGATCATTGTACATATATGAGATCGAATACGAATACGCGGCGCTGCTCTCAGTTTTGTACCGGACGGTCTTTCCCTGTATGGTCTCGAGCCGCCGCAAAGTTTCCATGTCCGCCGGATCGGTGATCCGCGCGTCCGCTTCGTAACCCACATGGATGCCGGTCAGGGCCTGTTCGGGAGCGGATAGCCGGTCCAGGGCCTCCCGGGTGGCGTAGAGAAGGGTGCCATGGGCGATCCCCCGGTACAGGAACTCGCCCTTGTCATCGTACCCCACCCGCTGCAGGTATTCCCGGAAAAACAGGTCCTCGAACCACGGCAGGCCCTGATCCACCCGGGCCAGCGGCTCTTCCAGAACCACCGTCCGGCGATCTCCGGGAATAGCGTAGTAAAGGGTGTCGTTCCAGCGGATGGCGCTCTTGAGCACCACCGGGGTACCGCCTCCCTCCTGCCACTCGACCCAGTCCTCCTCCGGCAGGGTGAAGGGCGCCGCCACAGGCAGGCCGGGACGCAGGCTCCGGATCAGGCCGCAGGCGCAGCCGCCCAGCACCAGGACTCCCGCCGCCGCGACAATCCAGCCCCATGTTTTCCGATTGGCCTTTTTCATACAATCCCCCTTACCGCATAGAAGGCCGCACGGCAGACGGTTACTCCAGCAGGTTCATCTGCTCGGGCAGGCCCTGCCCCGGGGCGGACAGCCCCAGATGGGCATAGGCGGCGGGGAGCACCACCCGTCCCCTCGGGGTGCGGTTGATGAAGCCGATCTGCATCAGATAGGGTTCATACACGTCCTCGATGGTCACCGCCTCCTCCCCAATGACCGCCGCCAGGGTGTCCAGCCCCACCGGCCCGCCGTTATAATGCTTAATCATGGCCAGCAGCATCCGGCGGTCCACCATATCCAGGCCCAGCTCGTCGACCTCCAGACGGTCGAGGGCCTGCCGGGCTGCGGTCTCGCTGATGTTGCCGTCGCTGATCACCTGCGCGAAATCCCTCACCCGTTTGAGCAGCCGGTTGGCGATCCGGGGGGTGCCGCGGGACCGCGAGGCGATCTCGAGAGCGCCGTCCCGGTCACAAGGGATGTCGAGGATCTTGGCGCTGCGCTCCACGATCCGCCCCAGCTCCTCCGGAGTATAAAGCTCCAGGCGCAGGATCACCCCGAACCGGTCCCGCAGCGGCGCGGAGAGCTGACCGGCCCGGGTGGTGGCGCCGATCAAGGTAAACCGGGGCAGGGGCAGATGGATCGACGCCGCGCCCTGGCCCTTGCCGTTGATGATATCGATGGAAAAATCCTCCATCGCGGGATAGAGGATTTCCTCCACCGTCCGGGGCAGGCGGTGCACCTCGTCAATGAAGAGCACGTCGCCCTGGTCGAGGTTGGTCAGCAGGGCTGCCAGATCCCCCGCCCGTTCCAGTGCGGGGCCCGAGGTAATCCGGAAATTGACCCCCAGCTCGTTCGCGATGATGGCGGCCAGGGTGGTCTTCCCCATGCCGGTTGGTCCTTCCTGCATCTCGTGATTGAGCGCCTCTCCCCGACGCTTGGCCGCGTCGTTGTAATCCGACAGTTGCCCTTTGACCTTCTCCTGCGCGATATATTCGGTCAGGGTGCGGGGGCGAAGGGGATTGTCCCCTTCGTCCTCCGGCAGGTATTCTGCCGCGACCATACGGTTTTCGTAATCCATTTCCATGTCAGGCGATCCTCCTCACCGGGGTCTCCGGCTGTTACAAGGACGAAACAGCATGAGATTGCAGCTTTCACAGTACCAGACATCCGGCTGCAGCACCCCGCCGAACGGTGGTTCCCAGTTTCCAATATATAGCGCCGGCTTCATTTTCAGGCGTTCCCACCGTGTGGGCGGTTCCTCGTCCGTCTGCTCATACCAGAGTAGCCGCTGGCCGGCAGCATCCAGACAACCCCGCCTCATGGGCTCTCCGCAGGCCGGACAGTGAATCCTATCCATCTCAGCGTTTCCCCAGCGTCTTAAGGGCTTCCCGCACCAGCGTCTCCACCGGCAGGGCGCTGTCCAGCCGCCCCACGGCGGCGGCGGCTTCCCCGGGGGTGAACCCCAGCACCGTCAGGGCGGCGGCCGCTTCAGCGGCGTTTCCCGCCGCGCTCACACCGCCCGGCACACCTGCCTCCGGCAGCTCCATCCCGCCGGAAGACGCCAGAGCCCCCACCTTATCCTTCATTTCCAGTACGATCCGCTGGGCCAGCTTGGCGCCCACCCCCTGGGCCTTGGTCAGGGATTTGAAATCCCCCGCCGCCACCGCCAGGGCCACCCGTTCGGGGGACAGTTCGGAAAGGATGGCCAACCCCACCTTGGGCCCCACGCCAGACACGGCGGTCAGCTGCTTGAAACAAGTGAGTTCCCCCTGGCTGGCAAACCCGAACAGCTCGAGTGCGTCTTCCCGGACGTTCAGCACGGTATACAGCATTGCTTCCTGCCCCACGGGCGGGAGCTGCCGGGCGGTGTTCATGGTAATATGGCACTTATAGCCCACCCCGCCGCATTCGATGACCGCCATTTTGGGATCCGCGTGGATGAGGTCGCCCCTTACACTGTAATACATATCCTGGCTCCTTTTTCCTCCATCATGTCCGCCGCCCGGCAACGATGCTGCGCTTGAGGGCCGTGCCCCCCATCTGCCCGTGGCAGATGGCGATAGCCAGGGCATCGGCGGTATCGTCGGGTTTCGGGACCTCCCGCAGCCCGAGAAGCCGCCGGGTCATCTCCATCACCTGGGGCTTTTCCGCCTGGCCATAGCCCGTAACCGCACTCTTGACCTGCAACGGAGTATACTCATACAACGGCACGCCCCGCTTTTTCGCCGCCAGCAGGATCACCCCTCTGGCCTGGGCCACATCGATAGCCGTCTTCTGGTTGTTTTTGAAATACAGCTTCTCCACCGCCAGAGCGTCGGGCTTCGCCCGGTCGATGAGGGCGAGCAGTTCATCATATATGATCTCGAGCCGGCGGGAAAAGTCCATTCCCGCCGGGGTGAGCACCGCGCCGTAATCCAGGGGAGCGAACCGTCCCCGCTCATACCGGACCACACCCCAGCCCACAATGGCGTAGCCCGGATCGATCCCCAGTACGATCAAGCGCGTCCCCCCTCTCAACATAACGATTTATTATAGCACAAGCTTCCAGCTCCCCGCAACTCCCAAAACTGTGCGTATGACCCTATTTCATCAGACGGGCAAGCGCCTCGACCGCGATCCCCGCCGCCGCGTCGGTTTCGGCCGCGCGCGGGTTCGGCAGCCCCGCCTTTTCCCGTTCCTGATTCCAGATGACCTGGAGCACACAACCCGCCCGCAGCCCTCTTGCCGCCGCGACGGTATACAGGGCGGCCGTCTCCATCTCCGAGGCCAGACACCCGCCCTTGAGCCACGCCTGCCAGGCGGTCTGGAGCTGACAGGCCACCGGCGACTCTTCCGGGCTGTGCTGGCCGTAAAACGAATCCTTGCTCTGCACCACGCCGATATGGACTGCCCTGTCCCATTTTCCAGCCGCGGCGGCGAGCGCACCCGTCACCTCAAAATCGGCCACGGCGGGGAATTCCACCGGCAGATATTCCCGGGAGGTCCCCTCCATCCGGATGGCCCCCGTGGCTACCACCACATCCCCGCCCTGCACGGACAAGGCCATGCCGCCGCAGGTACCCACCCGGATCAGGGTTTTCACTCCGCAGCGCGCAAGCTCCTCTACACAGATGGCGGTGGACGGCCCGCCGATCCCATGGGAGGTCACGAGCACCCGTTCGCTCCCGATCCGGCCCGACCAGGTGGTATACTCGCGGTTCTGCGCTTCAAAGCAGGCGCCCTCCATCCTCCGGGCAATGGACTCCACCCGTCCCGGATCACCGGTGACGATGGCATACGCCGCCCCCTGCGCTGGTGTCAGCCCAATATGAAACATGGTCTCCCGGTTGAATTCCATCATGCCTCGCCCGCTCCCTTTTCCTAATCTGATGCTATTTGGTGACGGTATCCAGTATAGCACATTCCGTGGAAAATACGTGAACAAAATCGGAATTCGCTTCCATCGGCCGGCGTCTGGCGGCATTCTCTAGAAAAACCCACACCAAATAGAGTGAATTTTTATCACATTATAAAAATAGAAAAATCCGATGGATCAAATTTTTAGAACGAGGAAAAAAGCCGCCTTCCATTGAAAGGAAAAGCGGCTTTTCGGGATCTACACCGGATCCAGTCCCCGTTATATAAATAATGTGAATATGCCTAACCGAATTCAAAACCATTTTTTCTGGTTTTTGACTATTTTTTTATGCTTTTCCCATTAAATTTGGATTTTATACGCTGTTTTAATGGAAAATATTTGGTCGAATCCCTCTTGTTTTCCAGAAAATTATGTGATATAATTTCACAGAAAAAAGTGGAAATTTTGACAAATTTCCGCCTATTCCGGCCGAAGTGTTCCCTGCTGGATATTCCGGATCAGGCCGCAGATGTCCCCGATGGTGCCGACATACCGGAGCCCCAGCCTCTCAGGGGGGACCTCGATACCGAAGGCCTCTTCGATCGCCACGACCAAGCTGATACAGTTTAAGCTGTTCATGCCGTCGCGGCGCAGGTCCTCATCCGCCGGCACATTCTCCCAATCATAAGGCCCGACGGTCTCGCCGAGCAGCCTGCGCACCTGAGCTTCGATGTTCATCCCTGTCTCTCACCCCTGTTGCGCAGCAGCTTGCCCGAAGCGTTTCGCGGCAGGCGGTCCACGATCTCAAAATCGTCCGGATATTGGTAGGGGGACAGTGTCTTCCGGCAAAGTTCCCATAGCTCCCGTCTCGTCATGCCTGGGGCCACTGCTTCCAGGTGGATGCGCTGCCCTACCACCTCATCGCGTTTCCCATAGGCCATCACGTCCACGATGCCGTCCTCCTCGCGCAAGGCGTTCTCGATTTCCTGCGGATATACGTTGATGCCGGCCCGTATAATCAGGTCGTCGCGGCGCGAACGGATATACAGGCGGCCGTCGGCGTCGGTATCGGCTATGTCGCCGGTGTGCAGCCAGCCACCGCAAAGCGCCCGCCTGGTTTCATCCGGGCAGCGGTAATATCCCTTCATCCGGCTTTCTCCCAGCAGGAACAGCTCCCCATCCTCAATGGTATATTCCCAACAGGGAAGGGGCGTCCCGACCGAGCCGGGCGCTTTGTCGAACAGCTCGGGTGGCAGATAGCTGACCCGCGGCCCGGCCTCGGTCAAGCCGTACACATGGTATATCGCGGTTTCGGGCATGGCCTCGCGCATCCGTACGGCCACGCTCGGCGTCATGCATTCCCCGCTGACGGCCGCGCTATGCAGCGGCAGCACCCGGCCGCGGCGGCGCGCCGCCCCGCACAGCAGATAGAAAAGGGTTGGTGTGCCGCACAGCACCGTCGTCCCGTCCTCCTCTATCGCGTCGAGCAGGCGCAGCGGCTGGAAATCGCCGCCGTCAAACACGATATCCACCCCTTTGACCAGGGAGAGGAAGAATTCCCCCATGAGGACGGCGCAATGGTACAGCGGCCGGGCGATCCGGATCTGGCCCCGGATATCGAAATACCCCTCCACCGCGAGCAGGTTCACGAGCAGCCCGTCGTCGGCCAGCATGGCCCCCTTGGGCACGCCCGTCGTCCCGGATGTATAAAGGATCAGCCGTATCCCCTCCAGCGTCTCTTCCTCAGGCGACGGGATCCCTACCGTGAGCGGTCCCTGCTCGGTCAGGATGCAAGAGAGCCCCGCCGCCCGTCGGATCTTTTCCACATGGGCCCTGCCGTATCGCGGTGACAGCGGTACGGCGGTCTTGCCCGCCGACAGGCAGGCCAGCAGCAGGAGGGCTGTGTCCAGATCCGAGCGGCAGAGGATGCCGTACAGACGGCCCGACAGCGTCCTGCCGATTTCTTCCGCCTCCTCAAACAGCTTACTGAAGGTCATGGACCGCGTTTCATCCCGCACGATCCTGTTCGGATGTTCCCTGGCCCGCTCGCGCAGATAGGTATACAGCGTCATCTTCAAATCCTCCTTTATCCTCACCGCAGCCCCAGCGTATATCCCGGCCGGTCAGGCAGGAGATAACCGGTATTTCTCCATGAGTGCGTAGACATCGCCCACCGTTTGAATCGCCTCGGGATCCAGATCCGCCTCCTTCAGGGTGACGCCGAATTCCTCCTCCAGCGCCACGAGCACCTCCACCAGCCGCAGGCTGTCGATTCCCAAATCGTCCTTGAGCCGCTGCTCCCTTTCCGGGGAGTCGCACCAACAGTACCGCCGCAGTACGTCGTTGACCTGTTGTTCTACCTTATCCATCTTCATCCTCCTAATCGGCTCCGCAGTTCCGCCATGAGCCTGTTGTCCATCCGGGCGATTTCTTGCAGAAGGGTATAAAACTGTGAGGGCGGAACCGTGCGTTTGAGATGATAATACTCCGACAACGCATAGATGCGTTCCATTTCGGGTTCCATCTTCCGCATGAACGCCATGTCCAACCCGTAGTCCTCGTAATAAGCCGCGATCCGGTAACGCAGCTGCTTATAAATCCCGATCATGTCCCGCAGCCGTCTGCCGACGTCGGGGATCCCGTCGAGATCCTGTTCATAGAACCAGAAATCCACGTGATTTTCCGGTTTGAAGATGCGGCCGTTCCAAAACCGCCGGCGTTCCTCCCTGTCCAACCCACGGCGCAAGCACAGGTGAAATCCACTTCCCGCATACGCCTCCCGCAGCTCGGTACCGGTCAGCATCACCGATTTGTCCGGGATATCGTTGAAGACGGCCCACCCCTCCCCCTCGGGGAGCAGCCGGACATAATGGTCGTCCCGGAAGCCCCGCGCCATCAGGACGCTTTTGGTGAATTCCGGGGTGACCAGGATCAAGACAGCCTCCCGCTCCGTCTGTTCCGACAACGTCTCGAGCCAGGCGGATAGCTCCTGCTCCCGTTTTTCGAAGGCCAGCATCCCCCTGGCGCGCAGATCATCCTGGATCCGCCCCACCCGGTCGAAGCGGACTGGGCTCATCCCCTGGATGACCATGAAGAAAAAGAGCTCCTTGAGCGGGACGGCGCTGTTATAGTACAGCGGCGCCACATCGACCTCCTGCTGCCGCAGGAACGCCAGCACCTGGTTTTCCACGCAGGACAAACCGTACAGCCCCTCAAACATACCGCAGCACCCCGGCCACCGCCTCTTTGACCCGGTCAAAGCTCTCCTCTT
>ERZ856578.4750-NODE-4750-length-17648-cov-5.011895_pt1 | contig 17648 bp, 10 predicted proteins | sample MGYA00514384_ERZ856578 | MGnify/ENA primary metagenome ERZ856578 (study PRJEB29103, sample SAMN06111958) | human gut metagenome | biome: human gut; feature: ankylosing spondylitis patient; material: healthy_person | host: Homo sapiens | place: China:Hangzhou... | reverse complement strand
AAGCTGGATGTAGGCTCCGTGCAGACCACGTTCTTTATCTTCCTGGTACTTTTCACTGTCCCCTGCTGCAAAATGCATATAGGCAAGAAGATTCCGGCAGATCCAATGCTGAAAAAGATTCGGGAGTTTTTCCTTCATGTTAAACGGGACCTGTCGTTCCATCAATGCACCTACCAGTCCTTCTGTCTCCTGATTCGTTCGAAGAAGAATTGCCGTATCTTCCAGACGCTCTCCGTTTTCCATCCGTTCTCTGAGTTCCGAGACAACTGCAAGATATTCTTCTCTCGGATTTTGGAATTCCCGTATCTGAACCGCTTTACCTACCTGATTCGGTGTGGAAAGCTTTTTGGAAAAACGTTTTTTATTTTCTCCGATCACGTGCATCGCTGCTGAAAGGATCTGTCCACTGCATCGATAATTCACATCCAGTGTAACTGTTTCCGCATCCGGATAATCTCTGGTAAAATTCAGCATAATTTCAGGCCTTGCACCACGAAAATGATAAATCGACTGATCGTCATCTCCAACGATAAACAAATTATTCTGTGGCTTTGCCAGCATGCGTACAATATCATACTGCAATTGGTTGATATCCTGAAATTCATCCACAAGAATATACTGAAATTTCTTCTGCCATGCTTCCAGAATATCTTTTCGCTGCACAAAAAGCTCATAACAATACAGGATCATATCATCAAAATCCAGTTTACGTCTGCTCTGACAGGCTTCACGGTATCCCTGGTAAATCTGTCGGAACACTTCATCCGGACAGCATGAAGAATAGTAATGTTCCAGTGCAATTTTGTTTCCTTTCACCACACTGATCTCCCTGGCAATCTCTTCCGGAAAATCTCCTTCTTCTGCCAGATCACCACCATAATTCAACGTCAGTTCTCTCAAAATGCCGAATTTTTCTTCATCAGACAGAATATTAGCCGCAGTAAATCCATATGCCTGTTTCAATATTCCATAAAACACGCCATGAAATGTACCAAAAGTAACCGAAGTATACTGCTGTCCGGTAAAACTTAAAAAGCGCTCCTTCATTTCCTTTGCCGCCGCCCTGGAAAAAGTCACGACCAGAATATTAGAAGGTGAGATTCCGCCTTCATTTATCATATATGCAGTTCGTTCTACAATTACGGAAGTTTTCCCCGAACCGGGGCCTGCCAGAACCATCATTGGTCCTGACAGGTGGGCGATCGCCCTTTGTTGAGATGGATTTCTTTTTATCATTTATTACTCTCAGCTGAGTTTCTCAATTGCTGCCTTTACACGTTTCAGTGTTTCTTCTTTGCCGATGATTTCCATAATTTCTGTTGCTCCGGCCGGTGTCATCTGTTTGCCGGATACTGCTGTACGAAGCGGCCACATTACATAACCGTTCTTATAACCTTTTTCTTTGACAAATGCACTTAAAGAAGCAAACAGTGGATCATTTGTATAATCTTCCTGTTCTTCCAGAACCGGAAGAACTTCTTTCAATACTGCAAGAGAAGTTTCTTCATTTGTCTTCATCTTCTTGTGGCAGTACATTGCAGAATCATATTCCGGAACTTCTTCAAAGAAATCGATCAGTGCCGGGATATCCGGGAATGTCTCGATTCTGGTCTGTACCATTCCGGCAATTTTACGGAAATCATAATCTCTTTTGAGAACTTCCTTCATATATGGAAGAGCTTTTTCATAGAACTCTTCCGGATCCATTTTCTTAATATACTCGCCATTCATCCAGCGAAGCTTGGTAATATCGAATACGGCCGGTGATTTGCTGATATGATGATAATCAAAAGCTTCGACCAGTTCCGGAAGTGAGAAGATCTCACGATTGTCCTGCGGGCTCCATCCAAGAAGTGCGACAAAGTTAACGATTGCCTCTGTAACAAATCCCTGATCCAGAAGGTCTTCATATGAAGAATGTCCGGAACGTTTGGAAAGTTTCTGATGTTCTTCGTTTGTGATCAGCGGACAATGAACGTATACCGGAATCTCCCATCCGAATGCTTCGTAGATACGGTTGTATTTTGGTGCAGAAGAAAGATACTCATTTCCTCTGACAACATGAGTGATTCCCATAAGATGGTCATCAATTACGTTTGCAAAGTTGTATGTCGGATATCCATCAGATTTGATCAGGATAAGGTCTTCCATCTCTTCGTTGTTAACTGTGATATCTCCATAGATCACATCATTGAATGTCGTAGTTCCTTCTGTCGGCATATTAAAGCGGATAACGTGTGGTTCTCCTGCATCAAGACGTCTCTGTACTTCTTCTTTTGACAGACGCAGACATCTCTTATCGTAGATAGAGATTTCTTTTCCTGCAACTACACGTTTCATAGATTCCAGTTCTTCCGGTCCACAAAAGCAGTAATAAGCATCTCCCTGCTCGATCAGCTGCTGTGCATATTTCAGATAAAGTCCCGAAGCCTGTCTCTCACTCTGTACATATGGTCCATATCCCTTATCTTTGTCCGGACCTTCATCATGAATGAGTCCTGTTCCTGCCATCGTACGATAGATGATATCTACAGCACCTTCCACATAACGCTCCTGGTCAGTGTCTTCGATTCGAAGAATAAAATCTCCACCTTCGTGTTTTGCAATGAGATATGCATAAAGCGCTGTACGAAGATTACCTACATGCATTCTTCCTGTAGGGCTCGGTGCAAATCTTGTTCTGATCTTTGTCATTGTATCTTTCCTGCCTTTCAAAATATATAAACTCAGAAAAAACCCCTGAGACATCACTGCCTCAGGGAATGTTCTGCATACTAAGCTTCGATGCCTCTGCCTTTCAGATATTCGATCACATCTCCCACTGTTGCCAGTTCTGTCAGCTCTTCAGCAGGGATCTCTATATTGTATTCATCTTCCAGAGCCATTACCAGTTCAAAAAGATCAAGAGAATCTGCTCCAAGATCATCTTTAAAAGAAGTATCTGCTGTAATTTCGCTTTCTTCGCAGTTTAACTGTTCTGCAATCATTTTTCTCATTTCTTCTAACATTGCTATTTCTCCTTTATCAAGTAACAATTTTGCTCTACTTTGATGTGCAAAGTATATATTCTGAGAACCTATTTGTCAATAGATTTTGCTTATTTTAGAGAAGCCTTTCCGGCTCTTTAAATTTAATCTGTCTGGCCACACTCAATGCCAGTCCCATCTCTGCCAGCAGGAACAGGATTGATGTACCTCCATAACTGATAAACGGCAAAGTAACACCTGTATTTGGCATCAGATTTACCACTACGGCAATATTAAAAATAACCTGCAGTGCAATATGAATAAAAATACCGCTCACTATCAATGAGCCAAACAGATCTGATGCATTCTGTGCAATAAAGAACAATCGGTACAAAAGGTAAGCAAACAGAAGAAGTACGATCATTCCGCCAAGAATTCCAAGTTCTTCACATACAATAGAAAAGATCATATCGTTCTGCGCTTCCGGTACACTTCCGAGCTTCTGGATACTGTTTCCAAGTCCTCTTCCCAGAAACCCTCCTGATCCAATCGCATACAATGCCTGTATCGTCTGATAGCCATCTCCTGATGCATAATCCTCCGGATGCAGCCATACAAGGATTCGTCTCAAACGGAAACTTGAACTGGTCTCCATCGTTGCACTTAAGAAGCTGATAGCAACAATAGCAACAACCAGAAGAATACCTGCTGCAATGAGGAATGGTCTTACTTTTGGATGTGCAATAAAGATAAGGCCAATCGTAATACCGAAAATAATAATCGCAGTACTCAGGTTATCTGTAAATACATATGTTATGAATGCAAGCGCACCGCCACTTCCTGCCAGCATCATAAAGCCTTTCAGTGTACCAATCTTTCTTCCCATATTTACGATCATATAAGAAAGACAGACGATCACTGCAATCTTCGCGAGCTCCGACGGCTGAAATGACAATGGTCCCAGATTCAGCCATCGACGCGCTCCATTTGCGCTTCGTCCAAGAGGTGTCTTGACCAGCAGCATCAGCACTGCTGCTACACCATAAATAACCCCTGTAAATCTCGTCAATATATGATAATCTATCTGTGAGATTGCAAGTGCGGCTATGATACATGCCAGACTAATCGCAGCCTGTTTTTTAAAATAATACATATCATCGCCATAGTTCAGTTCTGCCATGTAAGGGCTGGTACTGTACAGCATAACCAGTCCAAAACAAGTCAAAAGAATGATAACCGCGAGAAGACTGTAATCATAATAATCGGTTTTCTTTTTTATTTTTGGTTTTCTTACAACTGCTTTTTTTCTACTCATAGCATACAGTATAGCAGACTCCTTTCCCGTCCGCAAGAAAAAAACAGGGAAACGGCATACAATCCATTTCCCTGTTTTTATCATGATTTTTTATTTGTCACTGTCATCATCGATTGCTGCTGTTTCAATAACAAATTTTACGTTTCCGCTCATATCATCTTCTTTTCCACTGAAGGAATGATATGCATTGTCATCAGAGCAGATCGCATCCAGACGATCCAGGATATCCTGCAGATCATCATCTACAAGATCTGAAAGTTTCTGGATTCCCTCTTCATCAAATTCTTTTGTTCCGTCAGAGAGTTTCTTTGCTCCATCTGCAAGGCTCTTAATTCCACTCTTAACCTGTGCACTTCCGCTGCTGAGTGTAGATGTTCCGCTCATAAGCTGCTGTGTACCGGATGCAAGCTGGCTTGCTCCACTGTTGAGTTTGCTGCTGTTTGCAGAAAGTGTGTTTGCTCCACTGGTAAGCTGACTTGTTGCACTGGTGATCTTTGATGTTCCACTGTTAAGCTGTTTGCTTGCACTTGTCAGTTTACTTGCTCCGCTGGTCAGAGTCTTTCCTGAACTTTCAAGAGCTGTTGCTCCACTTGTAAGCTGTTTATTAGATGCTGTCAGTGTATTTGTTCCTGCGAGCAGACTGCTGGTTCCTTCATCAACCTTATCATAACCAGCCTGAAGCTGCTGGATTCCATCTACAAGCTTATCTACACCCTCTTTCAGAGTATTCAGCATTCCACCATCTAATTTTTCTCCAAGATATGTCTGAAGAGTAGTCTGAAGTTTCTGAATACCAGCTTCTACTGCATCTGCGCCCTGTGTCAGAGACATATCTTCTTCTGTCGTGCCGGTTCCTGTACCTGCAGCTATCAGTGCATTTGCACCTACTGTCAGTGCATCATTGTTTTTTGTAAGCTCTGTAAGTGCATCGTCGATACCTTTTGTAAGTGCTTTGATCGTTGCCTGTGTCTGTGCATCCTTCTTTGCATCTTCTGCACTCTGATTATTCAGAGCAGCCAGACCACTTTCAATCTGAGCAAGACCTTCCTGAAGCTGTGCTGCTGCATCCCCTGCCGCTGCAGCCTGTGCATTCTGGTTACTTACTTCACCGGCTGCGGACTGTATCTGAGCTGCTGCATCATTCAGTCCGGACACCTGGCCTGCATGTGCCTGCAGGTTTGCGACACCGCCCTGTGCCGTTGCAACACCACCGGAAATTGCTCCGATCGCGCCCTGTACCGCACTGTTGACTGCGGCTGCTGTTGCTTCGTCCATAGAAGAAGTATCAATACCGCTGAGGATATCGATTGCTGAACTTGCACTGTCAAGTCCTGCAGAGATCGTACCTGCATCTCCCTGCAGTGCATCCCCGGTTCCAGCTGCAGCGCTGACGGTTCCGGCTGCGGCATTCAGCTGATCCGCTGCAGAAGTGCCAGATACAGCTCCGACAGATGCTGCTGCGGACTGTGCTTCTGCAAGACCACTCTCAATCTGGGATGTTCCATCTGCGGAACCACCTGTGGAAGACGGATTTACCAGACTGTTTAATGTATCTGCATTTTTCTTTATCTCTCCGACAGATGTCACATATGTGATAACCTTACCCGCAAATTCACCTGTTTTCGCAGCATAAGCCTTTGCACTCTCTGCAAATTTCACAATGCTTGCAATAGAGGTCTGGAGCTCCGGAAGTTTTGCTTTGATTCCACTTACAAGTCCGTTCACAGATGTCTGAAGATCTGTCAGCCCAGCTGCTTCCTGATCGATACCTGCGCCTAACTGACTCACACCTGCTGTGTAAGTTTCAATTCCGCTTCCAAGATTTGAAACTCCTGCAACATATTTCTTAACTCCATCTGTGAGGTTGTTGCTGCCTTTTACATACTGCTGTACACCGGAAGCCAGGCTGGTCACACCTGTGTTATATTCTTTTAAGGATTTTGATAATGTGCCAACTCCATCTGCATATTCATTAACACCAGAAGCTAGCTTATCTGCACCTGATGTATAGGAAGAAACACCGCTGCTCAGTGTTGCTGCTCCACTGTTCAGTGTGCTCACACCACTTGTCAGCGTGGCAATACCAGAATCAAATTCCTGATATTTTTCATCCAGTGTAGAAGCTCCGTCAGAAAGCTCTTTACTTCCATCTACCAGCTCTGTTGCTGCATCCGTCAGTTCTTTCATGGAATCTTTCAGATCATCCAGTCCATCGATATCATCTACATCCAGAGAATCCAGAATATCTGTTAATGCAAAAGTGAATGTAGAACTCATTGTAAAGTCTGTTACATCTGCTTCCATTGTAAATTCTTCCGGGATATCCAGATCGATATCTTCGTCTACACTGTTCAGATCCAGATTGTCTGCCAGTCCCGGCATACCAACACCGATTACAATATTTCTCTGGCCATCAGAAAGAACTTTTCCATTATCAATCGTAACATTTGTAAAATTATCTGTAGGGAGGATCATTGCTGTTGCCATTACAAATGGCGCATACATCTCAGTTGTTTTCTTTCCTACTTTTGTTTTGTTCTTTACGTTATTTTTATAAGTTACTTCAATTTTCAGATGACCACTTTTACCGGCAAGATCACTTGGACTTATCTGTGCACCGTCCAGGTAATATTTCAGTTCCATGGAAACCGGAAGATCTTTGGTTGTTGTTCCCTGATAATAAATATCTTTGTCTTCTGTATTCCAGGTCAGTTTATCTCCATCCTGAGAGAAAGTCTCATCGCCTTTGACATTCTTGATATCTTTCAGATCAGATACATCACTTAAGTCTCCTGCTGATGCAGAATTCTTCAGCCAGTCGGAAACTGTGATCTCCTGTGGTGTTCCGTCTGCTGCCGCATTTACATATACGGTTTCTTCTTTGGAAATATCTGTATTCGCTGCCAGAACCGGGCTGACACCCATCACCATTGTCATTCCTACTGCCACAGAAGCTGCTACTGCTTTTTTTCTGTTTCTGTTCATGTTCTACGACTCCTTTTCCAGCCATTGGCCTGATTCATATTTATATAGTTATCTTATATTTTTATTTCTTGTCTGGTAAAAATCCCTTTGATGTGTGAACGATGATCGGATCAAACACCATAAACATTGCAGGTAATACAAGAAGTACAACAACCGTACTGATCACTGCACCACGTGCAAGCAGTGTACAGATCGCACCGATCATATCTACCTTTGAGTACAGGGCTACACCAAATGTTGCCGCAAAGAAACTACATCCACTTACGATAATAGATTTCATTGAGAATTTATGTGCAATGGAAATAGATTCTTTTTTAGTTTTTCCAAGATGACGCTGTTTCTGATAGTTACTTGTCATCAGGATCGCATAGTCTACGGTTGCACCCAGCTGGATGGCACCGATTACGATACTTGCAACAAATGGAAGCGTTACCCCCTGGTAATACGGGATTGCCATATTAACAAAAATTGCAAATTCGATAACAAACAGCAGAATAAATGGTAACGAGATTGATTTGAATACAAACAGGATGATCAGGAATATTGCTGCCATAGAGAGGATATTTACTCTCTGGAGGTCAACATTTGTTGTATCCTGAAGGTCTTTCATCAGAGGTGCTTCACCGATCACCATTGATTCAGGACTGTATTTCTTAACAATCTTCTGAATCGCATCAAGCTGTGCGTTGCATTCATCCGTTGCTGAAGAATACTCTGAGCAGATAAACTGTACTTCATAGTTGTCGGACTGAAGCATTTTTTTAATATTGGAAGGAATCATGGATTCCGGGAATGTAGGTCCGATCAGGGAATTCATTCCAAGTGACCATTTCACCCCGTCAACTTTGTCAATCTGATCCAGCATCTGTGTTTTTTCTTTACTGTCCAGTCCATTTTTCAAAAGTATCATATGAACCGTACTCATATCGAAGTCTTCTTTCAGTTTTTCATTGGATACATTACTGTCCAGTGTAGCCGGAAGTGACTTATCAATATTGTAGTAAATCTGAGTATGATTGTTTCCGTAAACAGCCGGATACAGCATTACCAGGAAAACAAGAAGCCATACTTTGTAATGCTTTGTGATAAAACCAGAAGCCTTATCCAAGCTTTTGACCAGTGGTTTATGTTTTGTTTTTTCAATCACTCCGTCAAATACAAGGATCATTGCCGGCAGTGTGGTAATACAGCAGATAACACCGATGACAACACCTTTTGCCATAACAATACCCATATCACGTCCAAGTGCAAACGTCATAACACACAGAGCAAGGAATCCGGCAATCGTAGTAACCGAGCTTCCGGCTACAGATTTAAATGTATCTGCAATCGCATGTGCCATCGCACGGTCTTTGCTATCGTATTTTTTCTTATAATTTTCAAAGGAGTTCAGAAGGAAAATGGAATAGTCCATTGTTACACCTAGCTGAAGTACTGCTGTCAGAGATTTTGTTATATAACAAACTTCTCCAAAGAAAATATTAGTTCCAAGATTGTAAACAACTGCAAGGCCTACACTGAGAAGGAACAACACAGGAATTACCAGTGAATCCATTGCAAGAAGCAGAACCAGCAATGATAAGCAGGCTGCGATCACAACATAGATCGGCATCTCTTCAAGTGCCAGGTTCTTGATATCTGTTACAACACCGGACATACCACTGATAAAGCACTGTTCGTTTGCGATCTTACGCATGTCGCTGACTGCTTCCATCGCTGCATCAGATGATGTTGTATTATCAAACAGTGCAATCATCATGGTAGCATCACCATTAAAGAATCCATCCTTAAACTTTTCCGGAATCATGCTTACCGGAATACTTAAATCAGCCACACTGTCATACCACAGAACGTCTTTTACATGCTCCACATTCTGGAATTTTTCTTTTAATGCTGCGACATCTTTCAATTCCATATCTTCCACGACTACCATGGAGAATGCACCCATTCCAAATTCATCCACCATGATATCCTGGCCTTCAACTGTTTCCAGTGATTCCGGCAGATAACTCAGGATATCGTAATTTACTCTCGTCGCTGCCATTCCCAGGAATGACGGGATAAGCAGTAACATACTGATGATTACAATGATCACTTTATGCTTTGCTATCCACTTTCCAAACTTAATCATCATGTCCTCCTTATTGAATATATTTTTCATTAATGACTATCAGTCACTTTTTATTCATCTAGAGTTATATACCCAAACTGACCATTAGTCAATATACGTTTTTGCCAATGTGTCCAAAAATCAACAACTTCTTTTTGTGATATTGACTTTTGGTCATTTCTGTTTATAATAAATGGCGAAACCATCAAATACAGGGAGGTTTTCTTAATGGGTAAATTAGAATCAAATAAAAAGAAAAAAGAAGACGCACTGTATAACACTGCTTTCGAACTGTTTACAACAAAAGGAACCAATAAAACTACTATCTCTGATATTGTTGAGAAAGCCGGAGTTGCCAAGGGAACTTTTTATCTGTATTTCAAAGATAAATATGATATCCGAAACAAACTGGCCTCTTCCAAAACGCAGGATTTATTTTTCGTTGCATATCTGGCTGTTCGTCAGAACCAGATCACAGGTTTTCCTGCTCAGCTCCATTTTATGATCGATCATATCCTAAATGCACTCAAAAATGATTCTCAGCTTCTTATCTTTGTTTCGAAAAACCTCTCCTGGAATGTATTTCAGGCTGCATTGGAACAAAAAATGCCTGACAGAGATGTCAGATTTTATGATAAATATCTCCAACTGATCGAGGAAGGTCATCAGGCTTATGAACATCCTGATCTGCTGCTCTTCTCAGTGATCGAGCTTGCAAGTTCAACCTGCTACAACTGTATTCTGTATCAGCAGCCAGTTCCACTTGAAGAATACATGCCTTATCTGCACAAATCCATTGATGGGATACTTTCCAGTTATCAGAAAGATTCTTCTGATACTTCCGCAGACTAAAACAGAGCTGTACCTTATTGGTCAGCTCTGTCTTATATTTCATATCTATTCTGTTTTTAATTTTCCATCTCTTTTGGCTTTTTCCACAAGTCTCCGATTAGCCGCATTCATTGTACCAAACTTATCCACACAACAAATGACTTCTGCACAATCATCCATCATTTTCTCTGCTTTTTCCAGATGTTCTTCGGTAATAGCCTCGAAGGGTTCTTCGCTGATCACCTCTGCTGCCAGTGCTTTTGCAACATCATAGTCCAGATCATTACTGTGGATCACACCTGCAATAAATGGAATACCCGCTCTCTGCAATTTTCGATATACCGGAATTCCTCTGCCATTTCCACCAATGACAAATACCTGTGGTTTACCTGCCGGAGCGCCCATTTCCAGACATCCAAAAGAAGCATTATAGCTTCCTGTTGTAATTCCATAAAGATGATGGATATATTCGGATGTAAAAATCTCCTCCGGTGTACCGTATTTTTCGATCCGGTCACCATGGACACAGATCACATAATCTGATATTTTCTGAGCCAGATCAAGTTCATGAAGCGACATCAACACAGCTGTGTGATGTTCCAGAACCATCTTCTTTAATATAGAAAGAAGTTCCAGTTTATGACGAATATCCAAAAAGGAAGTCGGCTCATCTAGAACAATCACTTCTGGTTCCTGGCAGATTGCTCTGGCCAGCAGAATCCTCTGTCGCTGTCCATCACTGATCTCGGTAAAATCTCTGTCCTTAAAATCCAGTGCATGGACCATTTCCATTGCCTTATGTACCTTTTTCCAGTCACCCTCCGATAAGATTCCCAGCGTACCTGTATACGGATATCGTCCTGTTGCAACAATATCCTCACATGTCATAAGCTCTGGTCTTATTCTCTCCGTCGTTACAACAGCCAGCTTCTGTGCGACTTCCTTGCCTGACATCTGACTCATCAGTTTCTGATCCAGATACACAGTCCCTCCTACCAGCTTTAGCTGTCTGGTAAGACTCTTCAATATTGTTGATTTTCCTGCACCGTTCGGTCCGATCAGAGTAAGGATTTCTCCCCGGTTCAATCGAATTTCAATATCACGGATCAGTGGCTTTCCATCGTATCCTACTGTCATCTGTTCAGAATGAACAAAATATTCTCCCATCAGGCCATCCTCTTTCTTCGAATCATAATGTAGATCACAACCGGTGCTCCAAATACTGCAGTAACAGAACTGATACTGAGTTCTGTCGGTGCAAAAGCAGTTCTAGCGATCAGGTCACAGAAGAGGCAGAAGACAGCGCCTCCCAGGAAACATCCCGGAATCACCAGAAGCGGCTTGGATGTTTTCATAAGACTTTTTATAAGATGCGGTACTGCAATTCCTACAAAGGAGATGGGGCCGGCAAAAGCGGTCACACAGGCTGACAGAATACTGGAAAGCAGGATCAGGGCAATACGAAATGCTTTGATATTTACTCCCATATTCTGTGCATAGCCCTCGCCAAGCTGATATGCACTGATCGGCTTGGACATTAAAAATGTAAGAAAAAGTGCAGCAAACACAACAACTGCCATTACAGAAACATTATCCCAGCTTGTTCCGGAAAAACTTCCCAGTGACCAGTTATGAAGATTGACAATATTGGAATCATCTGCAAAAGTGACCACAAAATCTGTTATTGCAGAACAGATATATCCAATCATGATACCGCTTACAACAAGCATGGACATCTGCTTTACCTTTCGCGAGATCAAAAGCACAAATCCCATGGATATCAGAGATCCGGTAAACGCAGCCAGGATCATCAGTCCTGAAGTAGCTACCATGGATTTTCCCAGCAGATAGATCATTGTCAATGCCACGATCAGTTTTGCACCTGATGAAATACCAAGTACAAAAGGACCTGCGATCGGGTTTCCAAAAAATGTCTGCAGAAGAAACCCTGATACTGAAAGTGCTCCTCCGAGAATCACTGCCGCCAGTATTCGTGGCAGTCTTATCTCCCAGACAATATTATAAGCAGTCTCATCTCCGTTTTTGTGGAACAGTATCTGAAATATATCCTTCAGTGAAATAGAAATACTTCCTGAATTGATATTCCAGAATATAAAGACCAGCAGAAGCACTATCAGTATTATAAAAGACAGCCAGTATCTGAAATGTAATTTCTTCCGCATGTTACTTCCTCTCATCATTTTAATTTATGCATATAAGTCAGTGTATCCAGATTTGGATCATCTGAGGTCAGCATGGTATGAATATCTTCGATCATTGTTCCAAGTTCCATTGTCTCCTGAAACAGATTCTGATTGGTACACCAGACATTTCCATCCTTAACTGCTTTAAAATCAGCAAGCAGAGAACTCTTCTCCAGCATCTGGCTGATATCTGTCAGTTCACCATCGATCGTACTATTGTAGATGATATAATCCGCATCCTTAGCTCCGGCATAAAACTCTTCCATCTGCATATTCATTGTGGAAAGAGAGTTATCATCCTCCGCTCCAAGGTCACTGAAAATATATTTTCCACCGGCGAGTTCGATCATCTTGGATACATAATCTCCTGACTTACGAACATTGGCAGCCCCTACTGAATTGATATAGAAGAAAGCCACTGTCTTTCCGGTAGATTCACTGTCCTCTATTGCTTTCAGTTTATCAACCTGTTCCTGAAAAAGTTTGTCTGCAAGTTCTTCTTTTCCAAGAAGAACCCCATATAGCTTCAACCACTCAGTACGGCCAAGCGGATGACTTTCGTAACTTGAATGCTCTACCAGAACCGGGATCCCGAACTGCTCAAGCTTTTCTTTTACTTCCGGTTTATGGTAGATCATTGTAGACTCAATCGCCAGATCACAATTTTTAGACAAAATCAGTTCGTAATCCGGTGCACTGTACTTACCAGCAAAAGAAATACTTCCATCTTCCAGTGCTTTCTTAGCCTCGTCGATATACCATCCGTCAGCATTGGTTCCTGAAAGACTGATACTGTCCAGCCCGTCCAATGCACAGAAAAGATCCATTGCCGATGTTGCCACAAGATAGATATTATCAAGTGGCTGTTTAATAACTGCAATATCACTGTCCAGGCCCTCCGGAGCTTCTTTTCCTTTCGGAACAAGAAGAAACTGCCCGTCTCCCACAATTGTGATAAGTGCATAACCACCTTCGTAATAATCTACTGAAAACTGATCTGCATACTGTAATTCAAGACTATGATCATATTTTAAGCCAGCCAGATCCTGTCTGACGGCATTGCTTTCTGTTGTTTCTGTTGTCTCTTTTTCTTCTGCCGCCTGAACCAAAGCAGGTGCAGTCGCCATCATAGATGCGGCCAGTGCCGCACATAAAAACATGCGTAACTTTTTTTTCATCTTTATTTTTCAGCCTCTTTGATACTTGCAGAATCAAACTGTAAAGTATATTCAATCTCATGAGGAGTACTCATCGCAACTGTATCTGCTACAACTTCCATTGGATAATCAAATCCATCGACTGGTATTTCAAACACAGAATTACCATCCTTATTAACTGGTTCGTATTTTTCATCACCAATCAGCATATAGTCATAGTACGGACTGCTCCATTCTACAGAAGCGGTCACTTTGCCATCCTTAACTGTAAATCCAGTCGGACTGGTAACGCTTGCTTTACCAGAACCACCTTCCATTTTTACTTCTGCTGTATAGTCTCCGTCTTCCAGTTTCAGATCTTCAGCAGTTACTTTTTTTGCATCAGTTTCTTTTGTATCAGAAGCTTCAGCATCGGCTTCTTTCTGAGGATTTGTTACTTTTACTTTATGATCGTACCATTTGTTCTTCTTTCCGATCAAAGCAACATCAAATTCTTCATCAATGGCAGGAACCGGGATATCAAATCCGTAAACTTCTTCTTTATATCCATCACTATATGTTACTTCATCTGTTGTCGGCTCAAGAATCTCAGCTCCATCTTTCTGGGCATCTTCTGCCTTTCCAACAAAAAGATTTACGATCTTCTTTGAATTCAGGCTCACATGGATCGTCATCTTACCATCTTTGACTGTCAACGTTCCTTTACCGTCATTTGCTTCATTTACATGAAACATTCCACTGTCTGTATCAAACTCTGCACTGTAAGTACCGTCTTCAAGCACCGTATCCTTTGCATCGTCCTTTTTGTCCGCTGTATCAGCTTTTGCATCATCCTTTTTATCATCTGATGATTTTGAATCTGTCACTGTTGCAGAAACTGCCTTTGCTCCTGTCTCTGCCATAACCGGGCTGAAACTGCCGAGTACCATAGCTCCGCTTAATACGCATGCCATCATTGCCACTGAACGTTTCATAATATAAATCCTCCTGATTTTACAGGAACTGCCCGGAAGACAATCAAGCCTTCCGGGCAGTCCCGTTTATTGCATAAATTATTTACACATTACATTATTCTGCTGCAGAATCGTCTGTAACTTTTTCTGCACCATCCGTTGTGTCATCTGCTGCTTCTGCAGTATCATCTGTTGTTTCTTCAGCTGTATCAGCTGTTCCAAGAGAATCAATTGCTGCTTTTGTATGCTCTACGTAGAGATCTTCTACAGCTTCAATTCTTCCAAGACCAGCAATCTGGCAGTCAACACTGTCAAATGCACCAGATGCATCAAACTGGCTCTTCCAGGAATCTTCATCATCACCAGCCATATCGTTGTTTGCATGGTCACCAGCAACAACCATCAGTGGACGAAGAACAACTTTCTTAAATCCAGCATCTTTAACTTTTGCAATAACAGCCTGGCATTCTGTATCTTCCGGTTCACCTTCTACAGTACCAATGAAAGCATTTGTGAATCCAAGGTCATTCATCTGTGTCTGCATCTGATCATATGTTACATTTGCTGTATGGGAAGTACCATGTCCCATGAATACAAATGCTGTTCCATCTTCTGCAGCAGCTTCCATACTGTCATATCCAGCTTCTTTGCAGGCTTCATCTGTGATAGCCTGTGCAACAGCTTTCTTATCATCGTTAATTACAGTAGCGTCATCACCAACTTCGCCAAGCATTGGCTCTGCGATTGCAACAGATTCGAATTTGTCTTTGTATTCATCAATTGCTTCTGTCATTTCATCATATTCAGCACCATGCATCAGATGTGTAGGCTGAACAACAAGATTCTTTACGCCATTATCAACTGCACGGTCAAGTGCCTGCTGCATATTGTCAATCACTTCATCATCTCTTGCTTCTACATGGTTGATGATGATCTGTGCTGTAAATGCACGTCTTACAGACCAATCCGGATATGCTTCCTGCAGTTTGTCTTCGATTCCTTTGATATCCTCAGCACGGCTGTCGTTGAAGGATGTACCAAAGCTTACAACAAGAAGTTCGTTCTCACCAATCTCATCCTGGTTACGAGGATCATCTTTGGATGCATCACCAGTGTCACGTCCGAAGTAATCCGGATCAGCTTCTTCGCCTTCAACCAGTTCCTTCTGAGCGTCTGTCAGTTTATCCCATGCTTCTTTGGCAGCTTTGCAGTCTTCATCTGTTGTATCAGTTCTTTCCTGAACATAGATCTTGTCGATCAGTGCTGCTACTTCATCTGCTGCTTTCTGATCATCAGAAGCTTCTTCTCCGTCTGCTGCTTCTGTTGTCTCTGCATTTTCTTCTGTTGTTGTCTCAGCAGTGTCATCAGAAGCATTCTTGTCACTCAGTACAACTACTTCATCTTCTGCTGCCTGATCATCATCGGAAGCTTCTTCTGCATCATCTGCGGTTTCTTCTGTTGCTGTCTCAGCAGTGTCATCAGAAGCGTAGATGCTTGCAGATCCCATCATTGTGACTGTTGCTACAGTCATTGCCAATGCCAGTGCTTTTACAGTTTTGTTTTTCATGTTTTTTTCCTCCTGTACCTGTTTACCATGAAATTTTAAAGAGAATAACAAAGTACGGATAATGCCGTGCAGATTCTTACTGATAACTCTTCCGTTTCCAATAAAAAAACTCCTGCACCGGGCTAAGAGTTTCTGGATTATGGTACAACCAATTACTCGTGATCCGGAATTAAAAATCCCCGTACCAATAACAGGCAGGTTTCCTGACTCACAGATCATCACACAAAATCGTCTTCCCAGTCTCCCAGTGACCGTGCATCCGCACATGATTCTGCATTCCCTGCATACAGTGACGAGATCGTACAGGACTTACACCTGTTTCCCTTTTAACTGAAGGCTATTTGATTATCTAACATCAGCACCTGTTATTTTTATTATTCAATTTCTTACAGAATACCACTATTTTGGTCAATTTACAATAGGGCAGTTATTTTTTTAACACTAAATCGCACAACGGAAGCAGATACAAAAACACTGCAAATAAGACGCTGTATCCCGGTGCACCTGCTGCTGTAAGCGGAACAGCACACGCGATCGACCACGGCACCAAAGGAGCTATGAGCACTGCACTGTCCTCCAGATTATTGGCAAAACGCAGCTTATCCGGTTCTGTTCTGCTGCAGAGCTGATCTGTAAGCATGATTGCCAGTGTCTGATTACATGCCATAACGCTTGTCAGGATTGATGTGACAAGCACTGCAAAATATGGTTTTGTCCTGTCGGCAAGCAAACAGACCATTTTCTGAAATCCATTCAGGATTCCTGTTGCCTGAAAAATTCCTGAATAAGATGAAGAAATGCATACGATTGCTCCAACCTTCAACATCGAAGTGATACCACCTCCATTCAGCATTGCCGCTACCGTCACATCTGTAGAATGGAAACCATTCAGAAGAAGTTCAGGAAGTTCCGTAAATGCCATATTCTGAAGGCCAATACAGACAGGAATTGCAGTAACTATACTTGCGATCATCGCGATCTTCACCCCTGCCTGCATAACAGACAACAGCAGAATCACCGCTGCAGGCAGCAATGCAATCCAGCTGAGCCGGAACTCACTGCCAAAAGCATGTCCAAGATCCGGCATCTCTGTTTTTCCATGAAGCTGTATGCTGACAGTCAGATAAAGAATACAGGTAATGGTAAATGGTGCCAATGCACTTTTGATCATATTTTTTATATTTGTATAGATACCTGTCTCCGTCAGCTCCGCCACCAAAAGTGCACTTGTCGAAACAGGAGAACAACGATCTCCGAAATATACCCCGGAAAGAATTGCACCACCGGTCATCCATGAAGGAATTCCAAGTGCAGAAGCCATCGTTGCACATACAACGCCAATCGTAGCTGCCGTACCAAGAGCAGTTCCTGTCAGGACTGAGATCAGACAATTCAGAAGAAATGTCATCAGCAAAAATGTCGATGGTTTTATCAGATGCACGGTATAACAGATGATTGCAGGAATTGTTCCAGCCTGTCGCCAAAGTGCTGTCAGCATTCCGATCAGTATAAATGTGAGCAGAATATTTTTTACTTTCCAGGCTCCCTGTAATGCCATCC
>ERZ856578.4744-NODE-4744-length-17673-cov-4.425551_pt1 | contig 17673 bp, 15 predicted proteins | sample MGYA00514384_ERZ856578 | MGnify/ENA primary metagenome ERZ856578 (study PRJEB29103, sample SAMN06111958) | human gut metagenome | biome: human gut; feature: ankylosing spondylitis patient; material: healthy_person | host: Homo sapiens | place: China:Hangzhou... | reverse complement strand
GTGGGAACACGCTGAGCAGAGCCGATCAGCTTGCCGTTCAGCTTACCAGCCCCCCTCCCATAAAAAAAGCGGCATTTCCAACCGGAAAGGCCGCGCTGAGAGATGCAGACGATATTGGTCCGGAAATCAGTCCGGCTCGGTGGGAGGCGGCGGGGACTCCCACATGCCTCCGTCAGGAGACCCGGAATCCACCCCCGGCGCTGTCCCGCCGTCCAGGGGGATGTTCCCATCCGGGAATGCCGGTCCCGCCCCTGACGGAGGGCCGGCGTATGGAGCATTCCCTCCTCCAGCGGCCGGGGGACGCAGGCTGTCCGGCGAGGGGATATCGAACCGGGCAAACAGACGCGCGTCCCGTTTCCGCTGCAGCCGGATATGGGTCAGGATCGCGAGCAGGATCACGAGGCACAGGCTGATGCCGCTGAACAAGATCCCGGCCCACAGCCCCTGAGGGGTATAGCGCAGCTCGACCGTGTGCTCGCCCGCCGGCACGTCGAAGGCCAGGAAGGCCTCGGACACGCCGTAGGTTTCCACAGGCGTCCCGTCCACCTTGACCCGCCAGCCCGGATCGTAGGGGATCGAGGTGAAGAGGGCGCCGCCCTCCGACCGGACCGTCCCCAGAATATGGCTGTCCGTGAAGGAGGTGACCTCCAGCCCGCCGGCCTTCAGCGTATCGATGGCGTCGCGGTAGACGTCCTGGTTGAGGGTGGCGACAAAGAAGTTGCCGGTACAGGACATCTCCGCCGATACCGTCATGGTCAGCTCGTCCCCTTCTTTGAGTACACCGGCGTCGATGATATAGGCTTCCCGCGGGCTGACCGACCAGGTCGAGCCGTTTGCCGAGACCTGGATGGTCTTGGCCGCGCCGCAGTCCGCGTAGACAAAGGTCTGCCCGCCGCTTCGCAGGGTGACCTTGAAGGTGCCGTTCGCCTTGCCATCGGCGGCGTAGAGATTGATCGCGGTGGCCGACGTGTTGTTGATCCCCGCGCCGACGGGATGAAGGGTAAACAGCTCCCGGCTGTCCCCAGTCATGGCCTTGAACAGGGTGTTCTGGGAGGTAAAGGGATAATAGTAGGTATATTGCCAGTCCTTGACCGCCGCGTCGGTGACAAACCCGAGGGGCAGGGCATCGGGGTTCTCATACACATAATAGTTGACCCCGTTGTGGCTGATGGGTTCCCGGTAGACGAGCTGGTCGTGGGAGGTGAGCTCGGCGTTCATCACCAGGTAGCGGATCCCGAGCAGGGAATCGACCGTGGGGACGAAGGAGCGGTAAAGGTGGCTGTTGACACCGTTGATCGCGTAGCCCAGGGCTCCCATCGTCCGGGTAGTGGTGTAATAGTTGCTCGAGGAAAAAACGGTGATCCCCCGGTATCCGAACAGCGCTGTGTCCACACAGGTGCGACGGGGAAGCAGCTCCATGCGGTAGAATTCCTTCCCCATTTCGCTGTCGCCGAGCTGCTCCGCCTTCGCCACTGCCTGACGGATCGTCTCGGTGGCATCGTTGTCCACATAGTTGCCGTGGGAGGTATAATGCTCCTGGGAATCCAGCTTGCGGAAGGCTCCGCCCGCATGGAACAGCATTTCCCCCGTCACGACGAGGCAAAGCAGGGCATAGGCGATACGGACCCGCGGAATCTTCCGCCGGGCGACGAGAGCCAGCACCGCAGCATAAACCGCCAGCAGCAGAAGGCTGACATAGATGACCTCAAAGCCGTACGCCTTGTCCCCGAAATGCTCTTCCACCATCAGATAAGCGAGCAGGGCGGCAAACGACGCCCCGATTTGCTTGAAGGTGACCGCGCGCAGGTGCTGGAGCGTTTCAAACGCGATGAGGAGGAGCACGAAGCTGTACAGGAAGGAGAAGCGGTAGGGCAGGTCGTTCGGAAAATGCAGGCCGTGCCAGAAAAGGTTGGCGAGATTGATGGTACAGCTGAAGCCCAAGGCGGCGAAGAGCCCGATATACGCCACCCGCCGGCGCAGCGGGATGGCTTTCAGGGTAGCAAAAATCGGCAGCAGCAGGACGGCGAGCAGTCCGCAATAGATATTGGGCAGGTTCCCCGACCGGATGGTGGGAGTGGTGCCGTAGAGATTCCGTCCGAGCAGGCCGAACATGTCGAACATGGAGGTCAGCTCCGGCGGCTTGGCCCCCGCGGCGGAGGTATGCCCGAGCGCCAGGAACACCGGCACGAGCAGAAACATCGCCAGCCCGCCCGCGAGTAGGGAGCCCACAGCGAACCGGGCAAACCCGAGCGCCTGCCGCTCGGCCCGGCGCTTTTTCCGGAATACGTAGACCAGATAATACAGCACCAGGAAGACACAGAGCATGAAGCCGATGTAATAATTGGCGATCAGCGCGTAGGCAAGGGGCAGGATATACCACAAGTACCGCCCGGTCCGCATCATCTTTTCGAAGCCCAGGATCACGAGCGGCAGAACCATCACGACATCCAGCCACATGATGTTCCAGGAATACGCGATCATATACATCATCAGCGCGTACATCACGGATACCATGGGGACGGTGATGTTCCGGCGGCGGTAGACGCTCTGCACGCAGGCGGCGAAGAAAGCGCCGGCAAGCGCGTTTTTGAGCAGAGTGATGACGAGGATCCCCTCGGCGAGAAGATGCTCCGGGAAGAAGACCAGAAGGAGGTTGAAGGGGCTGGCCAGGTAATAGCCGAACAGGGAGACGAAATTGATGCCGAGCCCCACTTCAAAGGAATAGAGTGGACTGCCGCCGGTCAGGATCATCTCCCGCAGGCGGGCGAGAAGCGGCGCGTATTGGTGATGCATGTCGACGATCATGCCGGTTTTGTCCCCGAGGGGCCACATGCCGAGAAAGGTGTAAGCCAGGCACATGCAGGCAAGCGACAGGACCCCCGACACCACCGGATAGAACCAGACGCCGTGTTTCACCGGCCGGTCCCTCCGGCCCCGCATAGCCTCACTTAGAAAAACCGCGAACAAAAACCCGAGGATAAGGGCCGTACCCAGGACATAGACGGATTTGCGCAGCAGGTTGTCCGACGGAACGCCGTCTTTATCGTACCAAAGCATCACCACGACCAGCATTGCGCCAAGCAGCGCCGCGGCACCAGCCAGGGTCAGACGTATGGCCTTGTGGGACAAGGGGGAATCCTCTCGTTGCATACTCCGCTCACACTCCGTCTATCCAAAATAACGGCGTCCGGACCGGACGCCGGATCGGTATGGCAGTGTCGCCAATCCGTCCGTTTGTTGCACATATCTTATGAAAACAGGCCGGACGGCAGCCTTATCTGCCTTTGGCCGTCCATTTTGGGGCTCCCATTTGCAAAAGCCATTTCATTTATTATACCATAGCGGCCGCGCCGGGGCAATGCTCATCCTGACGGGCGGTTTTGACAAAAAAAGGCGGCGGGCCTCCGGCAAGATGGCGGAGAATGGCACCGCAACGTGAAATAAGATCACATTTAAAAAAGGGGGTCCCCTTGATTTTGGATGAAAAACCGAGTACGCTGTAGAAAACGAAAGAGAGGGGTGCTGGTTTTGGCCGGAAAGAGGGGACGGCCCACCGACAGCCGCAAGGAGATCCGGATTACGGTGCGGATCGACGCAAGGGTAGCGGAAGCCCTTGACGCCTACTGCAAAAAGTGGGCAGTAACTCGGGCGGAAGCGATCCGGCGGGCCATTCTTCGCCTCTGATGCGGATACGGGGCGGGAATGCACGCGAAACAATAGGAGACAACCCGACGGAAGGAGATGGCAACCGCCATCTCCTTCTGGTATAAATACAGAAAAACGTGGATTTTATTCACAATTGAAACATTTGGGACTGGTATCCCGACCTGACACACGCGGGCCACAGCAACGGCCCGGGTGTGTCTTTTTTCGTCCGACGACACGACCGCCCCCTGGACGCGGCACAAATAAGCGGCTGCCCGTGTGCAGCCCCAGACCATTCCATGAAAAAGGCCGCCGGCAGTGTGGAACGTCCGACAAAGTTTCCCTTGACAGGAAGGTCCTGGAATGATACAGTACAAGTGTACTAATACGCATAGGACACATAGTACATGTAAGGAGGTGTCCCATGTTCCACATTGATCCCTTGTCCCGCAAGCCGGTGTATGAACAGATCATCGACCAGATGGAGCGGTTCGTGCTGACCGGCCTGATGAAGCCGGGCACCCAGCTCCCTTCGGTGCGCAGCCTGTCCATGGAACTGTCCATCAATCCGAACACCATTCAGAAAGCCTATTCGGAGCTGGACGCCCGCGGGGTGATTTATTCCGTACCGGGCATCGGCTGTTTTGTGTCGGAAAATGCCGTGGCCCTGTTGGGTGAATACCGGAGGGAAAAACTGGGGGCGCTCAATAAACTGCTGCAGGACCTGGCTTTGGCCGGGATTGCGAAAGAGGAAATCCTGCGCTGCGTCGATCAGGCCTATCCGCACTATCGGGAAGGCCCGCCGCAGCCGTAAGGTGCCCTATCATATCGGGGCGCCAAAAGATCCGGCTGGGAAAGACCCTTTCCAGCCGCTACGAGAGAGGAGTGGCTGCTATCATGATTAAGGCGGAAAACCTCACCAAATCCTTCGGTGATTTCGTCGCCCTCAGCGGCATCACCTGTTCCATCCCCCAGGGCTGTATCTATGGGATGGTCGGGTCCAACGGCGCGGGCAAATCGACCTTTCTGCGTCTGGTCACTGGGGTGTATAAGGCGGATGCCGGAACCGTCTGCATCGACGGGGCGCCGGTGTTCGACAACCCGGCCGTGAAAAACCAGATGGCCTATGTGCCCGATGAGCTCTATTTCCTGTCGGGCTCCAGTATGGACCGGATGGCGGGGCTGTACGCCGCGATTTATCCCCGCTTCGACCGGGAGCGGTACCGCAGCCTGACCGCGGCGTTCCGGCTGGATCCCCGGAAGTCCCTGAACACCTTTTCCAAGGGGATGCGCCGGCAGGCGGCGACCATTCTCGCGGTTTCCACCCGGCCCCAGTACATTTTCTTCGACGAGACCTTCGACGGCCTGGATCCGGTCATGCGCAACCTCGTCAAAAACCTGATTACCCAGGATGTGCTCGAGCACCAGGCCACCGCCATCATCACCTCCCACTCCCTCCGGGAACTCGAGGATACCTGCGACCAGCTGGCGCTGCTGCACAAGGGCGGCCTCGTCCTGGAAAGCGACATCCAGAACCTGAAGACCTCCCTGTTCAAAATCCAGATCGCATTTTCCGGGGATTTCGGCCGGGATTCCTTTGACGGCATCGACATCCTGCATTTCAGCAAACGGGGATCGGTCGCCAGCATGATCGTGCGGGGCGGCCGGGAGGAAACCGTCAGCCGGCTCCAGGCCATGATGCCCATCCTGCTCGACGTGCTCCCTCTCTCCCTCGAGGAAGTTTTCACCTATGAGATGGAAGCCCTCGGCTATGCGTTTCAGGATGTTCTCGACGCGTAAGCCGTCCGGTCCCAGGACCGACCGATACCGGGGAAGAGAGCCCCGGCCTCTGGAAAGGAATGAGTGTGATGAAAAAGAACTGGTTTAGCCTGCGACTCTACCTGGAGGGGATCCGCCAGCTGCGCCTGATCGGGATTATGGGGATGGTGATCCTGAGCCTGGAGGCGATCCTCATCCCCGTCGGCCGGCTGGTGAACATCCGGGAGATGCGCCATTTCACGTCGAGCTCCATTACAAAAACGCTGCTCAATTTCCCGGAAATGCATCCGCTCCTCGTGCTGTGTTTCTGCGTGCTGGCTCCGCTGATGGTGCTCTATCTGTTCCACTTCCTCAACAAGCGGAACGCGAGCGATTTCTATCACGCGATTCCCGAAACACGGCTCTGCCTGTACATCAGCTTTTTTGCCGCCGTCGTCACCTGGCTCCTCGCCATTATTGTGCTGACGTCTTTCTTATCGGTGGCGATTTTCCTGTGCTTCCCGGTTTATTTCTCCGTCAACCTGATGAGCGTGCTGGTGATGTGCTTCAACGTATTCGCCGGCAGCCTGCTCGTCGCGGCGAGCGTAGCGGTCGCCATGTGCGTCACGGGGACCATTTTCACCAATATCATCGTCTCTCTGATGATCATTTTCATACCCCGGCTGCTCATTTACATGCTGGTGACCAGCGTGACCTCCAGCCTGCCCCTGGTCTCCTCGGCCGATTTCATCCCTCTGCTCGATATCGGATACAACGTCCCGGTCGGCACGGTCGTGATGCTCGGGAGCGGCGGCGTCCTGAGCAACTGGCAGAGCGGGGTCTATACCCTGGTGCTCGCGCTGGTCTATACGGTCTGCGCGGCGCTGCTGTTCCGGGTGCGCCGCAGCGAGGCGGCGGGACAGGCGGCGCCCAACCGGATCCTACAGGCCGTCTATCGCCTGGTTCTCGCCATGGTCGTCTGTTCTTTCGCCTGCTACAGCATTTTCCAGGGCATTATCAACCGGTCCCAATATGCAAGCACCAGCTACGGCATATATGAATACATCGTGCTGTATGTCATCGCACTGGTGGTGTTCTTCCTCTATGAGCTGATCACTACCCGTAAATGGAGGAATCTGGCCCGCGCGATCCCCTCACTGCTGGTTCTCATCCTGCTCAACGCCGCCCTTGTCGGCGGGATGACCGGACTGTACCGGTCGGCGCTTTCCTTTGCCCCTGCGGCGGACGACATTTCCTCGATCCGTATCCTGTCAAACGGCCGGAACAGCAATTATTTCGCCGCCCGGACCGAGCATATCCCCATTACGGACGAAAACGCACGCAGCGTCGTTTCCCGTCAGCTGAGTACGGCGTCGAAGCTCTTGGGACGCTCCCGGGAGAGTTATTCCCGCTATACCGAACAGGCAACCGTCATCCGTGTAGCGATCCGCAGCCGCGGCATCACCCATGTGCGCAACATTCCCATGCGGGAAGAGGATCTGGAGGTACTGGCCCGGCCTCTTGCCGATATCGAAGAATACCGCAACATCTATCAGCAGCTTCCCCGGATCGGTCAAAACTCCACGACCGTCAGCCTGAGCAGCTCGTCCCTGTCCGACTACGCCGTGCGGGAGGTTTACAATACCCTGTGCGATGAAGTGGCCTCCATGCCGTTCGAAAAATGGTATCCCCTCATGGCGGCGCAGAACAACCAGAGCTTCTATTATGGTTATTATTCGGCCGATATCGCACAGAAAGGGGACGGCCGTTCTCTCGATGTCCTGCATATTTCGACCGCGCTCGGCACCGACCGCTATTCCTTCGCCATACCGCTGAATATCGCGCTGGAGAAAACCTGCAACACCTATCTCCGGCTGTTCCGGGAGCGCCCGGGAAGCCAGCCGGACCAGTCGGCCATCCTCAAGGCCCTGGCCGAGGGAAAATGGTCGGATGGGGACAGCCTGACGGTGACAGGCTACAACATCAACGGCTGGACCGGCACCACCCTGAGCGCCTACACGCTGATATCCCACAGGGCAGAGGCGGCGGCCTTCGCCAGTGATCTGATCGACTACGCCGACAAGGAGCTCGACGTGACGAAGCCGCTCTATTACATCGTCCTGCAGCAGCAGGTCTGGGCCGACCGGTATGGGGGCTCCTACACCCAGTATGCCGCCTACTTCCAGGCGGGCAGTCCCGAGGCCGCCGCGCTTCTCGAGCTGGGGGACAAAAACACCTCTGATATCGGCTATGCGGCAAAGGACTCCGCCGTGTATCAGAGCCAAAACACAACCCACGTGGTCTGGCAGGAATAGCCCCACACCGGCCGCGGTTCCATATCCCGGATCCAGGCACCCCATATGAGACCGCCTGGGTCCATCCCTTGAGGCAGATAAGGAAAGCCCCCTCAGACGAGGGGGCTTTTTGTTGGTTGCCCAAGGCTGTGCATCAATCTGTGAGCACGCAGCTCCATCAGTCGAACAGCGGGACTCCGCCGTCCATGAGGACCTGCTGCACCTTCCGGACGTCGAGGCGCCGTGGGGAGGTCCCCTGCGTTGCGGAAAGGGCGGCGGCAACGCCGGCCGCTTCTCCCATCGCCATGCAGATGTTCATCACCCGATAGGAGGAATGTGCTTTGTGTGTCCCCGATATACAGCGCCCCGCCGCAAGCAGATTCTCCACCCCACGGGGAAGGAAGCAGCGGTACGGGATGTCGTAAGGCCGGGTGGAGCGCGCCTCCTCGAGGCTTTCCGCTTGGCCGCCCCCGGCGGGATTGTGGGTATCGAAACAGAAATTGGCCCGGTGGACCATCACATCGGGGAAAGTCCTGCCCGCGGAGATATCGTCCTCCGTCAGGGTATAGTCCCCTTCGATCCGTCTGGTTTCGCGGAAGCCGGGGACATCGGCGCTGTCCAGGATGAAGGCGTTTTCAAATCCCGGGATCCGGCGGCGCAGGAAGGACAGCACCTGCCCCATCTGCCCGCGAAGCCCTAAATCGGCCGCGGCGATGTCGGCTGTACGCACCCCGTTTACCCGACAGAGCTGGGTGGCGTTGACCATCCGCTCCCCCGGCTTTCCGCCGCCGTACAAACGGACGATGGTGACGTCGGGCGGCAGCTCGCCATTCCGGCTGGCTTCCTCACACAGGGCCAGATAACTCTGCCCGCCGATGGGTGTGTCGTCCGACTCATGGGTACAGGTGAAATCCGACTCCACCCCACCGATGGTGAACAGGATAGACGCCGGCTGCGTGAGCCCATCCGCTGTCCGGCCGACGGTACAGGGAACGCCCGCCAGGGCGCAAAGCGCCCCGTCCCCGGTCGCGTCCACCGCCACCCGGCAGGACAGCATCCCGAGGCCCTCCGGCGTGGAGGCCACGATGCCGCTCAACCGGTTCCCCTCCATCCGGACGTCCACCGCCTGCGTCTGCAGGTAGAGGACGACACCCGCCTGGTCCAGCCAGCGGGCCAGGGAGAGCTTGGCGTCCTCCACGCTGTGGGGGAGGCATTCTCCGCCGGTCCCCAGCAGATTGCCGATCTCATCCTTCAGCGTGCCGTTCGGGACAATGCCCATACAGGTGGTGACATGCCCGAGGGTGAGGTTCCCTCCCACCGCGCCGAACCGTTCGAGCAGCGCCGTGCGCGCCCCCTGCCGGGCGGACGCCACCGCGGCGCACAGGCCCGCCGGCCCCGCCCCGGCCACGATCACGTCAAAATCCTGCCAATGCGGTATTTCCCGTTTATACAAATAACTGTCCATCCCGGTCGCCTCCCTACAGGGCTACTGTACCACGAACCCGTCTGATACACAACGGAAACCGGGAATTCTGCAAATTCGGACACCGATAACCTAAAATCCGGACAGCCGGGGAGCCAGCCAACAGCCTGCCCGCCGCCGGCCCAGTCCTTACGGGACTCTTTTCACCGCCTGTTTTCGGCCGCATCGGCGTAGCGGCCTCCGAACACGACGCCGCCCTGCTGTTCATAGGACGGGATATGTGTCTCGGCCTCGCGCAAAAACGCGGCGTTCCGGTCGCGTTCGTAATACCGCTGTTTGATCAGTTCCAGGTCCCGGCGGTATTTGGGGACCTCCATCGCGCATACCCGCATGAGCAGCAGCCGGTCCAGGGACACGATCCGGAGCGCCCCCTCGTCCAGGGCGCCCTGCCCCAGAAACGCGTAGTCCAGCAAGGCGATGCTCCTCCAGATCTCGAACACGCCTAGCACGACGCCCAGATCCCCATAGATGTCCTTGCGCGAACCAGGGTGAAGGCGGGCCAACGCCTGATATTCTTCATCGGCGACCACGAGATCGATATCGGCCCCGGACGGGCGCAGCCCGTAATACTCCATGGCCATGCCGCCGATGACGAGCGGCTTTCGGGCGAACGCGAGCCCCTCCCGCCCGAGCGCGGTTTCGATACGCTGTACGACCGAATTCACACCGCACATCCCTCTCTATTGGTTTGTAGGTCCAGTATATCCCCATTCCCGCGGCCCTTCAAGCGCCTTCGGCGATAGCCGAGGTTTTCTTACAAGGTCCATGCGCGCGCCGGACGGATCAACCCGACGGATACCGTCAAGGCCCGTCCGGATGCCGGCCACGGCCCTTCCGCTCCGTCTTTTCCCTCTGCCGGAAAGCCATAGGCGCCAATCCGAATTGGGCTTTAAACGCCTTAGAGAAATGGGTCGTGTCGGCAAAGCCGTATTTTTCCGCGATTTCACCGATGGACAGCTCGGTAAACGCCAGATCGGAACGGCACCGCCGGAGCCGCGAATCCAGAATATACTGAAAGACCGTAAGCCCCACGGAAGCCTTGAAGCGGCGGCACAATGTCGACTTGTTCACATGAAAACGCGCACACAGATCCTCCATCGACATGGGCCGGTCCAGATGCATCTGGATATACTGCGTCATTTCCTCGATCAGGGAATCCGGACAGACGGGGGGGCCAAACTGCCGGTAGAGCTGCCCGGCCGCGCTGAACACCGAAAACAGCAAAGACCGGGTCCGGCAGGACCAGTTCCGGTCGGGATGGTCCCGCAGCTGGCGCTGCATGACGTCAAAATAGGAATCGAGCAGACCGTCAAGCTCTTCCTCCACCGGTAAAATCCCATTATAAACGGAGGAACGGGAAAAAAAGGGGTCAAGCGGGGGATAACCGAACGCCGCTTGCAGCTCTTGATACGAGGGGGAACAAAGGGTGGCGTAATCCAGCCCCCGGTTGATAAACCGGGGCGTAAAGGACAGCGCCCGTACCCGCAGCCTCTTCTCATAAAGGATCTCCAACCGGTCACAGCCGCCAAGACACAGCAGGGCGGATTTGGTTATCACACAGTGGACACCATTGAGCTCCGCCACCAGGTAATCGGCGCGAACTAGCGCCACACAGAGCCGGCCGTCCTGTATCCGGATCGTTTCATCATACGCCGCGTCGGCTGCTGGACCGCTGTCCCTTATGACGGCCTCGCTTTCCATTGTCCGCACGCCATTGCCTCCTTTGATGATGTGAAACGCCGAAAATGTGTGGCAAAATGCACATATTCTTTCAATGTGACAATATAATACCATAAATGTTTACTAGGATACCATGACCGTACTGGTTTTATATGGTACGATAATCTTGCCACTTGGTATAAAACCGCACAGCTATTACGGATGGACGCCGTAAACCAATCCGACCGGCCGAAAGGCATTACGTTAACGTTAATCCATCGTCCCCTCCGGAGGGTAAACGAGGATGCAGGGAACGGCTCCGTCAAATAGTCTGGTTTGAGAAAGGGACGGGAAAACGGGATGAAAAAAAACATCGTTTGGATCAGCCTGGGCGTCGCGGCCGCGGCCGGCACCGCTATTCTTCTCGGCGGCTGGCTGGCCGGCTGGAAGGAAGTCAAAATCCAGCTCGACCCCGATTACAATGAGCTGTTTTCCAAAGAAGAGGTCCTGGCAGCCGGGCCGCGGGAAGCCCTTCCGGAATACGCCACCGATGTGACGATCGGATACCGCAATCCGGATGGCACCAAATCGCTGTATGTGTTCGCCTCCCCCATCCGGTACAAAAACCCGGACGGACAATGGTCCCTCATCGATTCCCGCATCGTCAATCTTCGGGATGAGGAGCTGCGGGATCAAGGATATGTATACACCATTGCCAACAGCGATGTCAAGAGCTATTTCCCAAAAAAGGCGACGGAAGAGGCCGGTATCCGGATAAATCGCGCCCTGCAGATGGATTTCGGCTTCCTGGGGGGCAAAGAAGCAACGCCGCGGCTCCAGACCCGGCCCGATTTTATCGGACAGGAAAAAACCATGCTCCTTTACAAGGGCGCCGTCCCGGACGGGGACGCCTGGGTATATCCCACATCGTCCGGCGTCAACTGCGAATTGCAGCTCCGCGAAAAACCGGAAAACAGCGAGATCTCCTTTTGGTTCCAGCTCCACGACAAATCCGTGCGGGTCCAGAAAAGCCCTGGGGGATACCTGACCCTTGTCAAAAACAAAACCGGGGCGGACGGCAAATCGGTCAAAGACATCCTGGGAGTCATTCAAAAACCGCTCCTGAGGGGGCCTCAGGGAGAGGTGTCTTATCTCAACACAGTGGACGCGGCGGCCAAAGGGGATAATCGGTATGAGCTCCGCTTCCGGCTGGACGGAAATGTCCTCAAGGAGGGCTCCAGCGTCTTCATCGCCTTTGAAATGCGCAGGGAAAAGCAGCCGGACAACGCGGTCTATTCCAAGCTGCCGGATTTGGAGCACGCGTATCTCCGAAATTATTCGGTCATTGGCCAAAGCGAGGACGCGGGCATCGGGCGGCTGATGATCCGCTACAAGTTCGCCAAACCCCTCGGACTCCGCTCCGCCTCGGTGAAAAAAGCCACCTATTCTACCTATACCCTCGGTCCGGACCGTCAGAATCTCGAGCTTGTGAGGCTTCTGGAGGACTGGTGCAGCCTGACCGGAAACTGGTCGAAACAATACAAAACCGGGGCTAGAGCCTCACTGCTGGAACAGGCGGGGCCGGAACTCAAATTCGATATCACCGACGAGGTGCGGGCCTGGTGCCTGGATCCGGAAGGACAGCTGGAGCACAACGGCGTATTGCTCAAAGACGTGGAGGAACGGGAGGGGGTGTATGGGATCCTCCTGAGCAACGACAATACGCTGTATCACAATAAAACAGAGATCATCCTCCAATAGGCGGACGGTCTCGGGAAAGGACGGATGCGTGCCATGAAATCGACGTGGAAAAAGGCCTGTACGGCGTGGCTGCTGGTGCTTTGCCTGTGTGCCTGGCTGCTGCCTGTTCAGGCGGAGGAAATCCAGGGAACCAATCTGCCCCTGGACATCCTCCAAACGGACACGGGTGGGGAGGCCGGGGCCACGGCCCGGCTGGAATTCTCCCTGAAAGACACTTTCAGGGAAAGCTACCTGGAATACTGCCTGGCTGTCTCCAAGCAGGGGGAAAAGGATATCCTGACATACGACAACCATGATAAAAACGATACGGTGGAGCTGACCCTCCAGAGGGGGCTGTGCTACAACCTGTATGTGCTGATCAGCGACGGGCAAGGCAGCCGCGCCTTCAGCGGGGTGCTCCGACCCATGGAGGACGGCACCCTGATGATCGGCGGGGAGGAAATCCTGTACGAGCCGGAGGAGGAAAAACCGCGTACGCGAAGCGCCGGCCTCATGCCGGTCGTCTACGAGAGCGAACCCAACAGCAATTACAGCAACGCGGATATCATCCGCCCCGACGAGTGCATGAAAGGGTATCTGGCCACCTTCTATGATACTGACTGTTTCAAGATCGAGGCATCCAACCTCTCCGACGCGAGAGGGTATACGGTCCAGCTGGCGGTGCCTCCGGGAGTGGATTACGATATCCGCATCTACGACCAGTCGAACAACTAGGTGGCGGAGGGCATAGGGTCGGGGGATGAATATGTCTCCTTCACCGCCATCCCCAACCGGAACTATTACATCTCCGTGTCCGCGTTCAGGGGATATAACCCGAGCTATCCCTATAAGCTCTGCGTATCGGAGACGGATCCCTACTCCGCCATGGGCTGGTCGTATATGTTCACGAACGCGAGCCAGTATAACTATATCTCCTCGGGTTACAAACGCTCAGACCGGCCGGACCACAATGGGATCGACATTACCGACGGGGTTCCCGGTGGTATTAACGGTATCCCCATCTATAGTCCCACGGACGGTAGAGTGGTGTATAAAACGTATGATGCTGCCAGTGCAGGCCACTATCTTCTGGTGGAAACCAACAACAAGGATCCTTATACTGGTAAAAAGCTCCGAGTAGGCTTCATGCATATGAAAGATGCGTCCGCTTTGAGCGTCGGCGATTATGTCGACACAGGGGATTTGATCGGCTATGTGGGGAACACAGGCGGCAAATCCACCGGTCCACACCTACATATCCTGATGATCGACGATTCTCACACGTGGGGCAGAAAAAGCAGCGACAATACCATTAATCCCCAGCGCTTTTTCGAGCCACGGGTCACCTTCCGCGGCAAAACCTCCTCCGTGCCTTGAGACCGCTTTGTGGTTCCCAGATTGACACAACCGGATCGCGGGAATAGACTGGGAATAGCCAGTCAAAACAAAATCATCTACAGGTTCGTTTCCATCATGTTATGACAGAAAGGATGACGACGATGAAACGCTGGATCACGGCCGCGGCCGTATCCCTCGCCGCCCTGCTGGCCCTGACCGCCTGCGGCGGGCCGGTGGCGCCTGCCCCGGACAGCTCTCAAATCCCCTCAGCCGCCGGCACGGCACCCCGTTCCACTGAGCCGGCCACCACGGCGTCCGCGACGACCGAAAGTAACCCCACCGATTCCTCCGGGGAAGGGTATGGTGGAGATTCCTCTCCCTACGAGGCATTCTATATAGACATATTCATAACCCCTTCTCAGGTTTCCGACCTAGTAGATACCGACACGTTTGTCACGTGGGCCACCGGAATCGTCGACCAATTGGGGAGAGACAATCAGGAGACCTATCTTACCCTCTCTCCCGTAGGATTTGTCCAGAAGTTCAACATCTCCAAAGAGGCCTTCACCCAAGCCAATTTTACGATTCCGGAATACGCGCCCTTCACCCAGGAAGAGATCGACATCATCTATTCCTTCGACCTAACCCGGATCAACGCACATTTCGGCAATCCCGACGCCGTGATCCTGGGGGAGAACATCTATCCCATGGTCTGGTTCGAAAAGAACCCGGTCGAGGAATGGGCCGCCCGCGATATTCCGGCACAGATGATCGAGGAGGCTTTCCAGAGATTATCGCCCATTCTTTTGGACGGGACCAAAAACCTTCTCCAGGGCAAGATCGACGCCTACAAGGCGATGTAGTTCAGCGGGGAAATGGGGCCAGTGGGGAATGAGGATGTGTTAGCCGCTCTTTATAACAGAAAGGATGACGATAATGAAACGCTGGATTACGGCCGCGGCCGTATCCCTCGCCGCCCTGCTGGCCCTGACCGCCTGCGGCGGGCCGGTGGCGCCTGCCCCGGACAGCTCTCAAATCCCCTCAGCCGCCGGCACGGCACCCCGTTCCACTGAGCCGGCCACCACGGCATCCGCGACGACCGAAAGTAACCCCACCGATTCCTCCGAGGAAGGGTATGGCGGAGGGCCTTCTTCGTATATGAGCCTCTATAAGCCAGAATATGATACACCCGGAAGATTTACCGATTTGGCAGACCATGACGACTTTGTCGCCTGGAATAACAAAGCCAACAGCCAATGGCGGGCGGACGACGAGGTGAACCATCCCCCTCCAACGCCTTTGGATTTTATCCGGGAATTCAACATCTCCAAGGAGGCCTTCACACAGGCGAATTTTTCAGTGCCAGAGTATCCGATTTTCACCCAGGAAGAGATCGACATCATCTATTCCTTCGACCTGACCCGGATCAATGCCCATTTCGGCAATCCCGACGCCGTGATCCTGGGGGAAGACATCTACCCCTTGGTCTGGTTCGAAAAGAACCCGGTCGAGGAATGGGCCGCCCGCGATATTCCGGCACAGATGGTCGAGGAGGCTTTCCAGAGATTATCGCCCATTCTTTTGGACGGGACCAAAAACCTTCTCCAGGGTAAGATCGACGCCTACAAGGCGATGTAAAGAAAGAGCCCCCGCATAGGGGGCTCTTTCTTTTACGGATCGCCGTTGTCCTAAGCTGCGGCACCTTATCCGGCCACTCTTTTGCCTGAAATTATGGAACCCGGTATGCGCTGCCTGCCAACGTGGGCCGAACGGCCGTTTTCCGTCGTCGGGCATTGTATTCTTCCTGAAAAGGCGGGCTTTGGACAGCGGCGTTTTGTCCCGCTAAGCAGCGTCCCAGTGAATCCGGGGCGCTGCTGATTCCGACGGTGGCCATTGCCCGGCATTCCAGATTGTGGTATACTGGGCTTGTCCATCATGGGAGGAGGGAACGGCATGCCGAACGGATCCAATTGCCCCCTGTATATCGTCACAGGCGCGAGCGGCGTCGGAAAATCCGCCCTCTGCCGGGAGATGGCGAAAATCCAATCGGGGTATATCGTCCTGGACAGCGACTTGTTGTGGGATGAGATTTACAACACGCCTGAAGATGGGTATCGCCGCTATCGGGAGACCTGGATGACTCTCTGCGCCGCGATATCCGACGCGGGACACCCTGTCGTTTTATGCGGCTGCGCTACGCCCGGCCAGTTTGAGGCCTGCGACGCGAGGCGGCTTTTCACCGAGATCCGCACGATTGCCCTCGTCGCCCGTCCGGAGATTCTCACCGCCCGCCTGCGGCAGGGCCGGCTTATCGACGACGAAAACTGGATCCGGGGCTCCCTCGATTTCAACGACTGGCTCGTGGGCCATGCGGATACGTCTGTTCCGCCCATGCGTCTGCTGGACACCTCCTTGCTGACGCCGCAGAAGGCGGCGGAACAGGCGGACCGGTGGATCAGCTCATGGTGAAAAAGCCGCGAAGTCCCTCATAGGCGGACCGGATCCCGCCATACTAACGAAGACACACGCCACAAAATGAAAGGATGATCGGCTTTGAAAATCGGATTGGTGCTCGAAGGCGGCGGCATGCGCGGCCTGTACACCGTCGGGGTGCTCGACTGCTTGATGGACAGGAATTTCCTGGCGGATTACGTGATTGGCGTGTCGGCCGGGGCTGGCAACGGCATCAGCTATGTGTCCGGGCAGAAAGGCCGTTCCTACCGTGTGGACGTGAATTATCTCGAGGATAAACGGTATATCAGCCTGCAGAATTTTCTCAAAACCGGATCCGTGTTCGGGATGGATTTCATCTTCGATATCGTGCCCAAGCACCTGGATCCCTTCGATTACAAGGCGTTCCTCGCTTCCCCTTGCGAATTTGTGGCGGGGGTGACCGATGTGCGCACCGGCAAACCCGTCTACTTCGGCAAGCAGCCCGATATCGGCAGCGAATGCAAGGTGCTGCGCGCGTCCGCCGCCATCCCTCTCTTTTCCCCTATGGTCCGGTTTCAGGGCGGGCTGTATCTCGACGGGGGGACCGCCGATCCCATCCCCGTCCGCCGCGCGCTGGAGGACGGCTGCGACAAGGTAATCGTCGTGCTCACCCGGGACCGCACGTATATCAAAGGGCCGGAGAAATTCCGCCATCTCTACCGCCGCAAGCTGCGGGAATATCCCCATATGATCGACACCCTCGACCGCCGCCATGAGATGTATAACGGCACCAGGGCCTACCTGAAAACCCTGGAGCAGGAGGGGCGGGCCCTGGTGATCGCCCCGTCCGAGCCGCTTTTAATCGGCCGGTTCGAAAAGGATCGGGCCGTGCTCGACCGGGTGCGCGATCTGGGCTATCGGGACACGCAGGCGGCGTGGGATGCCATCGCCGCGATGGCGGCGTCCCGGTCCAAATAACAGCAAAGGAGACACGCAGATGCGCTGGGATTTATTCGCCGTCCTGATGCTGCTGCCCTGGGCCGCGACCTTCGGGGGATCGCTGATGGCGGCCCGGATCGGACTGGGCTCGGCAAAGCGCCAGGGCGCTTTATTGGGGTTTGCGGCGGGGATTATGATCGCCGCGTCGGTTTGGTCCCTGATCGTACCCGACTTCAGCGACGCGAACTACAAGCAGCAGTTCATCAACAGAATGAACGACCGCATGAAGTTCGTCAAGTCGCGCGAGACGGAAAAGGGCGGAATCGACAAGCTGCCGCAGAGATTGGCGGCGAAGTGCCGAACGCTGTAACAAGGAAAGCAATC
>ERZ856578.4741-NODE-4741-length-17695-cov-5.020831_pt1 | contig 17695 bp, 16 predicted proteins | sample MGYA00514384_ERZ856578 | MGnify/ENA primary metagenome ERZ856578 (study PRJEB29103, sample SAMN06111958) | human gut metagenome | biome: human gut; feature: ankylosing spondylitis patient; material: healthy_person | host: Homo sapiens | place: China:Hangzhou... | reverse complement strand
ATGGCAGCTTATGAGGAGGCTGTGAAGGAGAGATATCGTTTCTTCTCCTTTGGTGATGCTATGTTCATTAAGAAAGATAAATAAGAGAATAGCAAAATCCCCGGAACATCTCAATAAAGTTCCGGGGATTTTACTATTCTTCCTCCAGCATCAGCTGGATCTTGGATCTTACCACATCAAAGGCCACATCATTCATACCGCTGTTGATGACCACATCTGCCAGCGCACGGGTGGGCTCTACATACAGATAATGCATGGGCTTAACTGTAGTCAGATATTGCTCCACAATATTGTCCAGGTCACGACCACGTTCTTTGACGTCGCGGACAATACGGCGAAGAATCCGTTCATCTGCATCAGCTTCTACATAGATTTTAATATCCATCATGTTGCGGAGTCTGGGATCTTCCAGCAGCAGGATACCTTCTGCCAGAATGATCTTCTTTGGCTCAATGTGAATGGTCTTGTCAGAACGGTTGTGCATACTGTAATCGTAGACCGGACAGTCTACAGCAATTCCATTTTTTAAAGCTTCCAGATGTTGGATCATCAGATCTGTTTCCAGAGAATCGGGATGGTCATAATTGACCTTCTTCCGTTCTTCGAACGGCACATCATCCTGACATTTATAATAATTATCGTGGTAGAGGACAGCTACATCATCAGGGAAGGCATCGCGCAGCCGGTTGGTAAATGTGGACTTTCCCGATCCGGTTCCCCCGGCGATTCCTATGATCATAACATTATTACTCATATCGTCTCCTTTTTTACGTTCTTAATGATATCTAAAATATTTTACACTGTTTTAAGACAGATTTCCATAGCAATCTTCAGAATGTGGCTGTCAAATTTGCGCTAAGAACTGTTCTGCTTCATTGACTTTTTATCAGAGAAGGAGCATAATGAGTGAAGTTCAGCAAAACCAAAGTTCTATTTTGGGAGAACATTCAGAAGATCCAGATAGAGGGAGGCGTATTCATGACGGAGAAACACATTAAACTTTCACCGGATACGGTGGTGACATTTGTAAAAAAATCACAGCAATGTGATTTTAATATAGATATTTCTTATGGTCACACAGAAGTAGATGCGAAGTCTTTGCTGGGAATGTTAAGTCTTGATTTCGGCCGCATCATGCATGTAAAGTATTATGGTAAGAATGAAGATCTGGAAGGTTATATAAATGAGCTGGCAGTAGAGTAAGATGACTGCAGACACAACAGAATAGATAAGACGGATAATAAGAATGCCCTGCAAAAGGATCTGTAGAACAGAACAGTCACTTTTGCAGGGCGTTTTTTTGATGACAGAAATTATTTTGCCAGTCGTGTCAGATCTTCATAGAATCCAGGATAGCTGATCCTCACGCAGTCAGCACCTTTGATCGAGGTCTCACCGTCTGAAGCAAGAGCGGTGATGGCAAAGGTCATGGCGATGCGGTGATCTAAGTGGCTGTCGATGATCGCTCCGTGGAGGGGGTAACCGCCTTCGATGATCATACCGTCATCTGTGCCTTCGATGTGAGCACCCATAGCACGAAGATTATTGACCATCACGTCTATCCGGTTGGATTCTTTGACTTTCAGCTCCTGTGCATCGCGGATCACAGTAGTTCCCCTGGCAAAGCAGGCAAGGGCTGCGACCACTGGAAGCTCATCAATGAGAGTTGGAATCACTGAACCACCGACAGTCACTCCGTGAAGCTCACTGTGGCGAACCAGCAGGTCAGCGGTAGGTTCACCATTTCCATAATTTTCATTGAGCAGAGTAATATCGGCACCCATATCCTGGCAGACGCGGAGCAGTCCATCTCTGGTGGGATTGATGCCTACATTTTTGATCAGTATCTCGGAATCTGGAACCATCAAAGCTGCCGCAATAAAATAAGCGGCAGAAGAAATATCACCAGGAACGATGATTTCCTGTGCGTGCAGGTCCTTGCCGGGGGTGACTGTAGCAGTAGTACCCTTACTCGTAATATCAGCACCGAAATGTGTTAACATGATCTCTGTGTGATTCCGGGACAGATAAGGTTCGGTTACACTTGTGGTTCCGTCTGCATAGAGTCCGGCAAGTAAGATACAGGATTTTACCTGGGCAGAAGCAACTTTGGAGGTATATGCGATGCCATGGAGCTTCTGCCCGTGAATCCGAAGAGGTGCACAGCCGTTATCACGGATACTGGTAATATCGGCTCCCATCAGAGTTAATGGCTCCATGATCCGTTTCATGGGGCGGCTCTGGATGGATTCATCTCCATTTAACTCGGTGGTAAACCTCTGACCGGCCAGAATGCCGGAGATCAGCCGGGTGGTAGTGCCACTGTTTCCTACATCCAGCATAGAAGAGGGAGCAGTCAGACCATAAAGACCTTTTCCATGGATCAGGATCTCAGAATCCAGATCTTCTATGTCGATTCCAAGCTTTCGGAAACAGTCGATAGTGGACAGACAGTCTGCGCCTCGAAGAAAGTTGGTGACTCTTGTAGTTCCTTCTGCCAGCGCTCCGAACATAATAGAGCGATGGGAGATGCTTTTATCACCGGGAACAGTGATCTCACCTTTTAATGCATTGGTTCTGGTAAATATCATATAGCTTACCTCTCATATATCACATATCTGTGTTTTCTCAAGATTTCGATGGCGCTCTTCATAGATTCTTCATCATAAAATTCAATCCGGAGAACGGCCTCGATAAATTCACGGCTGTGTACGATGCCGATATTTTTCAAACTGATCTGATTGCTGGCAAGGATCGTGGCAAGAGTTGCAATTCCTCCTGCTTCATCCACCATATCACAGTAGATCTCATAGATCCGCGCCAGAGGACCATTGCCTTTGACCGGAAGACTGTTCCGATAATCTCTGGATGTCTCAAATAAATGGTAAATAGCACCGGATTTGGCTTCATCCAACTGGTCTTTGATCTTCTCCAGAGAAGCGATATAATCAGTCAGAATCCTGGAAATATTTTTCCGGTTGGTCATGCAGATCTGTTCCCACATCTCCGGGGAAGAAGATGCGATCCGGGTGATGTCCTTGAATCCGCCCGCGGCGACCAGCTTCATGATGCCGTCTTTGGTATCTTCGTCCTTGACCAGGTTGACAAGGGACGAAGCAATAATATGTGGCAGATGGCTGATACCTGCAGTCACATAATCATGAGTGTGATAGTCGATGACCAGCGGAAGTGCTTTTAAGGAAGCTACAAAATCGCGATAAGTCTCTACAGCCTCCCGGGGGGTCTTTTCCGTAGGTGTGATCATGTAATATGCATTTTCAATGAGGATCCGCTTGGAATTGGCATAGCCGGTCTTCTCAGAACCTGCCATGGGGTGGCCTCCGATGAAATTTGCTTCCATATCAAGATCGGTTACTTTTTCGTGGATATCTGTCTTGGTGCTGCCTACATCGGTGATGATACAGTCCGGTCCGATCAGAGGCTTTAACTGCTCCAGATATTTGGCATTGCTGGATACAGGTGCACACAGGAAAATATAGGTGCAGTCAGAAAAATCTTCGTCAATCTGATCAATGACCCTGTTGATCACTCCGTCAGCCACTGCCTGCTCCACAGAAGCACGGGTGCGGGAGTGAGCGATGATCTCTGTATCTGGATAAAAATAACGGACAGCCCGGGCGATGGAACCGCCGATCAGGCCAAGTCCGATAAAACCGATTTTCATTTGTCTATCTCCTTTAGCACGTTAATGCATAAAGTATAGCACGTTTGTCGGAAAATGAAAAGAAATATATGAACGAAATAGAAGCTTAGTTGACAAACCAAACGGACTATATTAAACTAATGTAGTTGTAAAATACAGCAGGATTCTCTGAAAAACAGAGTTTTCAGATAGGATAACAGATCGGAAATCGAGATAGGAGGAAGCACGAAAATGAAACACAATTTCCGAAAGATAGAAGGTAAGTGGCAGCAGAAATGGGAAGATGCCAAGATCTTCAATGCAGTGGATGGAAGTCCCAAGAAGAAGTTCTATGGTCTGGTAGAGTTCCCGTACCCGAGCGGAGCAGGTATGCACGTAGGACATATTAAGGCATATTCCAGCCTTGAGGTAATTTCCAGAAAGAGAAGAATGGAAGGATACAACGTGCTGTTCCCCATTGGATTCGATGCATTCGGACTTCCGACTGAGAACTATGCCATCAAGACAGGCAAACATCCGCGTGTGATCACGGACGAGAATATTGCAAGATTTACCAATCAGCTGAAAAAAGTTGGTTTTTCTTTTGACTGGGATCGTGTGATCGACACCACAGATGAGGATTACTATAAATGGACCCAGTGGATCTTCCTGAAGATGTATGAGCATGGTCTTGTGTTCAGAAGCAAAGCACTGGTAAACTACTGCCCGTCCTGTAAAGTTGTTCTTTCCAATGAGGACAGTCAGGGTGGACACTGTGACATCTGCCACAGCGAAGTAGTACAGAAGTCCAAAGATGTATGGTATTTAAGAATCACGGAGTATGCTGACAAACTGCTGGCAGGTCTTGAGGATGTAGATTATCCGGCAAATGTAAAACAGCAGCAGGTGAACTGGATCGGTAAATCCACCGGTGCATTTGTTGATTTCAAGATCGATGGTGTAGACGAGCAGCTGGAGATCTATACGACCAGACCGGATACCCTGTTCGGGGTTACCTTCATGGTAATGGCTCCGGAGCATCCGCTGATCGATAAATATGCAGACCGCATCTCTAACATGGATGCCATCAAAGCATATCGTACCGAGTGTGCAAAGAAGACGGAGTTTGAGCGTACCCAGCTTGTAAAAGACAAGACGGGTGTGAAGATCGAAGGCCTGGAGGCAGTCAATCCGGTTAACGGTAAAAAGATCCCGATCTTTATTGCAGATTATGTAATGATGGGTTATGGTACTGGTGCGATCATGGCTGTACCGGCGCATGACCAGCGTGACTATGATTTCGCTAAAGCATTTAACATTGATATTATTGAGGTTATCAAGGGTGGCGACATCTCCAAGGAAGCTTATACCGGCGACGGTGAGATGGTGAATTCAGAGTTCCTCAATGGCTATACTAATAAGAAGGATTCTATCCAGAAGATGCTGGAAGAGCTGACCCGCCAGGGCATTGGCCGTGCAGGTGTTCAGTTCAAGATGAAAGACTGGGCATTCAACCGTCAGAGATACTGGGGCGAGCCTATTCCAATCGTTCACTGTGATCACTGTGGTGTTGTTCCGGTTCCGTATGAGGAGCTGCCGCTTCGTCTGCCGAAGGTAGAAAACTTTGAGCCGGGTGTGGAGGGTGAATCTCCGCTGGCTAAGATTGATTCCTTTGTAAAATGCAAGTGCCCGAAATGCGGACGCGATGCAAGAAGAGAGACTGATACCATGCCGCAGTGGGCAGGTTCTTCCTGGTACTTCCTGCGTTATATCGATCCGCACAATGACAAGTGCCTGGCAGACCCGGAGAAGCTGAAATACTGGATGCCGGTAGACTGGTACAACGGTGGAATGGAGCACGTTACCAGACATGTGATCTACTCCCGTTTCTGGCATCATTTCCTGTATGACATCGGTGTGGTAAACACTCCGGAGCCGTATGCAAAGCGTTCTATCCAGGGACTGATCCTTGGACCGGATGGAGATAAGATGAGTAAATCCAAGGGCAACGTTGTTGACCCGCTGGATATTGTAGAAGAGTACGGTGCAGACACCCTGCGTACTTATGTACTGTTCATGGGTGACTACGGCGCAGCAACTCCGTGGAACGAGAACTCTGTAAAGGGTTGTAAGCGTTTCCTGGAGCGTGTAGCTGGATTTACCGATATGCTTTCCGAGGATAAAGAGACTGAGAAGCTGGAGACTCCGCTTCACAAGACCATCAAGAAAGTATCTTCCGATATTGAGGATATGAAGTTCAACACTGCAATTGCAGCACTGATGACTCTGACCAACGATATCTACAATGTTGGAAAGATCAGTAAAGAGCAGCTTCATACCTTCATCAAACTGCTTTGCCCGTTTGCTCCGCATCTGTGTGAGGAAATGTGGGAGGTTACCGGTGGAGAAGGATTCCTGTCTCTGGCATCCTGGCCGACCTATGAGGAAGCTAAGACGGTCGATGCACAGACCGAGATCGGTGTACAGATCAATGGTAAACTTCGTGGAACTGTTGTGATCCCGACCGGTGCTGACAAAGAAGAAGTATTTGCTATGGCAAAAGCCGATTCCAGAATCGCTTCCCTGGTAGAGGGCAAGACCTTCGTAAAAGAGATTTATGTACCGAACCGTGTGGTGAACTTTGTTGTGAAATAGATAAGGTTTTGGCAGAGGACACAGCCGTTTATGCGGCTGTGTCCTTTTTTGTATTCTGCTGGGGACGTGTGCGTGGATGTTTGAGAGGTTTTCTGGTGAGCTGTCGGGCAAATGTGTGACATGACGCGTTTTTTTGCGAGTTGTCAAGCGGTTGGACAATTCATAAGGCATTTGAACTGCTATTAGCTCATTTCCTGTCCGGTGACTCCATTCTATAAGGCCTTTGGATAATTCATATTGTAATTGAAGGTAGATTCTCCAAAGCAGGCGAAGAAAGACATCTTCGGCTGATGAAACGGACAATTAGCGCCTGCTTGAGGCAAAAATTCTACAACAAATATGAAAAATACTGCAAATCATAAGTAAAACGGACAATTAGTACCCGCCCGACATGGAAATTCTCCAACTCACATCAGAAAAGCTTCACGCGAGGAAGTGATTGGTTAGCCAGGCGATTCTCCGCGCTTGAATTGTCCAAAGTAAAGATCATTCTTGTACTGGGTGTAAGATTGACAATGTATAGGCGGTATTAGATAATAAATTTGAAAGACGCAAGGCAATTATGGAGATGTTCAGATGAAAGATGTCAGGGATGAACTTGTTCATTTAGTATTTAAAATCTCATTTCGATGCGCAGCAGTTTTTGTCATAGCAGTTGCTATAAGAGATTTATATTCAAAGTACATATTTGATTTATTATTCGATCCGTTAAACGAGTGTGTCAGAAGCATGATTTCTTTGTTTATATGTTTATGGCCATTTATTAGTGTGATAATTACATTATTGAAAGGTGTCTTATTTATTGTAAAAAATATATTATTGACAGATGTAACGCTTTCAAAAGAATATTATTTCTTTTTTGTTGTTGTACAAATAGTTATGATAATTTTTTTGACTGTGGGTACAATTTCAGTTGCAATAACAAATATAACAACTCTATTATACTAGAGCAAAAAAGGTGGAGGAAGCAATCGAATATGGCAAGAGAAGCACTTTTGGAATTGAATTGCAGCAGATACTCTGAGAAAATAATCGATATAATAAATTTGCTTTGTAAGGTGGGGGGGCATATGTTTCTGATGATGAAAAAGTGGAGTATTTACCAATAGGGGATAAGGATGACTTTGACTGGAAAAAAGGTGTTCTGTCAGAGGTTGAATTGCAGAAACTTGTGAATATAAAGCAGCAATTAAATGAAAAAATTGGTTTGGTCTTATATTACGGACAAACTGACGTAGGAATTTTATTGTTGGCTGATGATACCAAAAGTATTCTGATCTGTATGAGTATTAACAGAAAAACGATTCAGAATACCAGAACATCTATTACAGATATAGGATGGTATTTTGCTAATATTGTAAAGCAGATGGAAAATGAAGGGTGTTGTATAGATTACATAAGATTTGAAGATTACGTAGACTAACATATGGAAAAGTTATAATAAAATCAAAACACATAAGTCTGGCAATTTTCATAAAAACCTTGCTATTTTTGAAATATTTTAGTATAATTCTGACATAAGGGTTGGGGAAGATAAAAAAACCTGACAGCAAAAGTGCTGCAGCTCAATGCAGAATGACTAAATGTATCGGAGGAAATAGCTATGAACGTTTACACAACTGACAGTATCCGAAATGTGGTTCTTCTTGGCCATGGGGGATGTGGCAAGACCAGTCTTGTCGAAGCTATGGCATATGTTTCCGGTCTGACCGGACGTCTGGGAAAAGTATCAGACGGAACAACGATCAGTGATTATGATAAAGAGGAGATCAAACGTAAATTCTCAATCAACACATCTGTTGTACCGCTGATCTGGAAAGATACGAAGATCAACCTGTTGGATACACCAGGCTATTTCGATTTTGTAGGAGAAGCAGAAGAAGCAGTGGCAGCAGCAGATGCAGCGATCATCGTGGTATCTGGTAAAGCCGGTGTGGAAGTTGGTACTGAGAAAGCATGGGAGCTCTGTGAAAAATACAAACTGCCCCGTATGTTCTTTGTATCTGAGATGGATGTAGACCATGCATCCTTCCGTGAAGTTGTTGAGAAGCTGACAGAGCTGTACGGCAAGAAGATTGCTCCGTTCTATCAGCCCATGCGTGAAAATGAGAAATTCGTAGGCTACATCAACGTTATGAAGATGGCAGGCCGTAGATTTACCGGTATCGGCACCAGAGAAGAGTGCGAGATCCCGGAATACAGCAAAGCAAACCTGGATATCTATCGTGAAGCCATGATGGATGCAGTAGCTGAGACCAGTGAAGAGTTCATGGAGCGTTATTTTGCAGGAGATGAGTTCTCCGTTGGTGAGATCCGCGCAGCCATGAAGACCAATGTAAACGATGGAAGTATCATTCCGGTATCCATGGGATCCAGTATTGAACTCCGCAACATTCACAACCTGATGAATGATATCGTAGAGCTGTTCCCGTCACCGGACAAGAAGAAATGCGCCGGTATCAATATGAAGACCAACGAGATCTTCGAGGGCGATTATAACTTTGCAACTTCCAAGTCTGCATATGTATTCAAGACTATCGCAGATCCATTTATCGGAAAATATTCTCTGATCAAGGTTTGCTCCGGTGTTATCAAATCTGATGATACACTGTACAATGCAACCACTGAGACCGAGGAGAAGATCAGCAAGCTGTATGTGATGAGAGCCAACAAGCCGGAAGAGGTAAGTGAGCTTCATGCAGGTGATATCGGAGCAATCGGTAAAGCTGGATGCAAGACCGGAGATACCCTTTCTACTAAGGCAGTTCCGGTTGTATATGGTAAGACCGAGATCTCAAAACCGTATACCTACATGGCATACAAGGCAAAGAATAAAGGTGATGAGGATAAGATTTCCCAGGCACTGGCAAAGATCATGGATGAGGATCTGACTGTAAAATCTGTCAATGATTCTGAAAACCGCCAGACCTTACTCTATGGTATGGGAGATCAGCATCTGGCAGTGATCGTCAGCATGCTGGCTGAAAAATATAAAGTGGATGTGGAACTGACCAAACCGAAGGTAGCTTTCCGTGAGACCCTTCGCAAAAAATCGGATGTAGAGTATAAATATAAGAAACAGTCCGGTGGACATGGACAGTATGGACATGTAAAGATGACCTTTGAGCCGTCTGGTGATCTGGAGACACCGTATGTATTTGAACAGCAGGTAGTGGGAGGCGCAGTTCCGAAGAACTACTTCCCGGCAGTTGAAAAAGGTATCCAGGAATCTGTACAGAAGGGCCCACTTGCAGGATATCCGGTAGTTGGTGTGAAAGCCGTTCTCTACGATGGATCCTATCATCCGGTAGATTCTTCTGAGATGGCATTCAAGACCGCAGCGATCCAGGCATTCAAGAAAGGATTCATGGAGGCATCCCCGATCCTGCTTGAGCCGATCGAAACTCTGACAGTTCTTGTCCCGGATAAATATACCGGTGATGTCATGGGAGACCTGAACAAGAGACGTGGCCGTGTACTTGGTATGAATCCGGCAGGTGCTGGTAAGACTGAGGTAGTGGCAGATGTGCCGATGATGGAACTGTTCGGATATTCCACTGATCTTCGTTCCATGACAGGCGGAAGCGGAACGTATTCCTATGAGTTTGCACGTTATGAGCAGACCCCATCCGATGTACAGGAAAAAGAAGTTGCAGCAAGAGCAGCCGAGGTGTAAAATAGCATTAAATTCATACAAGAAGGAGACTGTGAAGAATCACAGTCTCCTTTTGCGGCTGTCAGAGAGGAATCCTCGGTGGACAGTCAGTGAAGTACGGGAGAGTGGAAAAGATGGAATTTATCAGAAAATGTTATGGCCGTGCCATATTGCTGGCTCGATGGCTATTTCTGGCAGGGATTGCCGGAGTGATTCTTGGTATCTTCGGAGGACTGTTCGGTAACAGTATCACTTATGTGACAGCATTCCGGAACGCGCATCCGTGGATGCTATATCTGCTTCCGGCAGCAGGTCTTGCAATTGTGGCATTGTATAAGCTGGATCCATATAAGACAGGTACCAACCGGGTACTGGAGGGCATTCAGTCGGATACCTATGTTCCGCTTCGGATGGCTCCGCTGATCGTAGTCTCCACGATCCTGACTCACGCTTTTGGTGGTTCAGCAGGACGTGAGGGTGCGGCACTTCAGCTGGGCGGAAGTATTGGAGGAACCCTTGGAAAATGGATGAAATTTGATGAATATGACAGGAAGATCATGATCATGTGTGGCATGAGCGCCGGATTTTCGGCGTTGTTCGGAACACCATTGACGGCAACCGTATTCGCTATGGAAGTGATCAGTGTGGGGATCATACAGTATGCAGCACTGGTTCCCTGTGCAGTTGCTTCTCTGACAGCACATCAGGTTGCAATCCTGGTTGGTTCCGGCGGGGAGACCTTTATCCTGGGTACGGTACCGGAATTTACACTGATCAATGCGGCGTTAGTGATTATTCTTGCAGTTTTATGTGCGGCAGTCAGTATCTTTTTCTGTAAAGTGCTACATAAGACGGAGCACTGGTACAAGGAGATGATTCCGAATGAATGGATCCGCATTGTGTCAGGTGCTCTTCTTGTGATCCTGATGGCAAAGGTGCTCGGCACCACAGATTATCTGGGAGCCGGTATGGATGTGGTGGAACGTGCAGTCATGGATGGAAAGGTAGCTGCATCTGCATTTTTATTGAAAATCATATTTACTGCAGTGACATTGGGATGCGGATTCCGCGGTGGCGAGATCGTACCGACGTTATTTGTTGGAGCAACCTTTGGATGTCTGTTCGGACAGATCACCGGCCTGTCTCCGGCGCTGGCAGCAGCCTGCGGAATGGCAGCAGTTTTCTGTGGTGTCACAAATTGTCCGATCTCATCCATGTTTTTGAGTTTTGAGTTGTTTGGATTTGAGTCCATGCCGTTTGTTCTGCTGACTGTGGCTATCAGCTATCTGGAATCTGGATATTTTGGACTGTATCACAGCCAGAAGATCCTGTATTCCAAGACAAAGCTCAAGTTTATCAATACTCATACCAAAGAATAAAAAACCCGGCAGAATTTCCGAAAAGCCTAACGCTTTCCGGAAAACACCTGCCGGGCCTTTTGCAGTGTTTCATCCATTTTCTGCTGTTCTTCCACAGATTTTCCTTCTTTCATGATCTTGAAGATCAATTCAAATTCATCCTTTGAAAACATCAGATTTTGCCGATTGGCAGAAGCGATCGCTCCTATAAGCACGGGCATGATCTCTTTTTGACTTGTCTTCCCTTCCAGCTGTGCAGCCAGATGGAGAAGAAGATTTAATTTTTCCGGGGCAATCTGCTGCACCCGTTCATCATAAAACCAATTCGGAATATTCATTCATTGTCACCTCGTTTCTGATCCGAAGATGTGGGAGCAGAAAAGCTCTCAAACATGCTCCGGTACAGATCCATATTTTCCATCATATCTGCCAGCTGCTCCATGGAAGCCTGTTCTTCCGGTGGAAGGATCCCTTTCAGATGTCGGAATACGTGACTCATGTCGGCGGGCTCCTGTACGGGTGGATGTTGATCGTAGTAGTCGATGGTTGCTTTCAGTTCCATCCACTTGATGTAAATGGCACACATTTTCTGGAGATTGGCAGGAAGAAAGGGCAGGAAGGCTTTGAACATCTTAAGCTCTCCTGGAAGAATCGCTTCGTCAAATGGTGTCATGACAGTTAAGCCCCCTGCTTCTTTCTAAAATATATGAACGGCAGACGGAAAACATGCGTTTCCGGGGCCGGGGTTTTCAGGCAGCAGAAGGGCTGTCAGAAGATCTGACAGCCCGGGCACAGAAGAGGTCCCTGACTGCTGACACCAGATTCAGACTTAGCATCCGCAGGAATTGCCACAGCCACAGGAGTTATTGCATCCGCAACCACAGTGGTTGGAACCAAATCCGCCGCAGCAGCACAGCAGGAGAATGATCCACAGGCAGGAGTTGTCAGATCCACCACATCCGCAGCCATTGTCACATCCACAGCCGTTGTTTCCCAGGAATCCGTTGCCGTTTCCACAACAGCAGCACAGAAGAAGGATGATCCAGATCCAGCTGCAGGAACTACCGCCAAATCCACTGCATCCACAGGAATTACTGCATCCGCAGCCAGTGCTGCAGCCACAGCCGCCTCTCGAACTTAAATCACTCATGAAGATAACCTCCAAAAAACTATTTACACTTCATCATATGCAGTGCTCCAAAATTGTGTTATACTTCATATGGCAATTCCTAACGAAAGACAGGAGGTAATGGACATGCCTGCAGCATATGCACATTATGTATTTGGAAAAAAAGTATTTCAGGAACTTTCCGGAACGGAGAAGGAGATCATAAGAAAAGGAGAAGACGCGTTTCTCTTAGGCCTTCACGGACCGGATCTTTTATTTTATTATTTCCCATTATGTAAGAATCGGATCAATCAGCAGGGAGTAAAGCTCCATAAGAAGATTGCAGCAGAATTTTTTGAATTGGGAAGAAAGCGGTACAAGGAAGATCAAGATTCGGTATTGCGGGCGTATTTATATGGATTTTTGTGTCACTATATTCTGGACAGCGAGTGTCATCCATACATTTCGGAATATATGGAAGAGCATGATCTGGGACATCTGGAGATCGAGACGGAGTTTGACCGGTATCTGATGGAGGAGGATGGGCGAAATCCGCTTTATTATGTACCGATCCATCATCTGATCAGCCGGGCTCATACCCGCAGGGAGATCTCAAAGATGTTTGATCATGTGACGCCGCGGCAGATCGACTGGTGTATCCGGCTGTTCCGACGCACATTGAAGCTGTTTGTATGCAGAAGCAGAAGAAAATTAAAGATTTTCCGTATTTTCAGCCGGCTGACAGGACAGGATAAGGAGATCGGAGGCCTGATCATGGATGGACAGCTCAATGAAGCATGCCAGGAAAGTGATCTGTTTTTGGAGGATCGGCTGAACAAAGGAGTAAAGCTGGCAGCAGAGGAAATTGAAAAATACAGCCATGCACTGGATACGGATGGATTCTTATCTATGCGGCTGTATCGGAATTACGAGGAATTTTAGGAGAGTGTTACATGAAAAAGTTACTGGTTTATCTGAAAGGTTATGAGAAAGAGACCGTACTGGCGCCTTTATTCAAGATGCTGGAGGCACTGTTTGAACTGTTTGTGCCGTTGGTAATGGCGGCAGTGATCGATGTGGGAATCGGCGGACATGACAGAGGTTATGTGATCCGTATGTGTTTGGTGCTCATCGCCTTGGGAGTGATCGGTCTTGCCTGCTCCATTACCGCCCAGTATTTTGCAGCGAAAGCAGCTACCGGATTCTCTACTGTGCTCAGAAGGGAGCTGTTTGCACATATTCAGAGTCTGTCTTACACAGAGATGGACAATCTGGGTACGTCTACGCTGATTACCAGAATGACCAGTGATATCAACCAGGTGCAATCCGGCGTGAATCTGGTGCTGCGTCTGTTTCTGCGCTCTCCGTTCATTGTGTTTGGTGCGATGATTATGGCATTTACGGTGGATGTGAAGGCGGCAATGATCTTTGTTGTAGCGATCCCGATGCTTTCGGTGGTCGTATTTGGCATTATGATCTGGACCATGCCGCTGTATCGGCGGGTACAGGGAGCCCTTGACAAGGTGCTTGGGCTGACCCGTGAAAATCTTACCGGTGTCCGTGTGATTCGTGCATTTTGTCTGGAAGAGCAGGAGCAGACACATTTTCGTGAGAAAAATGAGCGTCTGACCGATATGCAGAAGTTCGTGGGAAAGATTTCCGGTCTTATGAATCCGCTGACATATATCATTGTAAATGGAGCAGTTGTAGTGCTTCTGTACACAGGAGCCATCCGCGTGGATCAGGGGATCATTACCACGGGAGCAGTGGTGGCACTGGTCAACTATATGAATCAGATCCTGGTGGAGCTGGTGAAGCTGGCAAATCTGATCATCAACATTACCAAATCTGTTGCCTGCGGAAATCGTATTCAGAGTGTGCTGGAGATTCCGTCCAGTATGAAAAATGGATCAGACACCAATCTTGCCAGGGCAGACGAGGTTGTCTTTGACCATGTGGGTCTGACTTATGCACAGGCTGGTACAGAATCCCTGACAGATATTGATTTTTCAGCGAAAGCAGGACAGACGATTGGTATCATTGGAGGCACAGGTTCCGGAAAATCCAGTCTTGTGAATCTGATTCCGCGTTTTTATGATGCGACAGCTGGAGCCGTGAAGATCAATGGGAAAAATGTAAAAGATTTTGATCTGGAGACGCTTCGGAAAATGGTTGGCATTGTGCCACAGAAAGCGGTGCTTTTCAAAGGAACTATTAAAGACAATCTGCGCTGGGGCAAGAAGGACGCCACGGAAGAAGAGCTGTGGGAGGCTCTGGAGACAGCACAGGCAGCAGAGTTTGTAAGAGAGCGAGCAGACGGACTGCAGGCAAAGATCGATCAGGGCGGCAAGAACCTGTCTGGCGGACAGAGACAGCGACTGACCATTGCAAGAGCACTGGTGGGCCATCCAGGAATCCTGATCCTGGATGACAGTGCATCTGCACTGGATTTTGCAACCGATGCAGCACTCAGAAAAGCACTGCGGGAGATGAAAGGAAGTCCGATAGTCTTTATCGTATCTCAGAGGACCTCTTCCATCCGTCATGCAGATCAGATCATTGTGCTTGACGATGGAATGGTGGCCGGAATCGGAACTCACCAGGAACTTCTGGAAAACTGTCCGGTTTATCAGGAAATCCATTATTCACAGTTCGACAGAAAGGAGGAGAGAGCCGATGCGTAAGAAGATTCGTTCGGAGCAGAGTGAGACACTGAAAAAAGTACTGCGCTACCTGAAACGGTACTGGTTCTTTCTGGCTCTTTCCTTTGGACTTGCTGCAATTACGGTGGCGTCCACTTTGTATATTCCTTTGCTGACCGGAGATGCCGTTGACTGTGTGATCGGAAAAGGACAGGTGGATTTTACAGGAATCTTTGCAGTGCTCAAAAGAATGGCCATGGTTATCGGTGTGACTGCAGTGGCACAGTGGGGCATGAATATCTGCAATAACAAGATGACCTATCAGATCGTGCGTGATATCCGAAATGAAGCATTTGCAAAGCTGGAGATCCTGCCGCTGAAATATCTGGACGGACATCCGTCAGGAGAAGTAGTGAGCCGGATCATTGCGGATGTAGATCAGTTTGCAGATGGACTTCTGATGGGATTTACCCAGCTATTTACGGGTGTGCTCACGATTGTGGGAACCATCGGATTCATGCTGAGTGTCAATGTAGGGATCACGCTGGTTGTGCTTTTGATCACGCCGGTGTCTATGATCGTGGCCTCCTTTATTGCAAAGAAAACATTTACCATGTTCCGACTGCAGTCGGAGGCGAGAGGGGAACAGACGGCACTGATCGATGAGATGATCGGTAATCAGAAGGTGGTGCAGGCTTTTGGTCATGAGAAAGACGCCATGGAGCAGTTCGGAGAGATCAATGAGCGTCTGAGAAAATATTCTCTGCGTGCCATTTTCTTTTCCTCCATCACCAACCCGTCCACCCGCTTTGTCAACAGTTTGGTGTACACAGGAGTGGGAGTCACCGGTGCTCTGGCTGCTATCAGTGGCAGAATGACCGTTGGACAGCTAACTGCATTTTTAAACTATGCAAATCAGTATACCAAGCCGTTCAATGAGATCTCAGGCGTAGTGACGGAGCTTCAGAACGCCATTGCCTGCGCAGGAAGAGTCTTTGAATTGATCGAAGAAGAGCCGCAGGTGCCGGAACCGGCAGATGCCACGGCACTGACGGATGTGGAAGGCCGCGTGGATCTTGAACATGTGGCATTTTCCTATCGCCCGGATCAGAAGCTGATCGAGGATCTTAATCTGGCTGTGAAGCCGGGAGAACGTGTGGCAATCGTAGGTCCTACAGGCTGCGGCAAGACTACAGTCATCAATCTGCTCATGAGGTTCTATGATGTGGATGCTGGTTCCATCAGCGTAGAAGGTGACGATATCCGTCAGGTGACCAGAAAGAGCCTTCGTTCTTCCTATGGTATGGTCTTACAGGATACCTGGCTCCGTTCAGGAACCGTTCGGGAAAATATTCTGATCGGAAAGCCGGATGCCACGGAAGAAGAGATGATCGAAGCGGCAAAGAACAGCCATGCACACAGCTTTATCAAGCGTTTGCCAAAGGGCTATGATACGGTGATCGGAGAGGACGGCGGCGGACTCTCTCAGGGACAGAAACAGCTCTTATGTATTACCAGACTGATGCTGTGCCGCCCACCCATGCTGATTCTCGATGAGGCAACCTCTTCCATCGATACCCGTACAGAGATGAAGATCCAGAATGCATTTGCCAGACTGATGGAAGGCCATACCAGCTTTATTGTGGCACATCGATTATCCACGATCCGTGAGGCGGATGTGATACTGGTTATGAAAGATGGTCATATCATTGAGCAGGGAAATCATGAAAGTCTGCTGGCAAAAAAAGGATTTTATGCAAAATTATATAACAGTCAGTTCAAGGATTAAAAAAGGAGGAACAAGATGCATCAGGCAGATGGAACTCGTTATGAGACAATGAAGTACAACCGTTGTGGAAAGAGCGGACTCAAGCTCCCGGAGGTGTCACTGGGGTTGTGGCACAATTTTGGAAGCACTGCTGTTTATGAAAACATGAAATCCTTGTGCTTTACCGCATTTGATCATGGAATCACGCATTTTGATCTTGCGAATAACTACGGTCCGGAGCCAGGCAGCGCAGAGACCAACTTTGGCCGGATCATGAAGGAAGAACTTCATGCCTACCGGGATGAGATCCTGGTCAGCACCAAAGCAGGTTATCTTATGTGGGATGGCCCTTACGGTGACTGGGGAAGCAAGAAATATATCATTGCCAGCCTGGATCAGAGTCTAAAACGACTGGGACTTGACTATGTGGATATTTTCTATCATCACCGGATGGATCCGGAGACACCTCTGGAGGAAACCATGGAGACCCTGGCGCAGATCGTGAGGAGCGGGAAAGCACTCTATGTGGGAATCTCCAATTACGATGGTGAGCATATGAAGCAGGCAGCAGCCATCTTAAAAGAGCTGCATTGTCCGTATATTATCAACCAGAACCGATATTCCATCTTTGACCGTACCATTGAGAAAAATGGTCTGAAGCAGGCAGCACACGAGGCTGACAAAGGCATCATCGCATTCAGCCCGCTGGCACAGGGAACTCTGACAGACCGGTATCTGAACGGTATCCCTGCAGACAGCAGGATCGCTACGGATGGAAGATTTCTTAAGGCGTCTCAGCTGACCGAACAGATCCTCGCTCCAGCCGGAAATGTTCTTCTTCAGGCGCTCGGCGCGGGCGCGCTCCT
>ERZ856578.4736-NODE-4736-length-17716-cov-25.744883_pt1 | contig 17716 bp, 16 predicted proteins | sample MGYA00514384_ERZ856578 | MGnify/ENA primary metagenome ERZ856578 (study PRJEB29103, sample SAMN06111958) | human gut metagenome | biome: human gut; feature: ankylosing spondylitis patient; material: healthy_person | host: Homo sapiens | place: China:Hangzhou... | reverse complement strand
TTCTTTATAAATAATATTCAATAATTGACAAGGTGAAAGTGAGATGACTAGAAAAAACGATCGTTTTTTCTAGTCATTTATTCGTGTGCAAAATTATTCTTTATAATCCAATAATCAAAGCCTTTTCAGAATTATTATGACCTTAATTATCAATATTTCTCCTCTGATTTATACAAAATCTCTGTTAATCAATGATTAATGATTTTAAACAGAAAAAGGATGACTAGAAAAAACGATCGTTTTTTCTAGTCATCCTTTTCTTTGTGTAGGCTTTGAAAAACAAGCGATAATCGTCAGTCTAATTATGGGACTGACGAGCATTTTTATAACATATAACTAGTATTAATGTGTTGAAAATCAAAGATTTTATTATCCTCTTCTCGAAGCAAAAATACTTCAATCGCTGGGTAATCTTTTTTATAGACCTGTTTTTCTCGGTTTTATCCACTTTTTTAGTATTTGCGACCCTTGGCAATATTTTGAAAATAAGTCTGCCGGTACGTGAGTTTATTTATATAAATCTCTTTTCCATCCTATGCAGTACAATTTGTTTTCTTTCCTGCCAGACCTATAAAGGTGTCATTCGTCATTCAACTTTTACAGAGACGGGGCGTATTGCTATTGCCTCTTTTGTGAAAGCTACTTTGATGATTGTAGCCCTTTCCTGTTTTATCCACTCGTTATCTTTTCTTCAAATCTTTTTAGGAGGTTTGCTTGATTTATTCCTGACTTTCTTTATTCTAACAACGTTTCGTGCTTTATTAATAATGATGTATAGCATGATAGTTAGAAGTATTGCTTCCAATAATGAGAAGTTATTAATTTATAGGGAAGAAGGTACATCATCAAGCTCATCTGTAATTTCTCTATGGAAACAATCCGATAGTTGTCAGATTGGAGGATATATACGAATAGGGGAGAGAAGTAAAATTCGTATAGGGGGCTATCCCGTTTATTCTGTCAAGAATCAGATGGAATTTAATGCTTTAGTGGATCGAAAAGGGATCAAGACGATTTTGTTTACCGACTATCATGTCGTAAAAGCAGAAAGTGAACGTCTGGTGCGTTATTGCGAGAAAAAAAAGATTCGTATGTTGGTATTTTCAGCAATGAACGAGTTAAAAAGCAGAACAGTCAACCTGCATAATTTACCTGAGATTCGTATTGAAGACCTGTTAGGGCGTGATGAAATAAATATCAATCTAAAAAAAATAGCAGGTGAATTAAAAGGAAAAGTTACGCTGGTTACAGGAGCCGCCGGTTCTATCGGTAGTGAACTTTGTCGTCAACTATGTAAATTAGGATTAAAGCAATTGATCTTGTTTGATAGTGCCGAGACACCTATGCATACTCTTCGTCTGGAGTTGGAAGATCGATATCCGGAAGTTGTTTTCACTCCGATTATGGGAGATGTCCGGATGTTGGCTCGAGTGGAAAGTGTTTTTAAACGATTCCATCCTCAGTATGTTTTTCATGCGGCAGCCTATAAACATGTTCCCTTGATGGAAGAAAACCCTTGCGAAGCTGTGCACACCAACGTCCAGGGAACCTGTAATATGGCAGACATGTCTGTAAAATATGATGTAGACAAATTTATCATGATCTCTACGGACAAGGCGGTTAACCCTACGAATGTGATGGGAGCCTCCAAACGTTTGGCCGAAATCTATGTACAAAGTCTGAGTATTGCGATAAATAAAGGAATCCATCCTGGTAAAACTCGATTTATCACTACTCGTTTTGGGAATGTATTAGGGAGCAATGGTTCTGTTATTCCTCGTTTTCGTGACCAACTGGCAAAAGGAGGTCCTTTGACCGTCACTCATCCCGACATCATCCGTTATTTTATGACAATTCCGGAGGCCTGTCGTCTTGTTTTGGAAGCTGCATTTATGGGAGAAGGGAATGAGATTTTTGTGTTTGATATGGGGACTCCGGTAAAGATAGCCGATCTGGCACGTCGAATGATAGAGTTGGTAGGTCTTATTCCCGATAAAGACATTGAAATAAAATATACCGGTCTTCGTCCGGGTGAGAAGTTGTATGAAGAGTTGTTGGCAACTAAGGAAAATACGCTTCCTACCATAAACGCTAAAATTTTCCGTGCGAAAGTGCGTGAATATGATTTTGCCGAGATATCGGCTGGTATTGATCATTTAATAGATTTGGCAATCCGAGTAGAAAAGTTGGAAACCGTAAAAATGATGAAATCGATCGTGCCGGAGTTTATAAGTCGGAATTCGGAGTATGAGAAACTGGATAAGTAGGAAGAAGTAATATATATAGCGATTGTTGGTTTAGGTTTGAATAAGAAAGAATATCTTTAATATTCTCTCAAATAGGAAGATGGAAAATGTTAATAAATCAAATATCAATATGTCGAAAGAAATTAAGATTGCCGTAGCTGGAACCGGTTACGTAGGATTGAGTATTGCCACCTTGCTGGCGCAACATCATGCAGTGATGGCTGTGGATGTCATTCCTGAGAAGGTGGAAATGTTAAACCGCAAGCAGTCGCCTATTCAGGATGAGTGTATTGAGAAATATTTGGTTGAGAAAGAGTTGGATTTGACGGCCACGCTTGATGGGGCTTCCGCTTATCGTGATGCTGATTTCATTGTTATAGCGGCTCCAACAAACTACGATCCAGCGAAGAATTATTTCGACACGCACCACATTGAGGATGTAATCGATTTGGTATTAAGTGTCAATCCTGAAGCCGTAATGGTGATCAAGTCTACGATTCCCGTGGGTTATTGTCGTAGCCTCTATTTGAGGTACGCTCAAAAAGGGATACGGAAGTTGAATTTACTGTTTTCTCCGGAGTTCCTGCGTGAGAGTAAAGCCCTTTACGATAATCTATACCCGAGTCGTATCATCGTAGGTTTCCCGAAACTGATTACAGATGAACGGTTCAAGGAAGAGAATGAGGCCATTCGTCGCATCGCTGATATTCCAGCTTTAGAAAAAGCAGCTCATATTTTCGCCGACTTGTTGCGGGAAGGTGCTATCAAGCAAGATATACCCACGCTTTTCATGGGTATGAAGGAGGCCGAGGCCGTTAAGTTGTTCGCCAATACCTATCTCGCTTTACGTGTTAGTTATTTCAATGAGTTGGATACCTATGCGGAAGTGAAGGGATTGGAATCGCAAGCTATCATCCAGGGAGTAGGGTTGGATCCACGCATTGGTACTCATTATAATAACCCGAGTTTTGGTTATGGTGGTTACTGTCTTCCCAAGGATACCAAGCAGTTGTTGGCCAATTATCAAGACATTCCTCAAAATATGATGACTGCCATTGTGGAGAGTAACCGGACACGTAAGGACTTCATTGCGGATCAGGTATTACGTAAGGCAGGTTATTATAGTTATAGTGATCGGAACAGTTTCTGTCATGCAGAAGAGAAGGATTGCGTGATAGGTATTTATCGCCTGACAATGAAGTCGAACAGCGACAATTTCCGTCAATCTTCTATCCAAGGCGTGATGAAACGCATCAAGGCGAAAGGAGCTTGTGTGATCGTTTATGAGCCTACGCTAGAGGATGGAGTTTCTTTCTTTGGTAGTACTGTGGTGAACGATCTTGTTAAGTTTAAGGAGATGAGCCACGCAATTATTGCCAACCGCTATGACGGTTGTCTGGATGATGTAATGGGGAAAGTATATACGAGGGATATTTTTAATAGGGATTAGGATTTGTATCCAAAGATGATATTTTTGAAGGAAAAACTGGGTAGGAATAAGACTGTATTGGTGAATTTCTCCTACCTGAGCATATTGCAGGTATTTACGATCCTGTTCCCCTTGTTGACTTATCCTTATTTGTTGCGTGTCATAGGGTTGGAATTATATGGGGTGATCGTATTTGCCCAAACGATTGTCAACTATGTCTCGTTGGTAATAAATTTCGGATTTAATATGTCCGGGGCAAGAAATGTCGCTGTTTATAAGGACGACAAGACCCGATTATCAAATATTGTATCATCTACTTATTTATGTAAATTGATCTTATGGGTTATTTGTCTTGTCGTATATTTATCGGTTATAAGCATAGTCCCGTTTTTTGAGGATCATTATTGGGTCTACGCACTCTCTTTTCTGTTGACTTTTAATGAGCTTCTGTTACCTATCTGGTTCTTCCAAGGGATTGAGAAGATGAAGTATATCACGATCGTGAATTTGTCAGCCCGTCTGTTATTCGTGGTTGCTATCTTCTTGTTTGTCCATGAGCGGGAGGATTATCTGATAGTTCCTTTATTGAATGGTATTGGTGCTATGTTGGCGGGTTGCTTGTCATTGTATATCGTATTGGGAAAGGAGAGGATAAGGCTGTCCGTGATACCTATACGAAAATTGAAATCGGCTTATAGGGAAAGTTTTCCATTATTTATTTCCAACTTGTCTACCCAGATTTATGTGAATGTGAACAAATTGGTAATAGGTTCTTTTTTGGGAATGTCGGAAGTCTCTATCTATGACATGGCTGATAAGATGTTGCATTTGATGAAGCTCCCTATTTCCATGATGGCGCAAGCCGTTTTCCCGAAGATTTCCCGAGAACGTAATATCCTTTTCGTGAATCGTGTGATGTTTTTGGTGGTGGGAGCTGTACTTGTAGCTTATGTCTGTGTATTTGTCGGTAGTGATTGGATCGTATTTCTTTTTACCGGGGAATCTATGGAGGAAGCCTCTACCATCATGCGGTTGTTGGGGGTATCTGCAATCTTGGTTTCTTTCAATTCCTTTATGGGAGGAAACCGACTTGTTCCTTTTGGATATTCGTCAGTATATATGAAGACGATGGTAGGTAATTGTTTGTTTTTTCTGATAGGGACTGGCTTACTTTTGCTTACACAAAATATAAATATGTACACAGTTACGTTGATGGCTGTGGCAGTAGAGGAATTTTGTTTTGTGTCGCTGATTTATAGTAATCGACGGTTGGGGTTACTGGAATTAAAAAGATAAGAAAATGGGGTTGGTTGATTCTTGTTTAAAGAAAAGGGATCGGTCTATTGATTTGTTACGCTTTATTGCGTTGACCGGAATCATTATAGTTCATATACATCCTTCTGATTTTTGGACTCAACTACGCAACTTTGATGTTCCATTAATGGTGTTTCTATCAGGTGTCTCTTATAAGTTGAGTGGGGGGGATACGTTGGATTATAAGACATATTGTGTCAAACGTTTTAAACGTTTAGTTCTGCCTGTATGGTTTTTCTTACCCGTTTATTTTTCGATTTATATGGGTGTAACACATTTGGTTCCTTCTTGGAAGACCGTGCTTTCTTACTATACGCTTATGACCGGGTGGTATGTATGGATTATCCGTATATTTTTCATGATAGCTTTGGTTGCACCGTTCTTGGCGAAAGGGTTGGATAGGTCTAGTAAACAGTTCTTTCTTGGAGTGTCAGTCTTATTTTTATTACTATTTGAATGGTATGTTAACACCCAATATTCCCAATTTCTTGGGAGAACGATTGTTTTAACACATTTTCCTTATATCCTAGTGTTTGCTCTAGGCTACAAGGTGATGGACTTTCAAAAAAAGGCCATAATGGGAGTGATGATTGTTTGCATACTTATATATGCTTGTTTATCAGTTAGTTATATTGGCAGGGGGGGGTATTTGCAAACCCAATTATTTAAATATCCTCCTCAGATATATTATTTGTCATACGCAATGGGATGCAGTTTGTTTCTTTGGTTAGTTCGGGTGAAAGTTTTCTTGTTTTTATTGAGATTATCGCCAAGACTGGTTGATTTGATCTCTTTTATTGGTTCTCATACGATTTGGATTTATTTGTGGCATATACCATTGGTGAGCATGGTTAAGGGAATGGATTCTGCCATTATGCGTTTTTTTGTGGTATATATACTTGCTTTGATTATAGTCGGTTGCCAGACTGGATTTGTAGAGAAACTTCTTCCTTGTGTTGAGGATATCAAGTTACAGAAAAATTTGAGGATGATCTTTATAGGATAAAGATATTGCTAAATAATCACTTAAGAATATGCTGTTTTTTATTATAGCATTCTTTCTCTTTTTTTATGTATATATAAAGAGAATGATACAGGATGGATTTTCAAGAAAAATCATATTGTCTTTTTGGGCTATATGGTTTATATCTTTAACTATGTCTACTTTTAATCCGTATGGACTTTATTCAGTTTCGGATGAGACTTATTGTATATTGATGCTGAATGTGGCTGGCTTTATATTGGGTTTCTCGGCTATTAAGATAGAAAGGACTGTTTATCAAGGACAGAATGCGTTTAGATGCTATCGATTTGTGAATAAATTTCTTGTAAGTAAGAAGTATTTGTTTATGTTGTTGATAGGGATTATGTTGTGTGGAATGATTTTGAACAAGTATTTTTATGAACTTGCTTATTCAACAGTGAGTAGAACTGGTGCTATGGCTGAAGTGAGGGAGGATTTGATGAGTGTAGACTATATTTTTTATAGTTTTTTAGGTGCTCCCTTATTCTATAGTTCAAATGTGATATTGGCTTATTCGTTAATATATGGTCGGAGACTTATGCGAGATTTATTTATCTATTTATATATCTTAATCTTTTCGTTGATAGGAGGAGGGAGAACAGCTTTTTTAGTGATTTTGATTGCGGTTGTTTTTGTTTTGTTTATGGGGGGGATTAAAATTAAGTTTCGTAAATTTATTCTTCCTCTTTTGGGATGTGGTTTCTTTGTTTATGTGATGATGGCTTATCTAACTGCATTTAGACAAGGGCTGATTGAATTCTCGTTAGAAAATCTTGTGGAGGGTGCTTCTGGATTGAACGAAAATTTTGTGACCTATCTGACATTACCTTTTCGTTTGTTTGATTATGCTTTACATAAAGATTATTTGTCTCAGGTAGGAGGATATCATTATGGTTTGATAAGTTTTGATGGTATTAATAGGTATACGAGATTGTTCTTACGATTGTTTTCTATTGATATCCCTGCTATTACCGAGAAAACAACAGCAATGTTTCAAGAAATGTGGATTCCTGTAGGAAAAGATATAATTTCGAATTATGCGTATACAAATACAATATATCACTATTTAGATTTTGGGGTAATTGGGGTTTTTTGTATACCTTTTACCTTTTCAATTTTTGTGAGATGGATTATAAAGCTATTTTATAAGCAAGGAAAGGTTGTTGGGTTATGTTTGATATTTTATCTTTATTATGTATTAATTCACTCTGTTTTTACATGGCATATAAATAAATTATATTCATTAGGGTTTATTGTATTAATGACGATATTCTTATACCGTAAAGAAAATAAATACGAAAAATATAAATTGATATTGAATGAAAACAAAGGCTCTATACGTATTGGTAAGTAATGATAAGGATTATTATTTAGAACAGGCTTATTTGTCAGTTTATTCGTTGAAACTACATAATCCAGATATGTGTGTGGTTGCGTTGATGGATGATATCACAAATAAGGGATTGGTTGGTAAACGAGAGAAATTCTTATCTGCGATAGATGAAAAGGTGGTGATTGATCTGGATTCTGACTGGAATCCGATAAAAAGATCACGTTATCTGAAGACATCCGCAAGGCTACATGTCAAAGGAGATTTCTTGTTTATTGATACGGATACGATTATTGTATCTTCATTGGAAGATATAGATAATTGCGAGTATGATTTAGCTGCGGTAAGGGATGCTCATACAACTATGAATAATTTGTATGTGGATAGAACATTAGAATTGTCAAAGAAGTTATCTGTGCCTCTATTATCCAATATTGTTTGTTTTAATAGTGGAATTTTCTACGTAAAAGATAATGATCGGTCTTATTCTTTTTATAAACAATGGAATTCATTATGGATGAGAGGAGCGAACTTGGGAGTATTACAAGACCAACCTTCCTTAAATATATTGAATCAAAGCTTGGATTTGATAATGGAAATAGATGGAATATGGAATTGTCAATTATTAAGGAATGGATTGAATTATTTTGCCAACGCAAAGATTGTACATTATTTTAATATGTGTACTCGTTGGAAAGGTGTTTTTTATGGTAATCCTTATTATTTTACGGATATAGATCTTTTTACTCAAATTAAGTCATCTATGGAAATTAATCCAGACATGAAAGATAAATTATTAAATTATAGTTCTTGTTTTTCTGATCGGATAGAGGTTGTTTCCGGTGATAATCTATTAATACTTCATTCTCGCCAATATCGAATGTTGGCTTATCTATATGTGTATTGTAACTCTTTATTTCGGTTCTTTGAATCTGTATTGTGGAAAGTAACACGCTTGAAACATTAGTTTGTTAAGTCTGCGCAGCCTTGACAAAGGTTTTCAAAGAGCATATGGACCTGTATGTGGTAGTTTGTAATTCGTCTTGGATAACTCATATATAGTTAAGGAAAATAGTCACAATCTGAAAATTACCACTCCAGAGGATTACTACATTATATAAGAGAAGCTCGGGAGGGATTTCTCATCTCAAAACAGAGTACACAGTATTTAGTATGCCGATTTAATGTCAGGTTAAGAGTCAATGTTTTTTACTGAGATAGGCTTATCTAAATATCATATAAATTTAATACCTGTATTGACAAAGATGTTATATTTCAATTTTTCAGAGATAATTTTAATTTACTATTGCAAGAATAAGAAAGTTAGTGCCTATAAACAAGTGTTTTGTCTATTTGTATATTGAATTCTAAAATTAAAAAAATCATGAACATTGCTATAATCTTTGCTGGAGGTTCCGGTAAGCGAATGAATACGGTAGCTAAGCCCAAACAATTTTTGGAGTTTCGAGGAAAACCTATCATTATCTATACACTTGAGATTTTTGATAACCATCCTGATATTGATGGGATTGTTGTTGCGTGTATAGAGGAATGGATTCCTTATTTGGAGAAATTGATACGTAAATTTGAGATTACTAAGGTGCGAGCTATAGTTCCAGGTGGAGAGACGGGGCAAGATTCTATTTTTAATGAATTGGTTGAAGCTGAAAGATTGTTTTCCGATGATAGCTGTGTTCTCATTCATGATGGTGTACGACCTTTGATTACTGCCAAAACAATTTCCGATAATATTCTATCCGTTCAAAGATATGGTTCATGTATTACATGTATCCCTGCTATAGAAACTTTCATTGTAAATCAACCGAATGGTGAGTTAAAGATACCTTTTCGTAAGGATTCATTGGTAGCAAGAGCACCACAGAGTTTTATTTTATCTGATATATTAGCGGTTCATCGAAAGGCCTTAAATGAGGGTAGGCATGACTTTATCGATAGCTGTTCTATGATGAGCGAGTATGGGCATAAATTGCATACGATTATTGGTCCGATGGAAAATATTAAGATAACTACACCTACTGATTTCTTTATTTTTAAAGCGATGGTTGATGTACATGAAAATCAGCAAATTTTTGGTTTCTAATTATGTTTGGATATAGAAATACCATCGTAGGATGCGATATGGAGGAGATGCTTCGAACGAATCTTCCTTGGGATAGGCTTGAAGGCAAATCCTGTTTAGTGACTGGGGCAAATGGAATGATTGCCACATATCTAATTTATTTATTGATGTCACTTGTTAGAAAAAATGGTCTCAATATACATATAATAGCACTATCACGTAACAGGAAAAAATCAGAAGAGTTATTTCTTGATTTTTTAGAAGACTCACATTTTGAGTTATTAATTCAGGATGTATGTGAGCCGATTATGATTGAAGGTAGTTTGGATTATATATTTCATTTTGCAGGAAATGCAAGTCCCTATTACATAAAAAATGATCCTGTAGGGATTATGAGAAGTAATCTATTGGGAACTTTAAATGTATTAGAGTTGGCGAGAGAAAAAGCAACTGAGAAGGTGATGTTTGCTTCTACTCGTGAAGTGTATGGGGAGAATAAAGAAGAACATTTATTAACAGAAACATCCTTTGGACATTTGGATTGTCTGGACTCTCGTTCTTGCTATCCGGAAAGTAAGCGTGCTGCAGAGACTTTGTGTAAAAGCTATTATCTGCAATATGGTGTGAGTTTTAATACCGTGCGTATTGCTCATACGTATGGGCCGGGAATGAAATTTGAGAATGATGGAAGAGTTATGGCTGACTTACTGAATTTTGTAGTAAATGGGCAAAATATCATTTTAAAGAGCAAAGGAGATGTATTAAGAGCTTTCTGTTATATTACAGATACAATTTTAGGATTAATGTATATCCTTTTCTATGGCGAGAATGTTTTCGCTTATAATTTGGCTAATGAGACAGAAGAGATTAGTGTTCGAGATTTGGCAGAAACATTGATTTCAATATACCAGGACAAAACATTGCATGTAGATTATGATATTAAAGATGTTAAGTCTGATGTTTATTGTAATTATAAGAGGATTGCTTTAGATACAACAAAATTGGAAAACTTAGGATGGAAGCCTGAGATTTCTTTAAAAAATGGATTAGAGAGAGTCTTGACTTTTATTAAGATAAAGGATTGAATAATTTTTGATAATATGTTTAAAATACAAAATTATACAAGAGATCCTCAGTTGCAATTGGAAGGAGGTTTAATAACGTTAACGAGTGAAAACATTCGAAAGATGCAGTCTATCATATTTTCGATCTATAAAGATGTACTATTCGTATGTAATAAATATGATTTGAAATTGATATTAGGAGGGGGAACTGCATTGGGAGCAATACGACATGCTGGTTTTATTCCTTGGGATGATGATATGGATTTGATTATGCCAAGAAGGGATTTTAATAGATTCACTTCTTTTTTTAAACATGAGTTCCCTGATAAGTATGACTTAATATCACCTGATGGTCAAAGAGGAAGAATTGGATATACAATCAATGTCATAGAAAAAAATGCAACTTTGATAAGTGTATTTGATAAGTCTAGGATGGGACATTCTGGTATTAGTGTGGATATAACAGCATTGGATTTTGTTCCTAAATATGGAATCCTTCGGTTTTTTAAAGGAATATCAGCAGACTTATTATTGTTTATAATTAATTCAAGGATGATGTTTAAATGTCGGACAAAATATTCTGATCGTTTGTTTTTCTTACATACAATATCCTTTGTAACATATCTTATTAGATTATTTGTTGGTTTCTTATCATGTATTTTTTCCTATGATTATTTAGCTAAATTTTATGATAGATTTGTTTCTAGTGAAAGGAAGTCTAAATATGTGACGATTGCATGTGGTAGGAAACACTATAAAGGTGAAACGTTGTGTGTACATACTTTTTTCCCATTGAAAGAAGTCTTATTTGATGGTGTTAAATCTTATGTTCCTAACGATGTTGATTTGTATTTGAAAAATTTGTATGGTGACAACTATATGTCTATTCCTCCGGAAAATAAAAGAGAACCTCATGCGTGTGTACGTTTAAATATATGATTGTTATTTGAAATAGTATAATGGATACAGGGAATGTTTGTTTGGTTTCTATCTTTGCAGGTAATTCATCAGAAGATAATTCTAGAATTTGTAATATAAGTGATTCTATTAAAAGCAAAAATAAGATTATTATTTCATCAGACTTTTTGCATGGGAAAAAAGAATATGTAGTTGAATCAGAAAGAAAAAATGATATATCTTATTTACATGTACCAGCTTATCGTAAAAACTTAAGTTTTTCACGAATATATAGCCATCTTATTTTTGCATTCAAATTGAGAAGATATTTGAAAGAGATTACTCCTGCGAGTGTTTATTGTGCAATGCCTACCTCTACTGCAGCTTATGTTTGTGGAAAGTATTGCAAGAGACATGGAATAAAATTTGTTATAGATGTAATAGATCTGTGGCCTGATTCTTTAATTCCTGTATTGAATGATTTGAATTCGAAATTATTAAAAACATTATTATTCCCTTGGAAATATATAACTGTTCAGGCTTATAAAATGGCTGATATTATATTGGCAGAATCTGAAAAATATGCGGAATATGCAGCTCAATACAATAAAAAGGCACCAGTTTATCCTGTTTATTTGGGAGTGGATAAGAAAAAAGTGGAATGTTTGATCGCCAAATGTTCTACTCATATTGAGAAACCTAATGATGAAGTTTGGATCTGTTATGGAGGTAATTTAGGTGTAAGTTATGACTTTGAAACACTTATTAAAGGTGTTTCTGTTTTGAATGGAAATTATAAATATAGATTGCTGTTTGTAGGAGATGGTGTGTGCAGACAGAAAGTTGAGGAGCTATGTTTGGAATATTCAATTAATGTTCAGATTACCGGATTCGTTGATTATGGAACATTTCTGAAATACTTATCTTTTTCTGATATAGCTATCAATATATTCAAAGTAGATACAAAAGTTGTTCATAGTTATAAATTTAACGATTATGTAGCTACCAACTGTTTTGTTATTAATTCATTATCTGGTGAGACTGCCCAAATGGTTGAGGATTATAAAGTAGGATTGAATTTTGATTTTAAAGATCATCCTTTTGATAAAGTTCTGTTGGAGTGTTTTTATCATTGGGATAAATATGTAGAATGGAAAAATAATAATGATCAGTTAATCAGAGAAGTTTTGGATAAAAATCTTATTTATGCTAAAATTTATAAAATATTTGAATGATAAAGCCACATTATGTATAAGTTTTTTTTAAAACGATTGATCGATTTGGTACTATCGTTTTTAGTGATAACAATTCTTTTTCCATGGTTCCTTTTTTTTACCTTTTGGTTACATTTCGCAAATAAAGGAGCCGGTGCTTTCTTTTTACAGGACCGTCCAGGTATAAATGGCAAAATATTCAAAGTTATCAAATTCAAAACCATGACGGACGAGCGTGATACAGATGGAAATCTTTTACCAGACGAGAAACGTTTGACGAAGGTCGGGAAATTTGTTCGTTCTACTTCGATTGACGAATTGCCGCAATTGATTAATGTTCTTAAAGGTGATATGGCATTAATTGGTCCACGTCCATTGTTGGTGCAGTATCTCCCTCTATATTCAAAAGAACAGGTCCGTCGACATGAGGTCCGTCCGGGTATCACCGGATGGGCACAGTGTAACGGGCGTAATGCAATAAGTTGGACAAAGAAGTTTGAACTGGATGTTTGGTATGTGGATCATTGCTCTTTTTTACTTGATTTGAAAATTATATTTTTAACGATAAAGAAAGTCTTTGTTCGTGAAGGAATTTCTCAAGAGGGGCAGGCAACGATGGAATATTTTACAGGTAACAACTAAACTATGGAGATGAATATACTTATTACTTCTGCAGGGAAACGCGTGATTCTTACAAAAAAATTTCAAGAAACATTGAAACGGTTTTATTCAGATTCGAAAGTCTTTACCACAGATATGAATCCGGATATGGCTCCCGCAGGGATTATTTCGGATGGATGTTTTGTAGTTCCAAGAGTTACGGCAACGGATTATATAGATAAATTATTGCAAATATGTAAAGAACAAAAAGTAGGCATAATCATACCAACAATTGATACCGAACTTTTGATCTTGGCAGAGAATAAGGAATTGTTTCAGAAAAACGGAATAGAGCCAATAGTTTCGGACTTAGCTTTTATACAAGCTTGCCGTGATAAACGGAATACAAGCACTTTTTTGAGTGAACATGATATACGTGTACCAGCTCCGGTTGATAAGCACCATCCTGCATTTCCTCTTTTTGCCAAGCCTTATGATGGTTCTTTAAGTAAGGATTTGTATGTAGTAAGAAATAGAGAGGAACTGACACCGGAAATTTTGAATCATCCTAAATTGATCTTTATGGAGTACATAGACAAGCGTGAGTATAAAGAGTTTACGGTGGATATGTATTATGGCAAAGATAATCGGGTGAAAGCTATTATCCCTCGTGAACGTGTGGAGATTCGGGCCGGTGAGATAAACAAAGGTTTTACCAGAAAAAATTTTCTAGTCCAGTTCCTAAAAAAACGGTTGGATTATTTACCAGGAGTAATAGGTTGTATTTGTATCCAATTGTTCTACAGGGAATCAGACTACGATGTGGTGGGTATCGAAATAAACCCGCGTTTTGGAGGTGGATATCCGCTTTCTTATTATGCTGGAGCTAACTTTCCGGAATATATTGTTCGGGAATATATACAAGGAGAGAGCTTGGAATATATGGATACCTGGCGTGACAATACGTTGATGTTACGCTACGATAGCGAGGTGATCGTCTATGAAAAATAAAATATTCGTGTTTGATCTGGACGATACGTTATATAAAGAGATCGACTTTTTGTATTCGGCTTATCGGGAGATTGCTCGATGGGTCGAGTTGAAGTTTTCTTTAAAGGATATCTATTCGTTTATGTTGAGAGCTTATGAAAATAAATCGGATGTTTTTTCATTATTGATTAGAACTTATGATTTACCTCTGACGAAGGATGATCTATTGGATATGTATCGGTTACATTTTCCCGTTATTTGTTTGGATGGTGATACAGAAGGTGTATTGAACATTTTGAGTTTGAATTATAAGTTAGGTATGATAACGGATGGGCGTTCTATTACACAACGAAATAAATATCGAGCCTTAGAACTTGATCGGTTTATAGATGATAATGATTTGGTTATATCAGAAGAGTTTGGTTCTGAAAAACCTTCGGAGAAGAATTTTCTCTTTTTCCAGGATAAATATATTAATGCCGATTTTTTTTATATAGGTGATAATCTTCGGAAGGATTTTATAACTCCTAATCGTTTAGGTTGGACAACGATTTGTTTAATAGATGATGGGCGGAATATCCACAGTCAGGATTTCTCTTGTCCGGAAATTTATTTACCTCAATTGGCAATAAATAATTTGAAAGATTTATTGTCTTTGTCTGGAAAAAATGAAGATATTTTAATCACAAAAAATAATTATGAATAAGCGAATCTATCTTTCTCTCGCCCATATGTCCGGTCGTGAGCAAGACTTCATAAAAGAAGCTTTCGATACCAACTGGGTTGTCCCTTTAGGCCCCAATGTAAATGCATTTGAAAAAGAGTTAGCGAACTATCTTAAAGAAGACCGACACGTGGTCGCGTTGTCTGCCGGTACAGCCGCCCTTCACCTGGGTCTTATCGAATTAGGAGTGCAAACAGGCGATGAAGTCATCTGCCAATCCTTTACTTTTGCCGCTTCTGCCAATCCGATAGCATATCAGTCAGCTACTCCGGTCTATGTAGATAGTGAACAGGATACCTGGAATATGAGTCCCTTATTTTTGGAAGAAGCGATCAAAGACCGTTTGCGTAAAACAGGAAAACTCCCGAAAGCTATTATCCCGGTTCATCTATACGGCATGCCTGCAAAGATGGATGAAATTATGACTATTGCTTCTCAGTATGGAATACCCGTTTTGGAAGATGCAGCAGAAGCCTTGGGTTCAGAGTATAAGGGACAGAAATGTGGTACCTTCGGAGAATTTGCCGCCTTATCATTCAATGGGAATAAGATGATTACGACTTCCGGTGGCGGTGCCTTGGTTTGCGGGACGGAAGAACAGGCCAAACGGACCATGTTCTATGCTACCCAAGCCAGGGAGAATGCTCCGCATTACCAACATGAATGTATCGGATATAATTACCGCATGAGTAATATTTGTGCGGGTATCGGTAGGGGACAGATGTTTGTATTGGATGAACATATTGCACGACGCAGGGCAATACACCGGTTGTATACGGAGTTGCTGAAGGATATGCCGGGTATCGAGGTACAACAGAATCCTTCGGAGGATTTCAATTCGAACTTCTGGCTGACTTGTATTCTGATAGATCTGGAAAAGGCAGGGTTTAGCCGTGAGGATGTCCGGTTACATCTGGCAGATGAAAATATAGAAACACGCCCTTTGTGGAAACCCATGCATCTGCAACCAGTGTTTAAACAATCGCCTTTTTATGGGGACGGGACATCGGAAAGGTTGTTTGATAAAGGGCTTTGTCTACCTTCTGGTCCGACACTGACGGATGATGATATTTGCAGGGTGGTGGATGAAATTTCTCGCTTAAAGTTGCATATTTAAAATAGATAATATTACTTCTATATCTTTGTTCAATATATTAGTATTGTGAAAGTACTTATTATTAGTAATTTATTTTATCCGTGCAATCATATAGCTTCATTTAGAATTGAAGCTTTCGCTAAATGTTTCCAATTGGCAGGGCATTCAGTTACAGTAGTTACAGAAGGTAAAGTAAATAAGACTGCATTATGGAACGGATGTGAAATTCATTATATAACAGATCCTTTGACTGCGCCTTCTTTTATGAATTATTGCATAAAGAAAGGTTCAAGATGGAGTCTGAGCCGGATACTGATCGCTTTATTGGTGCACATAACATCAGATTCCAGGTTTATATGGCGTTTCAAAGCTTATCAAAAGATTATTTCGTTGTATAAGACGAATTCTTTTAATGTGGTTTTAACCACATTTGATCCATTGGCTCCTCACCTGATCGCACTTCGATTGCGAAGAAACGGATATAAATTTTATTGGATCGCTGATATGCGTGACGAAATGTCAAAGAATATCTTAAGATCACGTTATCGCACTAAACGTCTTATACCGTATGAACGTGAGATCGTGAATTCATCAGATTTGGTCGTATCTGTTTCTGAGCCTTTACTGAAGGATTTTAAGCGTTTATGCAAGCATGGCCATTTCCTGGAGATCAAGAATGGGTATGATTATGAAGAAGTATATGACGTTCGTTTTCAGTCTCAATTTACCATGGCGTTTATTGGGCGTTTTTATTGGGGGATAAATCCCAATAATTGGTTTAAAGCTTTTTCAGAACTTATACGCGAAGGGAAGTTACCTATGAATTGTTTGATAAAAATCATTGGTAATAATTCGAAGTTGGATATACCCCAAAATATTGCTTCCAATGTCTTTCAGTTGGATTTCGTAATTCATCCCGAAGCGATACGGATGTCGTTGGATGTGGATACGCTTGTTGTGATTCATCCGACAGGGAGAAAAGGCGTGTATACGGGGAAATTGTTTGACTATCTGGCTACAAACAAACCTATATTGGCACTTTGTGATCCGGAGGATGTGATCGCTCAGTTGCTGAATGAAACCAAAGCCGGTTTTACAGTAGACAATGCCGATATTGACGGTATAAAGAAAATGATACTTCGCTGTTATTCAATATGGAAAAACAAGGAAGTATTACCTCGTGACTGGGAAAAGATTAAGCAATATACTCGGAAGAATCAATGTAAGATACTTCTTGAATATCTGGCCAATAATGCAGGAGAGGACTTTAATTAATTTTATACACAAAAAGCCTGTTATTCTCCCTTTTTGTATTAGAGAAAATAACAGACTTTACACGATTAAACAATAATAGATAATATTTACATAAGCTATGACGTATTTGCGGTGCTTATGCGGTGAATAATTTGTACAGACCGCCGATCACCCCTGCGGCCATCAGGCTGTAACCGGTAACATCTATGGGTTCGACATGTTTTCCCCAGTCACCTTGGTGGAGAGTGAGAGTATCGCTCCGATCGCTGTCAGCGTCACTTCCGTCTGTTTCATTAGGAGAGACAGGAGGGTGATCGCCATTAGGAAGAGGACGAGGGTAGGGATCAGGACAGGGGCAGTCACCGGCTGCCGGTGACTGCTTGCGGGGAAAGATGATCCGGGCAAGCTGGGTGAGGAAGGCGAGGATCGTTTCAAGGTACTTCATGTTAATTGA
>ERZ856578.4731-NODE-4731-length-17740-cov-4.992470_pt1 | contig 17740 bp, 12 predicted proteins | sample MGYA00514384_ERZ856578 | MGnify/ENA primary metagenome ERZ856578 (study PRJEB29103, sample SAMN06111958) | human gut metagenome | biome: human gut; feature: ankylosing spondylitis patient; material: healthy_person | host: Homo sapiens | place: China:Hangzhou... | reverse complement strand
TTCGCCATACGCTTCGCCCCGCGCAGCCGCACACGACACCAATGACAACCCGCACAACAAAATTGAAATCCGAACCCTCCGAGAAAACAGAGAAATCCGTGTCCTCCGAACACTCAGACCCCTCCGAACACTCAGAGAAAACAGACCCCTCCGAACACTACAGCCCATGCCCGGCGCAGCCCGTTCCACATTCCACATTCCACATTCCACATTTCCAAAAGGCCTACCATAAGGCACAATTAACATTCCTGGGCACAGGCACATCCACCGGCGTCCCGCAGATAGGCTGCCAATGCCCTACTTGCACCTCCGACGACCCGCGCGACAAACGCCTGCGCGCCAGCGCACTCGTCCAAACAAGACACACCGGCATCCTCATAGACTGCGGCCCCGACTTCCGCCAACAAATACTACGCGCCGGCTCCCCGGCACTCGACGCCCTCCTGGTCACCCATAGCCACTACGACCACGTAGGCGGCATCGACGACCTGCGCCCATACTGCAACATCCCGGCACTGCGACACGGCACCACCGGACCCTTCCCCGTATACTGCAGCGAAGACGTCGCACACGACCTGCGCACACGCGTCCCATACTGCTTCGCCAGACACCTATACCCCGGCGTACCCACCTACGACATACACATCATCGAACCATACAAAGAATTTCATATCAACCGAATACGCATACTGCCCGTCACCGTCATGCACGCACGACTGCCCATACTCGGATTCCGCATATACACACCCGACAACGCCCACAGCCTCGGATACATCACCGACTGCAAGACACTGCCACAACAATCCATAGACGCCATGCGCGGCGTAGACACCCTCATCATCAACGCCCTGCGACACAAACCCCACATGTCCCACATCAACCTCGACCAAGCCCTCGCCCTGATACAAGACATCAACCCGCGCCGAGCCTACCTCACCCACCTGAGCCACGACATGGGCACCCACGCCGCCACCGCCGCCACCCTGCCGCCAAACGTCAACATCGCCACAGACACCCTACGCATCACACTACCCTAACCCACACCCTTCGCCGAAAAAAAAATAATTGGCCGTTTGCCGGATAATGCGTACATTTGCACAATACATATATTATATAAGACCTTAGTATAAGGCAACAACACAACCGGATACAAAAAAACGGCTTATATGCCCCAAAAACACTCAGACACATGAAAGCAACATCGACACTACTGGCAGGCGTCATCATACTCGCCATGGGACTGATACTGATAATATGCCACAACACCATCACCGGGTCAGGCATAGTCACCGCAGGCGGCATCATATTCGTGATTTCGGCACTGGTAGACATAGTACTATACATCGGTGGGCGCAACCGCGAAGGACAGCAACGCAAGCGCGGCGCCGCCCTCGTCTTCGGATGGATAGTAAGCGTGGCCGCACTACTGCTGGGTATCAGCATGTTCGTGTTCAACGACACCTTCACACAACTCATCGCCCCGATGTTCGGCATCCTGGTACTGCTGGGCGCCCTGGTGCAACTATGGATACTGACCTACGGCACACGTCCCGTGCGCATGCCGCTGTGGCTATACACCATACCCGGCCTTATGGCCATATGCGCCATCCTGATATTTGTCGGCGGATACACCGATTCGACAGTCAACATCCTGACAGGCAGCGCACTCACCATATTCGGCCTCGGCGGTTTTGTCGAGAGCGCACTCCTGGGGCTTGCGCGACGCCGCATGATGCACGACCAAGCCCAACGTGATGTCATCGAAATTCAACCCCACGATGACAGGCGCTGAGCCACGCGCCGCCGCATCCTATCCCTGGGTGTGGTTCGACCTCGACGACACCATCTGGAATTTCACCGACAACTCCTTAGAGGCGCTGGCCCAACTCTACGAGGCCGAGCACCTAAACCGCTGGTGGGCAGACGTAGACAGCTGGCGTGACAACTACCATCACCACAATACGATGCTGTGGGCACTATACACCCCCGGGAAAATAGACCGCGACACCCTGCGGCGCGAACGCTTCCGCCGCCCACTGCTGGACGCCGGAGTCGATGCAACCACTGCCGACGCCATCGCCGAGCACCTCGACAGCGAATACCTGCGACGCCTGGCGCTGCTCCCCAACGTCATAGAAGGCGCACACGCCACACTCAAAGCACTACGCGCCGCCGGATGCCACATAGGCATACTCTCCAACGGCTTCAAAGACACACAGCAACAAAAACTGCGATCCTCGGGCCTCGATGCACTGGTAGACCTGGTAGTACTCAGCGACGACATCGACGTCAATAAACCCGACCGCCGAATATACGACTACGCACGACAACGCGCCGCCGCCCTCTACCCCGAAATACCATGCACCCCCCGCGACTGCCTTATGGTAGGAGACAACGCCGACACAGACATCCGCGGCGCACTGGATGCCGGATGGGACGCCATATGGCTCAACCCCAACGGCACACCACGACCCGACGCCCCGGCCAACCGCGCCCGCAACATCCCAAGCCTCCAAGCACTCCTCCAACAATAGAAACACAAAAACATCGAAAACATAAAAGCCGCGAAAAATAACAACAACAAGAGCAATGGCGGCCCCCCCATAACTCCCATAATTCCCATAATTCCCATAGCTCCTATAATTCCCAAATTCCCCCCCTCCCGCAAAATCCAAACCACTCCAAACCCATAAAACCCAAAAAATCAAAGAAATTTCTCCAAAAATGCGTGCCGAATCAAAAAAAATTACGATATTTGCAGTCGAAAAATACGAGACGAGCGCGACATCCCCGCAAGACTTAGTGCCGCGCCCGGTTCATTAACGCGCTAATCAACTGAATATAATAACATAAACAAAAAACGTAACAATGACTAAAGCCGACATCGTTAACGAAATTTCGAAAACCACAGGCATCGAAAAAGCCAACGTGCTCGAAACAATAGAGAAATTCATGGAAGTAGTTAAGGACTCACTCGCCAACGGCGAAAACGTGTACCTCCGCGGCTTCGGTAGCTTCATCATCAAAGTACGCTCCGAAAAAACAGCCCGCAACATCTCCAAGAACACCACCATCATCATTCCCGAGCACAAGATTCCCGCATTCAAGCCCGCCAAGGTCTTCATGCAGGAAGTTAAGGACAAATAAGACGCCTGAGAGTGCGAAAGCACTGCGGACAACCCGCAATGCACCTTAGCACGCCAAAACGTATACACTAACCAAAATCCAAAAACAGACACAATGCCCAGCGGAAAAAAGAGAAAAGGCCACAAGATGGCCACGCACAAACGCAAGAAACGTCTGCGCAAAAACCGTCATAAGAAGAAATAAGACGGCTCCGGCGGCATAATACGCCGGGGAAGATACAGTAGGCGGCGCATGTGCCGCGCTGTAGTCACAAAAGGACAAGCCGTAACGCGGGGGAAAGCACGGCAAACCACAGGGTAGAGCGGTGTCGATGACGACACACAACGCTCCCCGACGGTTGGCCGGACACCTCGGCCATACGGCTTGCCTTTTTTCATTTTCTTATGCCGGGGTCGGCAAAGTCCAAAGAGCCCAAAGAGCCCAAAGAGCCCGGAATACCCGGAGACCACGCCGCCTATCATGGCCATAACAGCTATAAATAGCTATAACAGCCATAAATAGCCGATACGGCCGCCACAGCATCCCTGCGCCCCCCCGGCAAATGTAACACCAAACCATAAACCACACACGATGAAAAGCGAACTCGTCATAGATGTACAGCCCTCCGAAGTGTCCATAGCACTGCTGGAAGACTCGCGCCTGGTATCGCTGCAAAAGGAGGCCCGCAATATCGCCTACGCCGTAGGCGACATTTACAAGGCAAAAGTCCGCAAGCTGCTGCCCGGCCTCAACGCCGCCTTCGTCAACGTGGGTTATGAAAAAGATGCTTTTTTACACTACTTGGACCTCGGGCCGCACTTCGCGTCCTACTCCGAGTTCATGTCCAAGCTGCTGGATGACAAAAAACGCATTCCACAGCTTTCACGCCAAAAAATCCTGCCCGATATAGACAAACAGGGCAAAATCGCCGACCAACTCGAAGCCGGTCGCGAAATCATGGTGCAGATAGTCAAAGAGCCTATATCCACCAAAGGCCCGCGACTGACCACCGAGCTATCGTTCACCGGACGCTACATGGTGCTGATACCCTTCCAAGACAAAATTTCCGTATCACAGAAGATTAAGTCCGGCGAAGAGCGTATGCGCCTGCGCCAGCTCCTGGAAAGCATCAAGCCCAAGAACTTCGGCGTCATCATCCGAACCTCCGCCGAAGGCAAGCGCGTGGCCGAGCTCAACAACGAACTCAAAACCCTGCTCAAATGCTGGGAAGACGCCCTGGCCAAGACACAACGCGCCAAAGCGCCCGCACTCGTCTTCGAAGAAGAAAGCCGCATCGTCGGAATGCTCCGCGACGTCTTCTCACCCTCCTTCGAAGCCATATACGTCAACGACGCCGAGACATACGACCAGATACGCAATTACGTGGCACTCATCGCCCCCGAACGCGTAGACATCGTCAAGCTCTACGACAAACCCGAGCCAATCTTCGACACCTACGCCGTTACACGCCAAGTCAAGGCCTCCTTCGGCAAGACCGTATCCTTCAAGGCCGGAGCATACATCATCATCGAGCACACCGAAGCACTCCATACCATAGACGTCAACTCCGGCAACCGCACCAAAGCAGACACAGACCAGGAAACAAACGCCCTGGACGTCAACCTGCGTGCCGCCGACGAAATTGCACGACAACTGCGCCTGCGCGATATGGGCGGCATCATAGTCGTCGACTTCATAGACATGGCCAAAGGCGAACACCGCCAGCAGCTCTACGAGCACATGAAAGAAGTCATGGCCAACGACCGCGCACGACACAACATCCTGCCGCTAAGCAAATTCGGCCTGATGCAAATCACGCGCCAACGCGTGCGCCCCGTGCTCGACATCACCACCACCGAGACCTGCCCCTCATGCTTCGGAAAAGGCGAAATACAACCCTCGCTGCTGTTCACGGACACCCTCTACGAGAAGCTCCATTACATGATTGACGACCTCGGCATCAAAGACTTCACGCTCTACGTCCACCCCTATGTCGAAGCATACCTGCGCAAAGGATGGCTCTCAAGCCTTTACCGACGCTGGCGCCGCAACCTCGGCGTCCGCTTCGGCCTCGTCCCCGACCAGTCGCTGGCCTACCTGCAATACCGCGTCGTGGACAAAGAAGGCAACGCCATCGACCTCAAGCAGGAAAAAGACACACAGCAAAGCAGCGTAGCCAAGACACGACGACGCCAAGACGCCGCGCGCGCCGAAGCCGAAGACGCCGCGCCCGAAAAAGCCGAAAAAGCCAAGAAACCCAAGGCCGAGAAGCCCGGCAAGACAGCCAAGGCATCCGAGACCCCGAAATCCCCCAAGAAAGAGAAAAAATCCGAGAAAACAAGCGGCACGGACACGCCCAACGTAAAAACCGCGCCCGCCGAGACATCCGACGCGTCTGCCGCCGCACCCGCCGCGTCCGCACCCGCCGCGTCCGCACCCGCCGAAGCTCGAATCACCGCCGAGGACGACGCATCCTCCGCACGCTCCGACGTCGAAGCCAAGGACAAGCCCGGACGAAACAAACATCGCCGACGCAGCTCGCGCGCAAGAAAGCAGGCCGCAGCCCCGACAAGCTCAGAGAACTCGGAGAATTCAGAGAACTCGGAGAAATCCAAAACATCCAAGAAATCAGAGGCCAAGCCGACAGCGTCAGAAGCCAAGCAGACCTCAACCACCGCGTCCAAGTCCGCAGACGACCCGACGCAACAATAGCATCAACCATAACCCCAATTGCGATACACAACACGGAGGCGCCCGGCTCTAATGCCTGACGCCTCCGCTTTTTTTCACCGAACACCCGAAAGATACTGCCTCAAAACAACAGACTCAACAGAAAAGGCATAATGACTAATTACCCCCAAGGTCAACGGTTTTGGGATAGGGTTTCAGCCAATATGTTTCAGTAATAGGGTTTCAGTATATAGTGTTTCAGTAATAGTGTTTCAATAATAGAGTTTCAGTCAGTGTATCTGAGTCGATTTTGCTCAAGCCGGTGATTTTGGCCCTCGTGTCGTGGCATACACCTATCCCCAAAAACTCTCGAAGCGTACAAAAATAAATGAAAGCCGTAACAAAAAAACACTACCAAAATGCGTGTGCATCAACCATTTTTTTTGTAACTTTGCACGCGAATAGTGCCTATACGATTTTCATAGCACTACAACTATGAGCACTTGCCTGATAATTATTCACCTAAAAAAATAAAAAGGTAGACAACCTACCACTTACTTAACTTACCACATGAAAAAGCTCCTGACGTTAATAGCCATGGCGCTACTTCTGCCGATAGGCACCTACGCCGCGACATACATCAAAGGCAAACAGGTGGCAACCATCGACCGAATGTACCAGTTTGTCAAGTCCAAAAACCCCGGTTTCGACCGCGAAATCGCCGTCCAAATGTACAAGATGGGCGAAAAATACGGCATACGCGGCGACATTGCCCTGTGCCAATCCTGTATCGAGACCGGATGGTTCAAATATACCGGCGGCACTGCAGTGACCCCCGATGACCACAACTATTGCGGCCTCGGCGTCACCCAAAAAGGCAAAAAAGGCTGCCAATTCGCCACCGTAGCTCTGGGCTGCGAAGCCCAAATACAGCACCTTTTTGCATACGCGTGCACAGATGCACTGCCACACCCGAAGGTAGATCCGCGATTCAACTACGTGAGACGCGGCTGCGCCCCCACCTGGGAATCCCTCGGCGGCAAATGGGCCTCAGCAAACAACTACGGCACACAAATCCTCGCGGTATACAACCAAATGATGGCCTTCAACGTGGCCAACCCCACGCTGAAAGCCTCCAAAACCTCGCTGAGCTTCACCGTCGAGAAAGGCAAAGTCTCGTCAGCACAAAGCGTCACCATCACCGGGTCCAACCTCTCGTCCAAAATCGTGTACAACGCCGCATCCAAAATGGCCTCCGTGACCACCTCCGGATGGGACGACTACACAGGCGGCACGATGTCCATCAAGGCTGACGCATCAGGCCGGGCCGCAGGCTCTTACGAGACATACGTGGCCGTACAAAGCGGCTCGGGCAGCAACCTCAAGCGCGTCGAAATCAAGGTATACATCACCGTCACCGAACCCGCAGCAGCGCCCTCGCTGAGCGCCACACCCGGCTCGCTGACACTTAGCGCCACTCGCGGACAATCCAACCCCACAGCCACCATTTCGGTCAAGGCAGCAAGCCTGACAAGCGATATCAGCTACAACAGCAGCACCTCGACATTCACCGTCGCACCGGCCTCCGGATGGAATGCCCGCACCGGCGGCAACCTCATCGTCACCATGGACGCCTCCAAGAGCGCCGGCAACTACAGCGGATACGTAGCCATCTCCGGCGGCGGTGCCTCACGAGTACAAGTCAACATCTCCGGCACCATCACCGAACCCGCAGCCAATCCCACGTTAAACGTCTCACCCTCGACACTGACGCTATCCTGCACACAGGGCGACGCCAACCCCACGGCCACTGTCACCGTGAGCGCCTCCAACCTCACCTCCGGACTGATATATGACATCAACGGCAACGGATTTACCGTCACTCCGCAAAGCGGATGGAACGGAAGCACCGGCGGACGCCTCACCGTGGCTCTGGACGCCTCCAAAGCCGCCGGAACTTACAACGCCACACTGACCGTCAAAGGCGGCGGCGTCACCACACGCAACGTCACCATCACCGGCACCATCAAGGACAAAGGCACAACTCCCGACCCGACACCCTCCACCGAACTAAAGCTCAAAGAGGTCTGGAACCTGAGCACCACAGCCAATACCGCCACGGACTGGTCCGACAAATTGCGCAACTTCGACTACTGCGACGGATACCTCTACGCCATATACAACAACTCCGAAGTCATCGTTCTGGACGCACGCACGGCAATGAAGGTCGGCACTCTTGACAAAGGCTCGGTAGTGACCGGCGGAACACTCGCGCTATGCGATGTACGATGCTTCGAAGGCAAGATCTACGCCTGCAACCTTGCCGCCTCCGGCAAGGAACTCCGCATATACGTCTGGGACAATAAAGACTCGCAGGCAAGACTGTTTTACAGCACCACCGACCTGCAAGGAGCGGCTCGCTTAGGCGACTGCATGGAAATTGTCGGCAACGAAAACGATATGTGGTTTGCATTCTGCAACGACGACGGCACAACGACACGCATCGTTGAGTACCACCGCGCCAACGGGTCGTGGACAGCCAAATGCACCAACGCCACCGCCAACGGCGCACGCCTGGCCAGCGGCATCAGCTCGCGCGTACTTCCCACCGGCAACGGATACTGGATTGACGGACAGGGCATACTGCCCACCTTCTGCAACCTCAGCGGCGTCAAGCAATACGCCCTCACCGGCGAAAGCGTACTACAAGGCAACGCCTGGAAGGAATTCGTCTACGGCGGCCGTAAATACATGTTCGTCACCACATATCTCAACAAGAGCGCCGCTTCCATCGCCGACGGCACCATGCGCCTGTACGATGTCACCGACGGCTACGACAAAGCAAAAGCCATGGGCGACTATCCCGCCAACGGCCTCGGCGCCACCCGCAACATCTCATTCACCGGAGGCATCGAATACAATGTCGCTTCATGCCAGGGCATCGAAGCCTGGGTGATGATTACCGGTCAGGGCCTTGCATACTACAGCTCATGCACCACAGGTCCGGTAAACCCCGAGCCCGGACCCAATCCCGAACCCAATCCCGAGAAGCCAACGTCACTACCCACCATGTTCAACACCGACTGGGAGTACAGCTCCGCACAAGGCACCTCGACATCCTATATGAACCCCTCGAATGTCAATACGCGCAATATGGTGCTCAACGGCGACAACCTGTACGTACTGCAACGCAGCAGCGACGATGCCAATATCCACATTGTGAATGCCGAAACCGGTGTACAGAAAGGCACACTGGACAACGGCAGCATCGCCGCCGACACATATCGCTATTTCTCCGTGGCCAATCTCTCGGGCACCATAGTGGCCTGCAACGCAGCACTGAGCGCCACCTCTACCCTCAAGGTCTATGCATGGAACGGCGATAACGCCACACCCGCGACAATCCTCAGCACCACCAACCACGGCGGCCGCGCAGGCGACCTGATGTGCGCCTCCGGCACCATCAACAACGGCAAACTCTACTTCGCATCCAATACCGGGTACGCCGGCAAAGTGTATGTGTACACCGTCACCAACGGCACGGCCAACGCCACTCCGCAGGTGATTACACTCAAAGACGCCTCCGGCAAAGACTTTGACCTGGGCGGCGGATTTGCAGTCATCGAAATACGCGTAGACGAACAGGGCCGCATCCTGGCCAGCGGCAAAGGCGGCGCCACAGCCCTATTCAGAGCCGACGGCACACATATCGAGTCTATGAAAAATACGGCAGTCGGCGACAACACCTACGGCAGCAGCTGCCAGATGTTCGCGTTCGGCGACTACACCCTCGCCGCCTCCGTGACCTACGCCACCGGCGTCAAGGGCGGACGCCTCAACCTCATAGACGCCACCAACGGCCTGTCCAATGCCTCGCTGATACACGAATATCCGGCGCTGAGCAGCGCCACGGGCGCATCGAACAGCACCTTCGTAAGCACGGCCATAGCACGTGTCAATGGCGCTAAAATCAACCTATGGGTACTCGTGCCGGGGCAGGGCATAGCCAAGTACACTGCTGCGGCCACCTCCGGGTCGACCTCGGTGAATGACTTCGCAAACGCCGCCGACCAAATGACCATAGCGCTCGAAGGCCGCACCATCCGCGTACTCGGCGTCGAAAAAGCCAATATCGCCGTGTACACCCCCACCGGAGCACTTGTGGCCTCAGCCAATGCAGACACCATAGATGCAGGCAGCCTTGCACCCGGCATCTACGTGGCAACCGCAGTCAGCGCCGATGGACAACGTGCAGCCGCACGCGTGCTTGTGCGCTAAATCCCGACTACACATTCTATTCCCCATATAACGACACAGGGCGTCTCCGGATATTCTCCGGCGGCGCCCTGTCTTTTGTAAAGTTCTTTTGTAAAGTATAGACCCCGCGTCTTTCGTATCCCATACGGAGATATTGCTGCACATAGCAATATGTAAAACACATGTAATACAGCAACCGTCTTGTTTATAGAAAGATAACAGCATTATTGGCGAGTTGTTAATACTAAACATTGTTAAATATTGCAATATATTTTGCATTTACGAGATTTACGGCGTAACTTTGTACACGAAGACCGGTTGTAGGATCGGGCAAGAGAGCATAGTATCGTGTCCGCCTGTCGTGTTTTCGAGCTGACGACGCATAGTTGCGGCGAAAGCTTTTTCCGAATTGTTCCCCCACCCCACCCGGCGGGCATACTCTTATGGCTCGGGCATATACCCCTCCCGTAAACACCACTCTGACATACGATTGCGTCCTTCGCAACACACACTCCTTTCCGCCGACGCGGAAAGAATGCCGTACAAGCCGAACACTTGTACGCATAGCAGAAACTTCCAAAAAAAATTAACAACAAAAAAACCTTAATACACATGATAAATACGGGGTTCCAAAAAAGTCTGACGGGACTTCAATCCAAGATGCTCAACTTTGCGTACACACTGACCTCCAACCGCGACGACGCGCAGGACTTGACGCAAGACACGACACTCAAGGCGTTGACCAACGAAAAAAAGTATGCGACGAATATCAACTTCAAGGGCTGGGTATTCACAATAATGCGCAACATATTCATTAACGGATACCGCCGCAAAGCGCGTTCGGGCGTGATATCGGAAACTGCGGACGCCCCGGCACGCATAGACTTGGCACAAGACAGCTCGGCCGAAAGCCCCGAAGACGTTTATGGCGCCAAAGAAATCACGCAGGCCATCAACACCTTTCCCGAAGAATACAGGCGCCCCTTTGCGATGCATATTGCCGGATACAAGTACTCCGAGATAGCCGAGAAGACAGGCTTGCCCTTAGGCACAGTCAAGTCGCGCATATACGCGACACGCAAGCGTTTGCAGAAGCAACTCTCCGATTACAAATAAACTCTCCGCCAAGTGCTGCGGCGTGCATCAACGTAAGTCCCTAAAGTCCCTAAAGCCCCTAAAGCCCCTAAAGCCCCTAAAGCCCCTAAGGGCCTTGGAATAATTCCACACTCCGCATTTACATCTGCGTGCCGCTTTGCGAGCGCGCAGATGTACAGTTGCACGTTAGCGAAAAAACGCGTAAATTTGCATAAACCCATTACACGACTTATGTCTTTTTACGCACGATATGGCAAACGTGCCATAGACACCATATTTTCGGTGTTGGCACTCATAATATTATCCCCAATATTGATATTGGTTGCGGCGATGCTGTTTTTCAGCTACGGCTGCCGCAATCCCTTCTTTCTGCAACAGCGTCCCGGACGCCACGCCAAGATTTTTAAGATAGTGAAATTCAAGACGATGTCCGACCGCCGGGATGCCGATGGCGAATTGCTGCCCGACGAGCAACGTCTGACACGTTTGGGGCGTTTTGTACGCTCGACATCCTTGGACGAGCTGCCACAGCTGGTCAACGTTCTTGTCGGGGATATGAGCCTTATAGGCCCGAGGCCGCTATTACCCAAGTATTTGCCGCTATATTCGCAGCGGCAGGCGCGTCGCCACGAGGTGCGTCCCGGCATCACAGGCTGGGCACAGTGCCACGGGCGCAACGCCATATCCTGGGGGCAAAAATTCGAGCTTGACGTATGGTACGTAGACCATATTTCGCTGAAGACCGACTTGTCGATTGTATGGACAACGGCAAAGAAAGTGCTTAGGCGAGCCGACATATCATCGGCCACCTCGGCGACCATGGAAGCCTTCGACGGCCACAACTGATACCGGCAGTATGTCAAAGCAACAAATCCCTGTCGCTGCGGGCGCAATATATTGCGCTCTTACAGAGATTTATGGTTTTTTACACGCCGTCCTACCGGGTCGTTGTCTTGCTCCCTTGCAGAATTCCGGCGTAAAAATTGAGCAACGCCTGTCGCACCTGCGATGCCGACCAATAACGCAGCACGTGGTCGCGACAATGTCCGGCCATGCGTGCACGCACACTGCTGTCGCGCAGCGTATCCATGGCTGCCTCCAGAGCCTTGGCATCGCCGGGAGCGACAATGACGCCATTGTAATGATTCTCAATAATTTCGCGCGAGCCGTTGATATCCGTCACTATTGACGGCAATCCCATAGCTCCGGCTTCCAAGACTACATTAGGGAACCCCTCGCGGTGCGAAGGAAATACAAAGGCGTCTGCCCCGACGAGGTACGGCCGCACATCGGCCTGCTCGCCAAAGGCGCGTATACCCGGGTGCGAGGCTATGGTGTCGCGAGTATCCTTGTCCAACGGGTCGAGGTCATCCTCGGTGCGTCCCACCAGCCATAGTCGTGCGCCGTGGTCCTTGTCGTAGACGTCCGCGAACGCCCGTACCAATTCGGCTATGCCCTTGTCCGCCACGAGCCGTCCCACAAAGACATATACCATAGAAGCTTCCGGGTCGTCCCGGCGAAGGGTCTTTGCAGTCTGCCGCACGCCGGGGTCTTCCGGGTTGTAGTATTCGGGGTCGATGCCACGCACATTTCCGTGTCCCAATATGACCATGGACCGGCGAGTGATGCCGCCGCGCACCATATCATCGCGCACACCGCGCCCTTCGGGATTGATGACAGTGGCGCAACTACACAGCAGACGATCCATAGCCTTGAGTATCGAGCGCTTAATTCCGTGCGAAGTCGGCCATATCAGCCCGGTGAAAGTATGCATGCGGTTGGGTACGCCGGCCAAACGCGCGGCGAGCATACATATCAGGCCGGCCTTGGGCGTCATCGAGTGTACGAGCCAAGGCCTCTCGCGACGCATAAGCCTATACATACGCCACAGCGAGCGTAAGTCGCTCAGCGGCGCGATGTGCCGCTGCATGGGTACGCCTATCGTGCGCACACCGGGGAGGTGCGACATGCGCTCCAGCGCTTCGTCAGGATTTGACACAGCCACAATATCGTATTTATCAACGAGATACGGCAGCATTGGCGCACAAAAAGACTCCAGCGAACTGCCGATGGTAGTGGCACGTATAATTTTAGGTTTTGAACCTTCCGAGGCTTTGGATCTTTTCATAATAGCATGGCTCTTTGGTCGAATGTTGCGGCGCCACTTTCCCCGAGAACACCCGAAGGAGTGTCAAAATAGGTGTCCGTGCACCTTAACGACAAGGGCGCGAGATGTCATCAAAGGATTATTTACCTGCAATCCGGTATAATATCATTATACTGCGCGGGCGTAATGTATTGCGCCCCTACATTGCATTACTATTATGACACACGCTCCCTATGACGCTGCTGTCGATGCAAAGTTAGCGCTTTTAGGCGGCATATACAAAAAAAGCAGGGAAGTCGTATGACTTCCCTGTCAAGCGCTGTAGCGGGACCGAGAATTGAACTCGGGACCTCCGGGTTATGAATCCGACGCTCTAACCAGCTGAGCTATCCCGCCGTTTTGCGAGTGCAAAGTTAAGCACTTTTTTCGGCCCGGCCAAATATTTTGCAGCTTTTTTTGTTTTTGTAGAGTCAAGTGGTCGGTTTTTTTATTCTTGCGACATTGTGCAAAAATTCGTACCTTTGCGCGTTATGGCACGTAAGAGAAAAAGAGTCCTGTTTATCACCGGGCCGCTGAACGGCGGCGGTGCCGAACGCGTCCTGGTAGACGTACTACGCCATTGGAATCGCAGGCGTGCCGACGTAGACCTGTTGCAGATCGTGGGCGGCGGCATTCTCGATGCACAGGTGCCGGAATGGGTTGGTCGCTTGTGTGCCTGGCCGGGATACTGCCGCGACTTTTCGGTGGCGTACAATCTCAGTCGGCGCCTGCATGTGCACGGACCTCTGCGGCACCGACTTCGCCAAGCCTGTGGCGGCAACCTCGACGGGTATGACGCCGTGGTCAGCTTTCTCGAAGGCCTGCCGCTGTTGTGCCACGCTCTGATTGCGCCCCGTTCGGCTGTGAATGTCTCGTGGGTACACTCGGACATCTACACCGCGCCATACGAGCTATCGCAGTTCGGCTGCGAACGGCGCGAACGCCGTGCTTATACAGCCATGGATGCCGTTGTGGGTGTCAGCGATGGGGTTGTCAATGCCTTCCGCCGTCGTTTTCCCTCGCTTAAGACGATCGAATTGTGCACTATATACAATCCCGTGGATGCCGAGGCGATATGTACGCAGGCGGCTGTCACCCCTTTGGACTTTGAAGGCGGGCATCGCGACGGGGTCTTTGACATCGTGGCCGTGGGACGTCTCACCGACCAAAAGCGCTTTGACCGCCTTGTGCGCCTTGCGACAGCCTTGCCGGGGCATACTTCGCGCCGTTTTCACATCACTATAATCGGCGACGGAGAATTGCGCGACAACCTGCAGCAGCAGATAGACGCCGCCGGTGTGAGCGACAGCGTCACCCTTGCCGGATATGCCGCCAATCCCTACGGGCGTATGTCTGACGCCGACCTACTGGTATCGTGTTCCAATAGCGAGAGTTTCTCTCTGGTGGTAGCCGAAGCCATGGTGCTGGGAGTGCCGGTACTGGCAACGCGCACGGCCGGACCTTCCGAGCTTATAGGCGAAGGGACACGTCCCAGGGGCTTGCTGTGCGGACATGCAGACGAGGACATCCTCACCGGAGTCCTTGCGGTAATGGACGATTACGACCTTGCACGCCGCCGTGCCGATGAGGCTCACCGCTACGCCCTGGCGACATTCGCGCCCCGCACCATCCTTTCACGCATTTACAACCTCCTCGAAGTCTGAGATATGGGCCATTCGCTGTTGTTTGCATATCACGACCATATAGCGATAATGAGGCTGGTACTCAGCATTATCGGCTGGATATTTGTGATTACCTCCATTTCGCGCAAGCATAATATTAATGCACCGGTATTGTGCGGAGTACTGACTTTGGCTTTTGCAATAGCATGTGCAACCATTCCTCTGGATATGAGTGCGTGGTGGGAAGACCACGTGGTGTATTCGTACACCTATATGGGACATGGAGAGCGATATGCCAATGACCCGTTCTTCACATTCTTCACCAATATGGTGCGTGCCACCGGGTTGCCTTTGAGCTGGTACTTCGGGCTGATAGCTGCGTGGTACGTAGGCGCTTACTGGCTTGCCTGCCGCATCATGACACGCGGTCGGGCGCAGGCGACGCTGCTTGTAATGATAATGTGCAGCTCGTTCTTCATAGCTTATGGCGTGAATACCCTGCGTGCCGGCATGGCCGTTTCAACGGCCATACTGGCGATAGCAATGTATTCGCGCAGCCGTATTTGGGCAGGCGTCTTGGCGCTGATAGCCATCAATATCCACTTCTCGGTGGCATTGACCGTATGCGCCTTCGGATTGGCTTTTGTCCTCAAAAACCCAAAATGGTGCTTGGCATTGTGGTGTCTGTGCCTGCTACTGTCTTTCGGCATGGGTAATACGGTGCAAGACATGCTTGCCGACCTCGTAACCGATGAGCGAGCCAAGTATCTCGAGACGGAGATTTCGAAGCAAGCCGGGTTCAATGCTGCGGCGGTAGCCTTGCTCAAAAAAGGCTTCCGCTGGGATTTCGTCGCGTACTCGCTGCTGCCCATCGTAGTTGGGTGGTATTATATATATGTCAAGAAGTTTGAGGACGGAATGTATAAGCACCTCTACTGCACATACATTATCGCCAACTCCGTTTGGTTGTTGGTGATAGGAGCGTTCTTCACCGACCGCTTCGCCTACCTGTCATGGTGTCTGAGCCCGATACTTCTGATGCTGCCGCTGTGCCGTGCACGGCTTTTCGCGAACCAAAATATGGCGGTGGCGGCCACACTTGCCCTAACGATATTAATCGCATACTTCATATAGCATCAATGCACATTTCGGGCACTCAATTTATTGATTAAACAGTAAAACGACCATCGAACCACGTCAAGTTTTAGATTATGATAAAGGTAGCTATATTACTTTCGAGGTTTGACATGACCGGCATGACGACAAATGCCATAGATTTGTTCGAGGGGCTGCGTCTTTGCGAAGGGGTGAGCCCTGTCCTAATGGTTGGCAAACCGGATAATATTGAGGTGGTGGGAAGTAACAGGTTCTACAGCAAGTATTTAAGCGACAGCGACGTCGTTTTTTATAAGAGCTGCGTATCCTCGCCTTTTCAGGTGCTAAAGACGACGATAAGAGTCATAGAACTCTTGGTACAAGGGCGTTATGATTTGGTACATTGTGAGTCTCCGTACTACACTTACATACCATGGCTGTGCGGCAAGAAATTCTTGTCGACAATGCACGTTACGGATATTTACCCGAAATTGTATTTCAAACGAGGAAGCCATTGCATTTCAATAAGTAAAGAAACTACGCGGTGGGCAATTGACGTATGCCGCTTCAAGCCACAGCAAGTTACGATGGTTACGCATGGAGTCTCGACACGTTTTGCCTGTCCGCTTGACGAAAGAGAACGCAAAGGTGTAATGCAGCAATATGGCATTCCTCGAGCAAAGATATACATCGGCTTGGTCGGGTCTATAGAACCGCGCAAAGGCCATGATGTACTTCTGAGGGCGATAGCCGGATTGCCAAGCGAAATGCGGCAGCAAATACATATATTGTTTGTCGGAAGTGACAAAGATGAAGACCAAAGGTCGCAACGATGGCTTGACGGGCTTGTAAAAGAAACGGGATTAGGCAATCGCATCACTCAAATAAAGTACTGCGACCCTTATCCGCTGTACAAGAGTATGGATATACTTGTGCTTCCGTCACGGCAGGAGGGCTTCCCTCTTACGGCCATTGAGGGAATGATGAGCGGAACATGCGTTGTACGTAGCAACTGCGAGGGTGCCGACCTGCAAATAACGGATGGTGTTGACGGCCGCTTATTCAAAGTCGATGATGTAGAAGGATTAAGAAATATCCTTGCCGAGCTGATAAACAACACGGAGAATAGGCAAACGATGGCATGTGCAGGGCAAAAGAAGGCGCTGCAAGAGTTCTCTACCGAGCGTATGGCCAAGGATGTATACGCCGTGTACAAACGACTGCTGTCAAAATGAGGATTTCCCAATGGCTTATTGAACCACGTATACCGCGGCTTCGGGCACGACGGGGCGGTCTTGGCACACGGATTTTCTGAGAGGGGGGAGGAGGATTTTTTGCGGTGGACGTAAATTCGGAGAATGGGATGCATCCGTATCAATATGTTTGACTGAGCGGCAGAAAGGCGGCACACATGCCGCAAAGCAGTGTATCAGGCTGACAGAACGGTTTTTGTGCCGAATGGCACGACGATTATTCTTCCGAAAAAAAGTGAAAAAGCGTGTCGATTGCTTGGTGCAAAAATACTATCTTTGCCGTATAGGCTGACGGGCGTTGTCCCGTTCTGGCCGGAGAGAGGTCTTCGCTTAACTTTAGGCCGCTCCGCCATATTCGCTACGGACGCGTCCGTGAAAGAATTTGGCAAAACACATAGCTGCAAGACGTAAAAAGCATAAACACAAGACGTCAGATGCAGAAATGCAAGACGTAAAAAGCATAAACACAAGACGTC